>ENA-ORUF01000011-ORUF01000011.1-human-gut-metagenome-genome-assembly--contig:-NODE-11-length-310833-cov-14.194058_pt1 | contig 310833 bp, 292 predicted proteins | sample MGYA00242077_ERZ509203 | MGnify/ENA primary metagenome ERZ509203 (study PRJEB26280, sample SAMEA2338834) | human gut metagenome | biome: human gut; feature: human-associated habitat; material... | reverse complement strand
ATACAAGCTTCAGATCAGCCATCAGTTTTTTGATGTCTTTGTATGAAACAAACTTTGTTGAATTACGGATTTGATGGATAATACACTGCTGGATTTCTGTTTTTGGGTAAACAGCCTCGATTGCCTGTGGAAATCCATTCAAACCATCAACGCATGCAATCAGGATATCCTCGACTCCCCGGTTTTTTAATCCATTCATGATAGAAAGCCAGAACTTCGCACTTTCGTTTTCTCCAACATACATTCCAAGGACGTCCTTTTTTCCATTCATATCGATACCAAGAGCAATGTAAACCGCACGTTTTACAATACGTCCTTCACTGCGGACATGGTAGTGGATGGCATCCATAAATACTACGGCATACACTTCTTCCAGAGGGCGTTCCTGCCATTCTTTTACAATAGGCAGGATTTTGTCTGTGATTCTGCTGATTGTGCTGTCTGAAATATCAATATCATACAGTTCACGCATATGAGACTCGATATCTCCAGTCGTCATTCCTTTGGCATACATGGAAAGTATTTTTTCCTCCATGTCCTGGGTTACTGTATTCTGATACTTTCTAATCAACTGAGGCTCATAGTCACCATTGCGATCTCTTGGGATAGCTACATCCATGTCTCCATAGCTGGTGTGCATGGTTTTGTTAGAATGTCCATTTCTACTGTTGTCTGTTTCTTTGTTTCGGTAGTCATACTTGGAATATCCTAATTCCTCATCCAGTTCTTCATCCAAAGCACCTTCCAAAAGAACAGACATCATGTCACGCATGATGCTGTTCACATCCGTACCATCTTTGATGTTGATATCATTATTTTTCAAATAATCACGCATCATTTCTCTCATTGCTGCTTTTTGTGGACTGTCTTTTCTTCTTGCCATAAAAATAACCTCCAAACTGAGTAATTTTATCTTACATCAGTTTGGAGGTTTACACAAACTTTGGGATGCTCCCTTGCATTCCATAACACGTGAATAAAAATACTTGGCTTGCTTCTCTCCGTTCCCCTATTATTATCTAAAAACTCTCTATTTCTCCGGATATTTTTTCTACATCGACACACAATGGACTTCATTTCCATGTGCACGGATGATACGGAGTAAATCCTCTGTCTTCATCCATATAGTAGCAGTATTCTCGTTGGGATGTACTCCAATCAATGCATCATTTTCCAGAAAATAAGCATCCACAAATACTTTCACGCTGCATGTTTCATCGTTGAGTACTCCAAGCGGCGTTACCCAACCCGCCTGCAGTCCCATTTTCTCAGTTAAATCTTCTTCCGAGGCAAAACTTAACGGACGCGTTCCATTTGCCTTTCGAAATGCCTTTAAATCTACCCTCTGGTTCCCTCGCACTGTAATCAGATAATAATTCTGCTTCTTATTATCACATACAAAAAGATTCTTGGCATCTGCCTGTGGATAAGGAATTTCCACATCTGATAAATCTTCCATATTGTAAACAGCTTTATGCTCTGTCACTTCGTACCAGATATGCTGTTGATTCAGGTATTCATAAATTTCCTGCTTATTCATTGTATTTCCTCGCATTCTTCCCGCTTGCGTTCATTATATCATGTGCAAAACCAGCCCATGATCAATATTCGCCGTTCGCCAAAAGTAAACAGGCTCACTATATCATAAACTTTTTATAAAATTTTTTCCAGTTCACTTTACATTTTTTCCTTCCGGTGCTAGTATACCATCAAAATAATTATTTCATTTTTGAACTATTTCATTTTGAACTATTTTCATCAGGAGGGCTCTTATATGAATACAGGTATTGCATTTGCAAGAAAAATGTCTGCTGCCTACACTGCGGTATGTAAGCCTTTGTGCCAGTCACTGCACCTGCCGCAGACTGCTTTTGATATTTTGATGTTTTTAGGAAATAATCCGGAATATTCAACTGCCAGAGATATTGTTGAAGTGCGCCAGATTAAGGCAAATCTGGTCTCCGTCAATGTAGACCGGCTGGTGAAAGACGGTTATCTCAGCCGCAAAGAGGTTGCCGGCGACCGCCGGAAGACACAGCTTCTATGTACGCAAAAAGCTGCCCCTGTTATAAAAAAGGGACAGGCTCTGCAGCAGGATTTTGCCGACCGGCTGATTGCCGATCTGGATGATGCCACGAAAGATGCCTTTTTTAAAGGAATGGCACAGATGGAGACAACGCTGGATATGATTTTAGAGGAGGTATCCTAAAATGGATTTATTAACTACGATTTTTGTTACATTTTTTGCAGGTATGGGTGCCGGACTTGGAACCGGTTTTGCCGGCATGAGTGCCGCTGCTGTCATCAGTCCGCTGCTTATTCATTTTCTAGGCATTGACCCATATATGGCAGTCGGCATTGCGCTTTCTTCCGATATTTTGGCAAGTGCCATTTCTGCCTATACATATGGAAAGCATAAGAACCTCGATATTAAAAACGGTCTGATTATGATGGTCAGCGTATTGCTTTTCACCGTAGTAGGAAGCTATGTTTCAAGCCTTGTTCCTTCTGCCACAATGGGTAACTTTTCCGTTTTCATGACCTTTCTGTTAGGAATCAAATTTATCGTAAAACCGGTTATGACCACGAAAGAATCCATGTCCGCCGTATCTGCAAAGAAACGTGCCATCCAGTCCGTAATCTGCGGTGTGCTGATTGGTTTTATCTGCGGCTTTGTTGGTGCCGGAGGCGGCATGATGATGCTTTTAATCCTGACCTCTGTACTTGGATATGAACTGAAAACTGCTGTTGGAACCAGTGTATTTATTATGACCTTTACCGCACTTACCGGTGCCTTTTCCCATTTTGCCATCGGCGGACTGCCGGATGTCACCGTCTGGGTTCTGTGCATTGTATTTACCTTAATCTGGGCAAGAATTGCCGCTGTCTTTGCCAATAAGGCCACTCCAAAGACACTGAACCGGGTTACCGGTGTCATTCTGGTAATTCTTGGAATTGTGGTAATGATTTTTTAAGCTCCCCAGACCTCTTCTGCGATTTCCTTAACAAGCTTCAGTTTCGCCCACTGTTCTTCTTCCGTAAGCTTGTTACCGATTTCGCAGGAGGCAAATCCACACTGTGGACTTAAATAGAGATTTTCTAATGAAACATATTTGGACGCTTCTTTTATTCTTGCAATGACTGACTGCTTGTCTTCAAGCTTCGGTGTCTTGGTGGTAACAAGTCCTAATACCACCTTCTTATTGCCGGTTATTTTTGCCAGCGGTGCGAAACCACCGGAACGCTCATCATCATATTCCAGATAATAAGCATTGACATTCTCCTCTCCGAATAACAAATCTGCTACTCCGTCATATGCGCCGGAGCTGAAGAAAGTAGAATGATAATTTCCACGGCATACATGGGTGTTGATGGTCAGATCAGCCGGTGCCTCTTCTACTACCTTATTATTTAATGCAAGAATAACCTTCTTATATTCTTCCAATGCTTCGCCTCTTCTTCCGGTCAGTGCAACGGCAAGCTTCGGATTTACCAGTCCACCCCATACACAGTCATCGAACTGAAGAGTTCTGCAACCTGCTGCATAGATTTCCTCGATAAATTCTCCATATGCCTTGATGACATCCTCTGCAAAAGCTTCTTCTGTTCCATAAATTTCAAGGGTTGTATCTAAAAGCTCTGCGCCGGTGAAATAGGCATAGAACTGGGCTGGAGATGGAACGGTCTGCTTTGCTATGGTATTCTCATCTTCCAGTGCCTTTACAAATTTGAAATGCTCGACAAACGGATGATTCTTTACGGAAATCTTTCCCACCATGAAAGTGTCATCTATCATAGCTGCTTCGCCGTCAAAGGTTGTATTTCCATCTACGGTCTTCTTATGCTCGATTCCATCGAATCCCCACATAAAGTCCAGATGCCAGGTAGCTCTGCGGAACTCCCCATCGGTAATCACATGATATCCAAGCTCCTTTATCTTTGCGACCAGTTCTAAAATACAGGCATCCTCTACCTCTTTTAACTGCTCTCTGGTAATTTTCCCTGCTTCAAAGTCCGCACGGGCTTTCTTTAATTTTTCCGGACGTAAAAAACTTCCTACATAATCGTATCGGAACGGTGTTGTTAAATTTGCCATTTTAATTTCTCCTTCTTTCTTATTCATTTATGCCTGTTTTCTTATTTCTTTTGCTGCTTCTACCATATTTCGAAGACTTGCTTCGGTTTCCTTTGTGCCTCTTGTTTTCAGACCGCAGTCCGGGTTGACCCATAATTTGTCTTTTTCAATTTTGGTAAGCATGATATGAAGTGCATTCACAATCTCTTCCACAGACGGAACTCTTGGGGAATGAATATCATAAACACCAGGTCCAACCTCTGTTTCAAAATGGTTTTCTCTTAAGGAATCCAATATCTGCAAATCGGAACGGGATGCTTCGAAAGTAATTACATCTGCATCCATATCGTCGATTGCTGCAATAATATCAGTAAACTCGCTATAACACATATGGGTGTGAATCTGTGTTTCCGGTTTCACGCCACTGTGGGTCAGGCGGAATGCCGAAATTGCGAAATCCAGATATTCGGTATACCAGTCTGATTTACGAAGGGGAAGCTTCTCTCTTAATGCAGCTTCATCAATCTGGATGACCTGAATGCCATTTGCCTCCAGATCCAGTACCTCATCCCGGATTGCCAGAGCAATCTGTGCAATTGATTCCCGAATGGAAATATCTTCTCTTGGGAAAGACCAGTTGAGTATGGTAACCGGTCCGGTAAGCATTCCCTTCATTGGCTTTTTCGTTAAGGACTGGGCATATACAGACCATGCTACGGTAATCGGATTTTTGCGATATACATCTCCCCAGATAACCGGTGGTTTTACACAACGTGTTCCATAGGACTGTACCCATGCTTTTTCGGTAAACAGAAATCCTCCCAGTGCTTCTCCAAAATACTCTACCATGTCATTTCTTTCATACTCTCCGTGTACCAGCACATCCAGTCCGATTTCTTCCTGCAATGCCACACATTCTGCAATTTTCTTTCTGTTAAAATCTATATATTCCTGTTCAGAAATTTCCCCTTTGCGATATGCCTGGCGGTTTGCCTTTACATCCTTTGTCTGTGGGAAGGAACCAATGGTAGTCGTTGGAAATTCCGGCAGTCCCAATACTTTCTTCTGTAATTTCTGTCGTGTGCTTCGCTCCGGCAGTCTGACATAGTCATTTTCCGTTACTTCAGAAAGTCTCTTCTTTACATCCGCATTTTTACAGTCTCTTTCTTCTGCAAAAAGCTTCTGATTTTCTTTATATGCAGCTTCTTTCGTATAATCCGCTGCATCTGCAAGTATGCTGAGTTCTTTCAGTTCTCCTAACTTTTCTTCCGCAAAAGCAAAATATGCCAGATATTCCTGTGAAATCTTGTGCTCATGTTTTAAGGTATAAGGTACATGAAGCAGGGAACAGGATGTTGATAATACTGCCTTTATTTTCTTATCATTCAGTGTCTGAAGCACCTTTAAGGTTTTATCAAAACAATTTTTCCAGATATTTTTTCCATTTACCAGTCCGGCAAATAACTGTTTATCCTGTGGAAATCCGTATGTATTTACAAGATTTAAGGTTTCTTTTCCCTCGATAAAATCAAGTCCGATTCCGTCAAAAGGCATCTGAATCAAATCCTGATAAATATCCCTTACATCACCAAAGTATGTCTGTAACAAAATATGACTGTGTTTTTTACAGGATAAGATTCCGTCATAAATCTTATGAAATAATGCGATGTCACTCTCTTCCATATCCCATACAAGTGCCGGCTCATCAAACTGTACCCATGCAATCTGATTCTCCTCACACTTCTTTACCAGATTCTGATACGCACTTATAATATCTTCTACATAATCCAATGCCGGCTTTTTGCCGGTAAATCTGCACAGCCTCAACATGGTATAGGCTCCAATGACAACCGGCTTTGTTTCGATTCCAAGTGCCTTTGCCTCTGCATATTCATCCACCAGTTTATTTCCGGATAACTGAATTACGGTATCATCTTCCACTTCCGGAACGATATAATGGTAATTGGTATTAAACCATTTTTTCATGGCAAGCGCTTTTACATCTCCGGAAGCTCCCTGATAGCCCCGTGCCATTGCAAAATAGGTATCCAGTCCGGACAATTCCAATTCTTTATAGCGCTTTGGAATGATATTCAATAAGACTGCTGTATCCAGAGTCATATCGTAAAAAGAGAAATCATTGCTGGAAATATAATCAATTCCTGCCTCTTTTTGTATTCTCCAATGTGTTTTTCTTAAAGTCTCTGCGATCTGCTGCAGTTCCTCTGCTTCTATTTCTTTTCTGAAATATTTTTCAGAAGCAAATTTTAATTCTCTTAATGTACCGATTCTTGGAAAACCAATTACTGATGTCTGCATCATACCCTCCAAATATATTTTTCTGATTTCCCTCATTATAATTGAAGTGCCTCATTCTGAAAAATACATAAAAATAAGGGTAGTCCATAGTTTCAAGCTATGGTCAGCCCTTATTTTTGATTGCAAAATTACTTTTCTATTCCCCGCACATGCTTTCTTACTTTCTCTTTTATCCCATAAATATCCTGTCCGTCACTGCCGCATTCATTGTAGCGGCCTCTTGATCCCAGGGTTCTCTTTGGATACTGCATTTTCTCTTCTCCCTGCAGGTTTTTCCAGACAAATCTGCCCCGGTCATAAATCATATAGCCGTGCCAGCTCTCTTCCTTTGGAATGGAAACAGAACCGGGATTCATATAGATAAAGTCTTCATGTTCCGTGCATTTTGGGACATGGGTATGTCCGCATAACAGGATATCTCCCTTATGAAGAGGCGGCAGATTCTCTTCATTATAATGGTGACCGTGGGTTGCATAAATCAGCCTTTCTTCATCCGCTACCACGCAATAATCAGAAAGTATTGGAAATTCCAATACCATCTGGTCTACCTCCGTATCGCAGTTTCCACGCACACAGAGAATATCCTGCTTATGCTCATTTAATAATGCAATTATTTTCTTCGGCGCATATTCTTTTGGCAGGTCATTTCTTGGTCCATGATATAAAATATCTCCCAGCAACAGCAGCCGGTCTGCCTTTTCCCTCTTATATGCCATAAGTAACTCGTTACAATAATATGCCGAGCCGTGAATATCCGATGCTATCATCCATTTCATACGCTTTGTTCTCCTGTAATATATTTCTTTAATGCCTCAAGGTAGGTTTCCCCCAGCCGGCTTATCATTCCCTTCCGGTGGGTCACATATCCGATTCTCATGTCACCTTCATCTGCCAGCGGCACTGCAATAATATCTTCGCCATTTAATTTCTGGTCAATGATTCCGCTGCACACTGTGTAACCATTTAAACCAATCAGAAGATTAAACAAGGTCGCCCGGTCACTGACGCGGATATTTTTCTTCCGCTCAAAAGAGGAGAAAATCTCTTCCGAGAAATAAAAGGAATTGTGTTCCCCCTGCTCATAGGAAAGGTACGGATAATCTGCCAGTTCCTCATTGGTTATGATTTTCTTTTTTGCCAGCGGATGCTGCCTGCTGATAAAAACATGAGGTTCTGCAACAAATAACAGATGAAATTCCAAATCAGACGATTTCAATATTTTCCTGATTACTTTTTCATTGAAATCATTTAAGAAAAGGATTCCGATTTCACTTCTCATTTGCGCTACATCTTCAATTAACTTATAGGTCTGGGTCTCCCGCAGGCTGAAATCATATTCCTCCTGCCCGTATTTTTTCACCAGATCCACAAAGGCATTTACCGCAAAAGAGTAATGCTGGGTTGATACGCAGAACTGCTTTTTCCCGCCACCGTTTTTCTTATATTTATCCTCTAAGATGGTTGTCTGCTCCAATACCTGCCTTGCATATCCTAAGAATTCTTCCCCTTCCCTGGAAATAAAGATTCCCTTATTCGTCCGGTTAAAAATGGTAAGGCCCATCTCCTTTTCCAGCTCATGGATGGCGTTGGTAAGGCTGGGCTGGGAAATGTATAATTTCTTCGCCGCCTCCGTGATGGTTCCGGTATCTGCCACGGTTGTAATATAGCGTAACTGCTGAAGTGTCATATGCTCACCTGCTTTCTAAAATGACTTTTCTTAACTGACGCGCCGCCTCATTTAAAGGATGCTGACTGTCGTATACCATACAGATATTTCTTTTTGGAATCGTCTCCGAAAGAGAAATCTGTACGATTTCATGTTTTTCGATGGCCTCTCTTGCCATCGGTTCCGGGATGAAAGCCAGACCAAGCTCACTCTTTACCAGTGGCAGTATCTGATCTGTGGTTGCTGTCTCTGTATCCGGCTCCAGTGCCAGCCCATAAGACAAAAACAGCTTATTATAAAACTGAAATGTCATGGTTTCTTTTCCCAGACAGATTAACGGATAATCCTTTAAATCCTTTAGGGAAAGCTCCTGACTGCCCAGTGCGGTAAATGTTGTTCCACCCACCAGTACCTCCCGGAATGTCCGCAGATTAACTTTTTTTAGTGGCTGCTCTACTTCTGCCGGTGCAGACACTACTGCAAAATCTATCTGTCCGCTCTTTACTGCCTCAATTGCCTGAGGTGTTGAATGATTATAAATTTTCAACCGGATTCCCGGATATTTCATATGGAAATCTTTCAGCTTATCCAAAAGAAATATGTTAAGGGCAGTCTCACTGGCTCCAATGGAAATGCTTCCATGGGCAAGACCGCTGCTGTCTGCCAGTTCCTCTTCTGCCGCCCAAAGATGCGACATGGCTGCCGACACATGGGTATACAGCTTCTCCCCTTCCGGCGTCAACTGTACTCCGCGGTTTGTCCTGACAAAAAGCGTACAGTGAAGCTGCTGCTCCAGCCCGTTCATTGCCCTGGTAATGTTGGGCTGACTGTTGCCAAGGGCATTGGCAGCCCTGGTAAAATTACTGTATTTTGCCACATAATAAAAAATCTTATAATATTCAAAATTTATATCCATACATTTTCACCATATCAATTTATTATTTCTGCTATATCAATTATAGCTTTTACTTATTCCCAATGCAATAGTATAATCAAGCCGAAATTAAGGGAAACAACCCCTTTACATTTCTCCACCCAAACCCTACGAGGAGCTGCCACCGGCAGCTCTTTACGAATGCTATAAAGCAGAAAGGAAGCGCATATTTTCTATGAAAAATTCAACATTTTTCCCTCGTGAAGAAAGAGCAGACGTTTTATTTGAAAAGATTTTGCATGACCCTTGGGCCTGCGAAAGACTTCAGGAAACTTTTTGCAATTACTTATTCTGTAATGATGAATTTGATTCTTCTCTTTCTTCACAGGATTTTTCAGAAGCTCTTTTTGATGCTTATCAAAATAAAGATTTATCGGCATTTCTTATGGCTATCTGCCAGAATACCCTATTCGATTTACTGAGGAATTCCTATCTGATTCCCTACCGTTTCAACGCAGATGGAAAAGAAAATCCGATAATTATGACCGATGATACCGGCAGACTTCTGCCAAAGTATTGTGGCGATATTCACAATAAGGATTATCAGCATTTTCTTGAGAGCTACCGCGATTTAGGGGAACCAAAGAATATGTATTTTGCCCAGGCATACCGGTACAGCCACGCTTATACCGGTGAAGATACCATTGGACAGCTTGTCTTAGAACGCAGCCATGGGGTGCTTCTCATCCGGGAGCTTCCGGATACCATAAAACAGAAGGAGACCGAAGCGGAAGCCTACTCTGCAATCTTCGACCTTGTACTGAAATTAGAGAAAGAGCTTCCAATGGCATTTGTCTTCTACGGACAGGATTCTCTTGTGGAACATGATGAAAAATATGATGAAATCGGCATTTTCCTTCCAAATTCCATTTTTTTAAAGAATCTGGAACGGCATATTGCCAAAGCTGAGGCGATTATTTATGAATAAGAGTGCATCTTCCACTACTTCATATATTGATATTATGGAAAAAAATCATATGGAAATACCCTGGCATGATTATGCCAGTGATGACAGCAACGTACTGATTGCCCAGGCGGGACTGATTGAAAAAGCCTCGGTCATCGGACGTGTGGGATTAATCATGTTATCCTGTGGAACCGGAGCCTGGCGTGTCCGTACTTCCATGAATAAGCTGTCAAAGGAACTGGGAGTTACCTGTACGGTAGATGTAGGTCTTATGTCCATCGAATTTAACTGCTTTGATGGAAATGACTGTATCTCCCAGTCCTTAAGCATCGCCAATACCGGCGTCAACACCTCCAAACTTTACCGCATGGAACAATTCGTAGAAAGCTTTCCAAAGGAAGAAGCCCATTTAACCGGCGAGGAAATCCATAAGCGGCTGGATGAAATCGAAAAAATCCACGCCCTTTATTCTCCCGCCAAACTGGGACTTGCGGCAGCCTTAGCCTGCTGCGCATTTACTTTTCTTCTGGGCGGAGGCCCTGTGGAAATGATTCTGGCATTTATTGCAGCCGGTATCGGAAATGTTATCCGGACCAAATTAATCAAACATCATTTTACGCTGTTTTTAAATATTGCGGTCTCTATTTCCGCCGCCTGCCTTATGTATGCCATCTGCTTAAAGGCTGCCGAAATTTTTTTCCATGTTCCGGCAGTCCATGAAGCCGGATACATCTGCTCCATGTTGTTTATTATCCCAGGCTTTCCATTTATCACAAGCGGCATTGACCTTGCGAAACTGGATCTTCGTTCCGGACTGGAGCGGCTGACCTATTCCATCATCATTGTTCTTGTGGCTACCATGTTTGCCTGGATTATGGCAATGCTTCTTAGACTTCAGCCTCAGGACTTTACCTCTGTAAATCTCAGTGATGTTTCACGGCTGGTTCTGCGGTTAATTGCAAGCTTCTGCGGCGTATTTGGATTCTCTATTATGTTTAACAGTTCCATTCCCATGGCAGCTACTGCTGCACTGATTGGCTCCGTTGCCAATACCTTACGTCTGGAACTGGTTGACTTTACCGGAATTCCAGCCGTTGCTGCTGCCTTTATCGGTGCACTGACCGCCGGTCTGCTGGCATCCTTTATTAAGAAAAACAATGGATATCCGCGAATCTCTTTAACCGTACCTTCCATTGTAATTATGGTTCCGGGACTATATCTTTACCGCGCCTTCTATAACTTTGGCATTATGTCCTTAACGGAAGCGGTTTCCTGGTTCTCCATTGCCATAATGATTATTATCGCCCTGCCGCTGGGACTTATTTTTGCAAGAATACTTACCGACCGGACTTTCCGGTACTGCACCTGATAAATTTTATACGCTTAAAATTATTTATTTTATACATGATTACAGAAAGGAAGAATCGATATGCTTACAGCCGTAACAGGAATTAACTGGGGAGACGAAGGAAAAGGACGTGTCATTGATCTGCTTGCAGAACATGCAGATGTCGTTGTCCGTTATCAGGGTGGCAACAATGCCGGTCATACCGTTGTAACCAAACAGGAAAAATTTGTCTTAAATCTTCTGCCGTCCGGCATTCTGCATCCCAATGTGGTATGCGTACTGGGGGATGGAATGGTCATTGATTTAGAGCACCTCACCCATGAAATTGAAGATATCGAAAGCCGCGGTATTTCTATTACCCCGGAACATTTAAAACTTTCCAAACGTGCCACCATCTCCATGCCATGGCACAGGATTCAGGATGAACTGGAAGAAACACGTCTTGAGAAATCCGGTGCTGCCTTCGGCTCCACCCGCCGCGGCATTGCTTACGCATACAGCGATAAATACCGGAAGAAAACACTGCGTCTTGGTGATTTGCTTCATTTAAAAGAAGAAAACGTCCAGGTTCGGATAAAAACCATGTTGGAATCCAAAAATCTGGAACTGGCAGGCAGTTATCATCAGGAGCCGATGTCTTATCCGGCATTGCTGTCCTGGTGTGAAAAACAGGCTTCCCTTTTTGCGCCTTATATCTGCGATACCGGAAGCTTCTTGGAAAATGCTCTTGCCAGCCATAAAAAGGTGGTTTTGGAAGCCCAGCTTGGAGCCATGCGTGATATCGATTATGGTATTTTCCCTTACACCTCAAGTTCCTCCACCATTTCCGCCTATGGTCCGATTGGAGCCGGTATCCCGGGTGAATCCCTAGACCATGTTGTGGGTGTCCTAAAAGCATATTCCACCTGTGTGGGAGCCGGACCTTTCGTAGCAGAAAGAGCCATGTCCGAAGACTGGTGCAACATCCTTCGTAAATTTGGAAATGAATACGGTGCTGCCACCGGCCGTCCACGTAGAGTCGGACCTTTTGATGCCGTTGCCAGCCGTTATGGATTGAAATGCCAGCATGCAGATAAAATTGCCTTAACGAAGCTTGATGTTTTAAGCTCCCTGACAGAAATCCCTGTCATTACTGCTTATGAAAGAAATCATAAGACCACAACCGTCTTCGACCCTACCGAAAATATCGATAGCTTCTCTCCGGTTGTAACAATGCTTCCGGGCTGGAAACAGGATATTTCTGCCTGCCGCAAATATGAAGATTTACCGGAAAATGCCAGATTATACATCGAAACATTAGAACGCCTTTTAGACTGCGATATCCAGTTTATTTCCACTGGTGCAGAACGAAATGAATACATGATAAAGGGGGAATGGCTTTGAGACACCTAATCAGTCCACTGGACCTTACGGAAGAAGAAACAACCCGTATTCTGGATCTTGCAGACCGGATTGGTACCCACAAAGAGGCTTATGCCCACCTTGCAGAAGGGAAACAGCTTGCTACACTCTTTTATGAGCCAAGCACCAGAACCCGACTGTCCTTTGAATCCGCCATGTTAAGTCTTAGTGGTCAGACACTGGGATTTGCCGGTGCGGAACAGTCCAGTGCTACCAAAGGAGAAACCGTTGCCGATACCGTCCGGGTAGTAAGCTGCTACGCAGATATTATTGCCATGCGTCATCCAAAAGAAGGAGCACCGCTCTGCGCCTCTATGTATGCAACCATTCCGGTCATTAATGCCGGTGACGGCGGACACTATCACCCAACCCAGACCCTGATTGACTTATTAACCATACGCCAGCGCAAGGGACGGCTTGACCACCTGACGGTAGGCTTCTGTGGTGATTTAAAATTCGGAAGAACCGTTCATTCCCTGGTAAACAGTCTGGTACGCTATCCGGGTAACGAATTCTATTTCATTTCTCCGGAAGAACTCCGCATTCCGGACTATATGATTGAAAGAACCTTAAAGCCTTCCCACAGCACCTATCGGGAAGTCTCTGACTTAGAGGAAACACTTCCAAAGCTGGATGTTCTCTATATGACCCGTGTCCAAAAAGAGCGTTTCTTTAACGAGGAAGACTATATCCGGTTAAAAGATACCTACATTTTAAATAAAGAAAAATTAGAACTGGCTCCTTCCGATATGCCGGTTTTACATCCGCTTCCACGAGTCGATGAAATCTCTGTTGATGTGGATTCCGACCCGCGCGCCGCTTATTTCCAACAGGTACAGAACGGAAAATATGTCCGTATGGCACTGATTTTAGCCCTGTTAGAAATCACGGACCCGCTAACCGGAGAAAAGGTTCTCTAATGTTCCAGTAATTTAATCCGTTTTCTCTATTTTCATTCCGAAACGTTTTAAATCTACTTTCCCATCCACTACTTCTATGCCATCTGCCATCAGGCGGCGTGCCTGTTCATTTTCGCCGCCAAAGGCAAAGGCTCCGGAAAGCCCGCCTTTTGCATTTACCACCCGGTAACATGGTATGTTTTCCGGGTCTTTATTCTTATGCAGTGCATTTCCTACAGCTCTTGACATCCGCTTGTTTCCGGCAAGCTCCGCTACCTGCCCATAGGTTGCCACCTGCCCTTTTGGAATTTTCTTTACTGCTTCATAAATCCGTTTGGTAGGGCTGTCCGTTACTAAATCATAGCTTTCTGCTATCATGCGGCAGATATCTTTATCCGGGATTGTGCCATCCACGATTATGGTATTCCAGTGCTCCTTATTCTGATGATACCCCGGAATGACTGCAGGATAGGCACTCCGCCAGAAGTCTCTCCACTGTGGGTCTGCTTTTACATTCAGATTGAGAAATCCATCCCGCATATAAGTCCAGAGAAATGCCTTTTTGCTTTCCCTTACGCGCACCAGCTGCCAGTTCTGGTCATGGAACGGTGCCTCCTGATAGGTGTCCGGGAAAGACAGTCCGTATGCTAATATTTCTTCTCTTGTTTTCATGCTCCACTCTATGCTTTTGTCCATATGCAATCCTTTGTAATCTCTGCCAGACTGTGTACGCCACACATTTTCATGGTATCTTCTAATTCGGTTCCTATCCTGGCAACATAAGACGCTACGCCTTCCCTGCCGCCACCGTAAACCGCTGTCACAAACGGTCTTGCGATAATTACCGCATCTGCACCTAAGGCAATTGCCTTAAATACATCCGTTCCACAGCGGATTCCGCCGTCTACGAGAATTTTCATGGATCCTTTCACTGCATCCGCAATCCCGCCTAAGACTTCTGCTGTTGCCGGGCACTGGTCTAATACCCTGCCACCGTGGTTCGATACCACAATTCCGGCAGCCCCGGCTTCTTTTGCTTTTAAAGCTCCTTTTACCGTCATAATTCCTTTTACAATAAACGGAACTTCAGCAAGCTCTGCCACTTCCCGCAGTTCTTCCACGGTCTTACTGCCTGCCGGCGGCTCTAAATTCTTAAGAAACGGCAAGCCTGCTGCATCTACATCCATGGCTACCGCAAAGGCTTTCGCTTCGTGCACCAGTGCCATTTTTTCTTTGATGATTTCAAGGTTCCACGGCTTTACCGTTGGGATTCCAAGTCCCTGTTCTTTGGCAATTGCCTTTGTAGCTGCCACCATGACATTACTGTCTGTACCATCCCCGGTAAAAGCTGCAATTCCGCATTCCGCACAGGACGATACCAGAATATCATTATAGGAAATGTCATTGAGACAGTCTCCGTAATGCAGATTCACCGCTCCTACCGGGCCTGCAAAGAACGGATATTTAAACTCTTTTCCAAATAATTTCAGCGAAGTATCCACCGGAGCATTTTCCACAATGGTATCCATCTGCACACGAATCTCTTTCCATTTATCATAATTACGCATGGCAGTATCGCCGATTCCCTTTGCACCGGGTCCCGGCATCTGATTCCGGCAGGCGCGTCCGTTGCATTCTACACATGCCTTACAATAATTTCCAATCCTTCCTCTTGCCTGTTCGATACATTCTACATAATTCATTTTTCTTTCCACTCTTTTTCTTCTCTGACGTTTACTTATCCACATATCTATCTGCTGCCAAGCACAATCTGTATCAGATTCTTATCCAGCATTATGGTACGGTTCCACGGATTTAAAATGACCCCTTCGATTCCCTCTGCCTGCAATGCTCCTTGAAAAAGCTTTTCTATATCAGCTAAAAATGTGGATTTCACACTTCCGCCACCTTTTAATTCTTCTTCAAAGCTGCTGAAGGCTGCCCACCAGGTCTTACCATCTGTCTCAATCGCCTGTAGCAGCATCTGGCTTCCACCCTTCGGTGGTTCCACTGCCACAATCACCTGACCGCCTTCCTGCATCCGCCGGCGGATTACCGTCAGTGTATGGGCTAACTGCTCCGGTGTTGCCTCCTGCTGCAAGCCGGCAATTGCCTGTTCGATTTTTTCATTTCCTATCAGTCCCTCATCTATCTTTTCCTTTGCCATATGTGTATTCCTTTCTGCCGGGGCTATTTTTTACTGCTTAGCACATTTCCAGCAGTGCCCTCTCGAAAATCAAAGATTTTCCCTGACTGGCACTGCTCATTATAACACACTTTTGCTGGAAATAGTGGCATCTTAAAGCTATCTGTATTATAATAGCATGGTATTTCATTTTAGGATTAGGAGATTAGACAACATGACACCAGCTAAAACCAGAAGTTCCAACATTGAATTATTGCGTATTCTGGCTATGTTTATGATTATTATTTTTCATATTTCTGACCACTGCGTGAAGGTACAGTTAACAGACACTGCTTCCATGCTGCGTATGAATAACGGACTGTTCTGTGAACCTGTTTTTTATAAGAAGCTCCTGCTTCTTTCCACCTTTGCTCCAATGGGAAAAATCGGAAATGTTATTTTCATTACGATTTCCGGATACTTTATGGTTTCAAAGGGAAACGGAATTAATCTTGCCAAAATTTCCAAGAAATTGCTGTTACAGCTTGGTTTTGCCGCAGTTTCCCTGACACTGGTATCTTCCTTCTGGTACCGCATGACTGACGGTGTCTTTTTAAAACTGGTCAACATCAATAAATTTAACAGTATGTCCTGGTTTGTGGGCTACTATTTCTTCATTATGGTAATCGCTTACCTCTTTTTAAACAAGTTTCTGGCAAAACTGGACAAGCAGAAATATTTTACCTTTCTGATTGTCTTATTTGCATTTATCCAGTTCCGCTGGACCGGAAGTATGGCAAATTCCCTGGCTAACGGACTCCGGACACTGCTGACCGGTATTTTCTTATATGCCTTGGGCGGTTTTATCCACCTTTACAATCCATTTGGGAAAATCAGAACTTATTGCCTCTATCTGATTATTGCAGTTTCCTTCCTGTTTATTTATATCTCTGCTTATAATGTAACACAGACCAATATTCAGACTTACTTTTTAAATGAAAGCAAAGACATTTTTATCCAGAAGATTCCTTCCTTTTCAGACTATAGCATTATTCCGATTCTTGTGGGACTTTCTCTGTTTGAAATCTTCCGGCGCATCCATATTCCATGCAGCCGCATGATTAATTTTGTGGGAGCTTCCACTTTTATGGTTTATCTTTTACATGATAATGCTTTCGCTTACAGTCTCTGGAATACACAGGACTGGATTACCCTGCTCTATGAGCATCCATATATTTACCTGTTTAAGCATCTGCGCTGGGCAGCTGTCACTTTCCTCATCGGCATCCTTTTCTATATTATTTACCTTTGCCTCGGAAAAGCCCTCAGTAAATGCAGATGGTTAGTGATGAAAGAATAATTTTCCTTATATCTGTTGCATAATTCTTCCTCTTATGCCATGATAGAATTGGTTTAAAAAAATACACGGGAGAAAAAAGAAAATGGAAGAATTTAAAAAGGATTTATTGAAAGTCTGTGGGAAAAACACCGCTGCACTGATTATTTTCTTTGTATTAGGTGGCGTTTTCCTTGCCTTCGGTCTTCTGATGTGGATTACTGCTTATGATCCGTTTGACGCACAGACCGATGGTTACGCAACAATGGAAGTTACTTATGTAATGGGGCCATTTGCGGAGCTTACTTCTGATGGAAAAGATCACACAGAATTCTATATTGCAGAGGATTCTGAAGGTTACTGGAGTATCATTGCTACCAAGGGAGAAACTTCCCTTCCGGTCTATGGTGTAGACGTAGATGACACTGTTCTCGACAGCTTACCTGCTCACACGATCCGGGGAAAAAGCACCAGCATGCCTCCTCAGGCAGCTCATTATCTGGTGGATTATCTTTCTGATACCGGACTGGACATTACTACTTACAACTATGACGAGTACTTTGGTGACCATTATCTGGATACCACACACACAGCCGTTGAAAACAGCATTGTACTCTATGTGATTGCTGCCGTATTTACAGTTCTTGGTATTATTATTTTTTCAGCAGGCGGCAACAAGAAAAAGGCCGTTAAGAAAAAGATTGCTCTCTTAGAACAGAATGGCGGTCTGCAGCGGATTTACTCTGATTTTGCCAACAGCCCACGCATTTTTTCACCAAAGCTTGGCGTTGCTGTTTCCAATCATTTCATATTGGATTACAACAATACAAAGGAAGGCTTCTATGTCACTCCTTTAGACGATATTACGAACGTTTTCAAATGTAACATGTTAAATGGTGACCCGACAACAACCAGCTATATTGCACTGGAAACTGCAGATGGTAAACGTACTCTGGTTGCCGCTCACAGTGGAAAAAGCAAAGATTTTGATCAGGTTCTTAATCAGTTAAAAGCAAATATTCATCAGGGAGGTGTTATGACATGGTAATTATCTACGGTACAAGAACAGTTTTTAAACGGGAAGGCCCGGTTGGCACTTCTGTCTGCCCAAACTGCCGGCATAATGTCATGCATACCCTTTGCAGACAGTTAAATCAGGCAACCCTTTTCTATATTCCGATTTTCGGCCACCAGAAACAGCGTGGCATTATGTGCGAAAGCTGCGGTATGATTACACCGGTCAGTGCACAGGAATACCGGGAACGGAAACAGGCTGCAAAGATGTATTATTAAACAATGTCTTATTGATATAACGTCAGCTCTTGCGGACATCTGGCAACACAAAACCGCCACATACACAGGCAATACGCACATCTGATGATGGCTTTGTCTTATGTATGTGGCGGCATTTTAATACTTACTTCTTCTTAGAATACTACGACTAAAAGCATTTTAAACTGCTCTTTTCCATATACGGCATGTGGATGTCCTGCCGGCATTACGATGGACTGTCCTTCCGTCAGTTGGAATTTCTCACCATCAATGGTTACTTCTCCAACTCCATCCAGACAGGTTACAAAGGCATCTCCGCCGGAAGCGTGTGTGCTGATTTCCTCGCCCTTTGCAAAGGAAAATAAGGTTACGCTTACTGCATCATTCTGTGCCAGTGTCTTACTTACAATCTGTCCATCCTGATATGCTACTTCTTCTTTTAAATTTAAAACTTCTTTCTTGGAAATATTTTTTAATAAATCTCTTATTTTTTATAGTACATTCTTGCTTCATACGGACGAAGCACGGAAGAATCCTCTGTCTCTTTATAGTTGGAAATGAGAAGCTCCATATCCTCTGTCTCTTCCGTCAAAGGCATTTTCACAGTATTGCCGTAGAAATTGCAGACAACAAGCAGTGTCTCATCCGCATTTTTACGCTCATATGCAAAGATATTTTCATCCTCGGCTAACAGTAATTTGAAGCTGCCGTCCACCAAAACAGGATACTCTTTTCTAAAGCTTACCAGCTTCCGGTAGCAGTTGAAAATGGAATCCGGGTCATCTACCTGGCTCTTGGCATTGATGGTTTTATAGTTGTCATTTACTTTTATCCAAGGTGTGCCTGTTGTAAATCCGGCATTTTCCGTATCATCCCACTGCATTGGTGTTCTGGCATTATCACGTCCCTTGGCATAAATGGAATTCATAACATCTTCCTTATCATAGCCTGCTGCGATACGCTCCTTATATACATTCTGGATTTCAACATCCCGGTAATCCTCGATATTATAGCGGACATTTGTCATACCCAGCTCTTCGCCCTCAAAAATGTATGGAGTTCCCTGCATTCCATGTAATAAAATTGCCAGCATTTTTGCAGACTCTACCCGGTACTCCTTATCATTGCCCCAACGGGATACGATACGCGGCAAATCGTGGTTGTTCCAGAAAAGGCTGTTCCAGCCACAGTTATAAAGCTCTGTCTGCCAGCGGTTCATAATCTGTTTTAACTTTAAGAATGGCAGCGGTGCCAGATCCCATTTATCCTTGCCTTCCTGCTGGTCCAGCCCGATGTGCTCAAACTGGAATACCATGGAAAATTCACTTCCATCCGGATTACTGTAAAGCTTTGCCCGCTCCGGGTCTGCACCCCAGGCTTCTCCTACGGTAATCAAATCTCCCTTCTGGAAAGTTTCTTTGCTCATTTCACGGAAATACTCATGAAGTCTTGGACCGTTAATGGTAATTTTCTTATCCGGCTCTTTTGCAATCTGGTCGATTACGTCCAGTCGGAAGCCGCCAACTCCTTTTTCCATCCACCATAAAATCATGTCATATATTTCTTTTCGCACCTGCGGATTTTCCCAGTTCAAATCCGGCTGTTCCGGCAAAAACTGATGGAAATAATACTGCTTTATTTCCGGTACCCATTCCCATGCACTTCCACCGAAAACGGCTTTCATATCGTTTGGCTCTACGCCTTCTTCCCCATCTCTCCACACATAGTAATCATGATATGGGTTGTCCTTACTCTTCTTTGCTTCCTCAAACCATCTGTGTTTATTGGAGGTATGATTTAAAACCAGATCCATAATGATGCGGATGTTGTGTTTCTTTGCTTCTTTAATTAAAGCCTCCATATCTTCCACACTGCCGAACATCGGGTCAATATCCTGATAATCAGAAATGTCATAGCCATTGTCCGCCTGCGGGGATTTGCAGACCGGTGATAACCAGATTGCATCAATACCAAGCTTTCCAAGGTACTCCAGCCGCTCCATAATTCCTCTTAAATCACCGACTCCGTCTCCATTACTGTCCTGAAAACTCTTTGGGTAAATCTGATATACTACTGCACTTTGCCACCATTTCTTTTCTGTTACGTTATTACTCATTTTGTCCTCCTAAACTTTCTTTACTTATTTTATCTGCTTGCTGCTTCCCTAATGCAGGCAATTAAAAACACCAAGGAGAAAACAACCCTGTGCGATTGCATTTCAGCCATTGTTTATGCATTATAAATACTCTTCTAAAATTTCCGTATTCATTACTTCAAATTTATTTTCTTTCCATTGCATTTTTATCTTAACTGCTGCAGTCTGTCTGTCTAAAAACGCTTCATATAAAAATATATCATCTCCATCCACTGCTATTTTCCATGCTTTTGAAGAACTCAATATCCTTTCTCCAACTTTTAAGTCTTTATAACAACTATCAAATTCTTCTCTTTGATTTTCAGGCAGAACATATTCCTCTTCCAAGCCCAATTCAAGACAGGTAACTAAAATTATATCTTCCTGTTCTGTCTTTTCAATATAAATATCATATCCTGCAGAATATTGTATTCCGGTTTGTTTTCCCGGCAGATTCATTCTTGTGTACTCACTGCCATCTTTTCTCCAGATTGCAATTTCACTTCCACTCTGTATCCATGTATTTCCTGTATGCTCTCCACAAAAGACAATCTCATTTTTCCCGTCTCCGGTAATATCCGCTCCCCATACTTCAAGACCGAGAAATGTATCATCAAATGCTCCCAGTTCAAGGTGGTCACCATTTCCAAAGCAAATCGTATATACTTTCTTATTATCATTTCTGAAATACTGGAAAATACGATCTGTTTTTCCATCTCCATCGTAATCCTGATTTTTATAGTCTTCCTCAAATAATTTTACATTATCAAGATACCCTTCATACTCAGAAAGTGCTTCATCATAGCCGATATTTATTTTTTCATCTTTTGTATTGGCAATTTTTCTGTCAATTAACGAGTCATACTCTGTACTTATTTCATTCTTTTCCGAATCATCCAGTTCATCATCATAAGGAAACTTATCATTTTTACATGCAGTCAACATGATACACATCACTAAAAATATACCAATATTTTTCTTCATAGCAGCCCCAATTTTTCAAATGCATCATACAATCCATTCTGATCCACATCCCCGGTGACATAATCTGCCATAGCCCTTATCTCGTCTCCGCCGCTTCCCATGGCAACACCATAGCCACAGTATTCTAACATAGGAATATCCACTTTGGCATCCCCAAAAGCTATGGTATCTGCCACATCTGCATGAAGATATTCTAACAGATGCGCAATGGCATTGCCCTTGGTGATATTTTTTACACCCAAATCTCCAAATAATGCAATTTCGCCGGCTCCGCCCCAGGTTCCAGCCTGCAAATCCGAAAATTCGGTCACGGCATCTTTATAATCCTGATACTGATTTAAGATAAAGCTTACTTTATTTACATCATCCCGGTACAGCTCTCCATCAAAAATCATTTCCGGAAATGCATCCCGCACCTTTATTTTATCTGCGCCCTCTTTGCCTTTCCGCCTGGAATATTCCTGAATCACAGGTTCTCCAGCCTCTTCAAATCCGGCACTTGCAAACAGTCCTGCATTACTTTCCAGATAAAATTCCAGTCCGCGCTCCTTTAACCAGTCCACAATATGGCGGCACTGCTCCGGCGTAATCATCTGGTGCATAACCACATGTCCATGATCTTCCACATAACTTCCGTTTCCGCCTATCATTCCATCCAGTCCGATTTCCCAGATATTCTCATAGACTTCTGCTTTACTTCTTCCTGTGCAGATATACACTCTGTGTCCGTTTTCTCTTGCCTTCCGCACCGCAAGAACTGCTGATTCCGGCAAACGATTTTCATAATCCACTAAGGTTCCGTCAACATCCAGAAAAATGATTTTTCCCATACTGCCCGTCCTCCTACTCCTTTTCTTCTATCCTACCTGCATTTTTTGAAGAAATCAACATTTTCTTCTAATGTATTTAAATCGATTGGTCGATAAAGTTATTACATGGATGGCATTTTATTTCAAGGGATTGATTGAGATAAAATGTCTTTATTTTTTTCTGATGATTGTAAAAATGTATGGATTGTAAATTTATCAGGATATTCAAAGTGTATCTGGATTTTGACATAAAATACCGCAGCTCTAAGATACATGTTTTTCTTTTGTTTATTAAGCCGGTCTTTCCAATGTTTGACAAATCACAGGACTGTTCGTCGAAGTGCGGATGCATCTTAAAGGCTGTTAGGGGCACTTGGAATTTCGTCTGGCAACAGGCAACGCCGGCACAGGGAAGTGCCGGCGAGGCGCATATGAACACGGATGTGAATTTGCGCCGATTGCCAGACAAAAAATTATCCTGCCGAAATTCTTAGTGCCCCTTGCAGGCTTTATCCGCATCCGTACCCGACGGACAGTACTGCGATTGTGTCAAAGCAACGGAAAGACAGCCTGACAGCAAGAAAAACATGTACCTAAGAACTGCTGGCATTTTACACCAGATAAACCCAGAATGCACTTTGAATCCCTGAAATCTTTACAAGTTACAAATATGCTTTTGCAATCACCAGACAACAACTTCTGAAAGGAGCTCTTATGGCAATTAACTCAATATGGAACAACAACTCCCCAATGGACTACCTCAGTTTCCTGTCCACTGACTCGGATAACAATACCGAGGATAACGAATGGCTGACTCATTTTCAACAGCTTGTGCAGAAAAAGCTTTCTGAAATGAATGAGGATGAGGATTCTGCAGCTACGGTAAATCCGGCTGAAGAAATTGCAAAATGGAAAGAAAATATTTATAACAAAATGAAAAATGGTGAAACCGAAGAGAGCTTTCAAATCGGTGGTCAGTCTTTCAGCATGAAGGAATGGGACAAGCTGTTAGACTCCTTTGATAAAGCGGAAGAAGCTTTACAGGAAGCTATTGAAGAGGAAGAAGAAGTTAAGGATAAGGAAATGGCAGAGACAGCAAAGAAAAGCATTGTAAATGATACACCAGCCCAGCCTCTTATCGATATGCTTTTATCCGATACCCTTAAGGTTACGTTTCCGACAGATGCCACAAATGAATCTGATGAAGATGCGGAAGATGTATTTTATATGGTTGCCATGGATGAAAAAGGTATCCGCTGCATCAAAAATGGGTCTGATACTTACGAATGGGAAATTGAATTTGAAGACGATTCCCAGTATGAGGCTGCCCGTGATTTCTTAGGCTGGGCTTCTCCACGAATGGACAATCTTTTATTTGCAGCCCATGACAATTTCTGGATGGATTATCTGAACGGTGACCTTGATGTAGATGCTTTTAAAGACTTCTTAGAGGGCACTAATAACGGCATTCCAAACTATGGCATTGGTGATGAGGAAAATATGTACATTGACGAGACGAAACTTCAGTGGACAAAATATATGAACCCTCTGGGTGCCCACTTTGGTACCCCGGAAGAATTATTTCCGATTCCGGAATTATAGATTAAATACAATAAAACAGGCACTTTTTTCTGTCAAAACGGGCATGTCCAAAGGAAAATGAAATTGGTAAAATAAAATCGTAAACCTTGATTTTGTCGGTTTGAATCTTACTAAAAATCATTAAAGGGAAAGGACGAATTATGGGAAAAAGAAAAAAGTTACTAGGTTTGGTTTTGGTAGTCTGTATGTTGTTTACACTGACACCGATAACTTCCCGGGCAGATGTTACAACAGAGAAATGGACAGATTTTACAGCAACTGACTTTGCTGGCGGCAGCGGTACAAAGGATGATCCATATCAGATTGCTACGGCAGGACAGCTTGCAAAGCTGGCATCAGAAGTAAATTCTGGAGTACCTGAGCAAACACATTTGGGGGAATATTTTAAGTTGACCGCTCCAATTGATTTGAGCGGAAAGAGATGGATTCCTATCGGTTATGGAAATGCAAGTTCCAAAGCTTTTTCAGGATATTTCGATGGAAATAATCAGGTCATTACAGGCTTATATGTGGATGAACGGGGAAATAACGTCTGTGCCGGCTTGTTTGGTGTCGTAGTAGCTGTATCTGATGAAACAGTACTGAAAAATTTCTGTATTAAAAATGCTACCATCTATGCCGGAAATTCCACGGATGCAAATGCCAGTCCGGATATTTACGGTGCCGGAGTGCTGGTAGGTTCGCTTACAACGATGGGTGGTTCCAGAGCTACCTTTGTTGGAGTAGAAAACTGTCAGGGAACCGGACAGGTAGACTCCAAGATGTATGCCGGAGGGCTGATTGGTGATGCAAGCCGTGCCCATGTTTCGGATTGTTCCGCGGATGTTACTGTGACAGGAAGGTGTATCAGTGGTGGATTCATCGGAAATGTTTTCCAGGGCTCCTACAAAAACTGTACCGCCAAAGGCAGCGTATCCGGAGGATGGTCAACTGGCGGTTTTGCCGGATGTGTATTTGAGTCCGATGCCAGTGTGGAAATAGAGCATTGTGCATCTTATGGCAATGTTGAGGCAAATAACTGGAATACCGGCGGTTTTGTCGGATACCTGGAAAAAGGAAAGATTCGTAACAGTGTTTCCTATGGTAATGTAAAGAGTACGGTGGCAGGCTGGGAGCCGAAAACCGGTGGCTTTTCCGGTACAAATACCGAAGGAAATATTCAGAACTGTAATGCTGCAGGTACTGTAACAGGTTCTCATCCAACAATTGCACCGGGTGGATTCATTGGATATGATAATAATGGCACCACTGCTGGCTGTGCTTTTGATAAAAAGAAGAACCCTTCACTCAATGATGTAGGTGCGGATAGTGGAACACCTGGTTCCAACCAGATTAAGGCAGCAGACACAACCTCCCTGCTCTCAAATATCTGCGGCAGTTATCTTGGCGGACATACACTGTCTAAGGTTGGCAGAAAAGAAGCAACCCATCTGACAGAGGGAAATATACAATATTGGGTCTGTGCAAACTGCGGTGGTTATTTCAGTGATGCAAATGGAGCAAATATGATTACTTCTTTGGATGTTGTAATCGCAAAAACAGCAGGGCATACAGCAGACCGTACCGGATGGCATTCCGATGCGGATAATCATTGGAATACCTGTGAATGTGGTGAAAAAATAAATCAATCCGGACATAGCTTTACCTGGGTAATCGACAAGGAAGCTACGTCTACGGAAAAAGGTTCTAAGCATGAGCAGTGTACGGTTTGTAATTATGCTAAAACTGCAGTCGAAATCCCGCCGGTAAAAACCGGAACTGAAGAAACCAAAACTTCTTATAAAATTATAGAAGGAACTGAAAGCAGCTATGTCCTGCAGAGTGGCAACAGCCTTACCATCCGGGTGGATGCAGAGTTCTCTAAATTTGCCGGAATCAAAGTAGATGGTGTTCAGATTGGAAAAGATAATTATGATGTGAAGTCCGGTTCAACCATTGTTACTTTGAAATCCTCTTACCTGAATACACTGACTGCCGGAACACATAACCTGGAAATGTTGTGGACAGATGGTTCTGCAAGTACTACGTTTACCATCCAGGCAAGCGTAAACCAGAATCCAGACAATAAAAATCAGGAAACGGCTACAGCCTCAAATACCCAGCCTGCAACTCAAACTAATACAAAGCAGACTACGGATAAGTCTCCGAAAACAGGGGATTATAATAATCCTTTGGTATGGGCGGCATGGCTGATTGTTTCAGAAATTATTATTGCTGGTACCGTTTATTATCGTAAAAAGAAACATTTGTAAATAAATATTACCCCATAAAAATGCTCTCTATGTAACAAACTGTATCATTTTACAGGAAACGTTATATAGAGAGCATCTTTCATTCCGTCAAAAATGCTCCAATATGGAACCATTGTATTACCAGAAAATGATGGTCATGTTATCAAAAAAGGAGTACCGGGATTGTAGTGTTCATGATTGTGGTGTCAGGAAGAAAAGATGTGCTATATGCCCCACTTGTGATATACTTAAATATATCTGGAATCATTAAAGCAATCAAAAATTTGGATAGGAAAATTTTTCATTGAAAGGAACGGGGATACGATGATATTATCGGACAGAGATTGTTTGCAATCAGCCTTCTGGCACATGAAACTTATTTAAGGCAGGAATATGCCCGGGCAAAGGGGCTTGTCCAGGGAGCTTTTTTGATGGCAGATACGACATATCCCATCCCCATAATATATCTGAAGTGTGTACAGGCAATGTGTCAGATTAATCTGAAAGAACAAAAAGAAGCCATACACTCAGTAAATTCTGCATGGGAAATGGCCAGACCGGATAGATTTTGGGAGCCATTTATTGAGTATCATGGGCTGTTACAGGGATTATTGGAGGTCTGTGTCCGAAAAAAAGAACCAGAGATTTATAAGCAGTTGGCAGGCGGGATAATCTCATTTAGTCGTAGCTGGATGAAAATCCACAATCCTAAGATGCAAAAAACAGTGACGGATCTCCTGTCTCCATTGGAGTTTTCCATTGCAATGCTGGCATGCCGGAACTGGACCAAACAGGAAATTGCAGAATATTTAGGATTTTCAGTGAACACAGTTAAGCATTATATATCAGGAATTCTGGAAAAGTTAGGTATCGATAAACGGGATAAAATAAAAAATTTTGTAAATCAATGATATACGAAGGAGAAGGTTTATGTAAATCCACAGACCGGTGTGAAAACCGTGGTATTTTCCATGCCGGAAAATAACGGTGCGACCTATGAACTGTTTTCCCTTGACGATATTTATAATCAGTATAACTACGGGGATATGTATCAGATTGACAAGACGGTTCTCTTAGGATTTGGTCTGGGACGACAGATTAACGGCTCTTATACCATTGACATCAACGGTCTGAACCCTTCCCATATACAGCCTTTGAACCCCCTTCTTAAGAAAATGTTTTCACGAGTATAAAAACTGCGAGGGACACGTAAATCGTGTCCCTCTTTTTTTGTTTATTTCTGGTTTGCCGGTTCCATATTAACGGCTTTTCCCTTTATCTTCGCATGCTTCATGGCATTTAAGACTTCTTTGCCATATTCTCTTGGTACTTCCACAAAGGTATATTTATCAAACATATCAATGGCTCCCACCAGTCTGCCCGGCATACCGGACTCTCCGGCGATGGCGCCAAGAATATCTCCCGGCTTAATCTTGTCTTTCTTTCCAATGTTGATAAACAGTCTTACCATTCCCTCTTCTGCACCGGTATTGGCAAAGTCGTATTCTTCTTTTTCAGAAGAACTCTCCCCTGCACCCATTGCCTGATAGAGGAAAGCTGCTGCAATATCCATGGCAGTATAATCAGCTTCATTTACCTGCTTCTCAATCAGCTCTATCATATCAGAAAGATTCTCTTCCTCAATGATAGTTCCAATCTGTTCCATGATATTTTCAGCTTTTATCTGTGCCACATCATCAGTGGATGGAATCGGCTGTGCTAAAATCTTTGTCTTGCAGTAACGCTGGATATCTTTTAATTTATAGACTTCCTTGCCTTTTACAAAAGAAAATGCCTTACCACAACGGCCTGCACGTCCGGTTCTTCCGATTCGATGTACATAATATTCATCATCCTGCGGCAGGTCATAATTAAATACCGCTTCTACATCATCTACGTCAATTCCTCTTGCTGCCACATCCGTTGCAATAAGAATATCCGTCTTTCCTTTCCGGAAATTATTCATGACCCGGTCTCTCTGGGACTGCTTCATATCTCCATGAAGTCCCTCTGCACTATAGCCTCTGCCGGATAATTCCGTTGCCAGCTCATCTACCATTTTCTTGGTATTACAGAATACCAATGAAAGCTTCGGATTATAATAATCCAACAGTCTCGTAAGGACATCCACTTTATCCTTGCGCTTTACATCATAGTAGTACTGGTCAATGTTGGCTACGGTGAGTTCCTTTTTTACAACCTTGATATTGACTGCATCATGCTGGTATTTTCTTGTAATGTCAAGAATCGGCTTTGGCATGGTTGCAGAAAACAGTACGGTCTGATGCTCTCCCGGAATATATTCTAATACAGTTTCTATGTCCTCACGGAATCCCATATTTAACATTTCATCCGCTTCATCTAAGACGATGGTATGGACAAAATCCGGGCGGATGGTTTTTCTGCGAAGATGGTCCAGCAATCGTCCCGGTGTTCCGATAATAATCTGTACGCCACCCTTTAGGGCTTTAATCTGGCGGGAAATGTCCTGTCCACCATACACTGGCAGCACTTTTACACCATGCATATATTTTGCCAGCTTACGGATTTCGTCTGCCACCTGAATGGCGAGCTCTCTGGTGGGAGATAAAATCAAAACCTGCGTTTTCCGTAAAGACGGGTCTACTTTCTGTAAAATCGGAATTCCAAAAGCTGCTGTCTTGCCGGTTCCGGTCTGAGCCTGTCCGATAACGTCCACACCTGATAAAACCACCGGGATTGCCTGACTCTGAATCGGTGTTGCCTCTTCAAATCCCATGTCCGCAATTCCTCTTAAAATCTGCGGATTTAAATCTAATTCATCAAATCTGATTGTATTCATTCTTTTCCTTCCTGTTGTGGGAACTTTTTCCCATCTGTCAGTAACCTGTTCTCCAGTCACTTTATAAAAAGCCACCGCGGCTAATCATAACAGACTGTTTTTTGCTTGTCAATTTACTGCAACAGATTTTTCTTCGACAAAATCAGCGCATCCTTCTGCTTTCTGGTCAGCTTTTTATAGGCTGCTTCCTTCTGCATGGCCTCCTCCTTCGTCCCGGATTCCTCTAAATACCGCAGCTCCACCGGTCCCCGGTTTCTGGTATACTTTGCTCCTTTTCCACTGTTATGTGCTTCAATCCGCTTGTCGATATCAGTCGTCCAGCCGGTATAGAGGCTCCCATCCCGGCAGAGCACCATATAAGTGTAATTATGTTTCTCTTTCATGTAATCCTTCCTATGTAGACCGGGCACCGCCCAGTCTTATCTCTATATAAAGCAATCGACCAAAAAAGTATCTTACTCATATTCCATAAACTGGTAAAAAAGTATCGATTGCGGATTTTTGGCCGTTACATTTTATCTTATGCAGTTTTCTTATGTATGTTCCATTTACCGACAGCTTCCAATACAGATTCCTCCCCGGTTTTCTTCTTTGACCTGATAGAGTAAATCATCGGCTTTCTGCAAAAAGTTCTTCATCGTTCTGTCCGCATCCGGTATATCATAACAGATTCCCTGGGAAATGGATACATAGTGCTGTGCCTCTGAAAAAGCGTGCTCCATATCAAGGTCACGGATGCTTCGCTTTAATTTTTCTGTAAGAATGACTACGGCTTCCCTGGAATATCCCTCATAAATTAAAATGAATTCATCCCCGCCATACCGTGCACAGAAAATATTATCCTTTTCCGCTAACTTCTGAATTTCCTTTGCTACACGGCAGATACATAAATCACCCTTCTGATGCCCATAGTTATCATTATATTGTTTAAAATAATCGATATCCAGTATTTCCACTGCCACTGGAATTTTCTCTGCTATGGCATGTTCGAATACCTTCTGTGCATGCTGTTCTAACCGATAGCGGTTCGGGATTCCGGTCAGTGCATCGGTCTGGGACTGCTCTAAGAGAATCCTGTTTTCTTTTTCCATCTTCTTTCTGCTGTGGTTCGTCTCTTCCAATGTATAACGCATATCTAAGATGCAGGTCATGATATATTTATTTTCTTTTTCCAGTATCTCGGACAATTCAAAAAACAAACCGCATGCCTGCAGATATTCACGATTCTTTTCCTGCCGCTTATAATAACGGATTTTTAAAGTCAGAATCCGCTTCTGCATATAAATAATCTTAGCTTCCCTTGCCATCTTCTCTAAAAGTTCTACTAATTTCCAGAATTCCTCTTCCTTTCTGGTATCTAACAGCATCTCACAATAAGCATAAAGATCATCAAAAATATCAAGAATCGGCATTCTGGTATCTGATACCTTCTGCACAATTGCTATATTCCGGTCACATTCTTCTTTCTTTCCCATGGCATTACAGAGTCTTGCTTCAAAGCAGGCAAAGGCAATCTGCTCTAACTCTTCCAGATGTCCACTGCACACCTCTTTTGCCCGCAGTGCATATTCCTGTGCCTGCATATACTCTTCCTGATAAAAGCAGCTGTTTCCCAGTCCTATATAGATATTCAGAAGATAACTGTAATATTCCGGTATTTCCTTATTCTTCTGCAATAAATCATATGCCTGCTCTAAATATTTTTCTGCCTGCCGGTATTCCCCAAAATTATTATAAAGCATACCGATATTAATATTGATAATAATGCCAATATCATATAATTTATATTTTTCACAATACATTCTGGCATTCAGATAATAATCCATGGCAAAAGGAGCATTTCCACGATTCATGGACGTAATGGCAAGAATATTATAGGCTCTTGCCAATAAACCATGCTGTCTGGAATGCTCCAGGTATGGCAGGGAACAGGAAAGATTGCAAAACAGTTTATCCACATCATTCAGAAGATAATATGTCTCGCCACTGTAATAATAGGCATAGCCTAACAGTTTCTCATCATCCTGCTCTCTGGCATAATCTCTTATATTTTTACATAGCATCAATGTTTTTTCAGCATCTGTTCCCCGATTCTTCCGGACACCCTCTAACCATTCCAACACTTCGCTGCTGTAAGCATTAAAATCCATCTTTTTGCGCACCCTTTTTCGTATTTTTTAATGTCTTTTATTATATAGGTATGCGGCTCTTTTTTCAAGTATGGCTCTTTTACTCAAAGAAGCTTACCGGGTCTACCGATTCGCCATCTTTTTGCAAGGCAAAATAAAGATTACTTCCTTCCACGGAATAATATTTCGTCGGTTCCGCAATATAACCTACCAGTTTTCCTTTGCCGACAATGTCGCCTACTTCATACGGCACTTCCTTAAGCTGCCCGTAAATAGCGCTATAACCATCTCCTAAATCCATAGTCACGGTACATCCTGTGACCGCACTGTTGGAAATATCAGTTATCTTTCCTTCTGCGGCTGCGGATACCCTGTCATTTACTTCTCCGGCAATAATCACTGCCGGATTATATTTATACTGATCCAGCGTTGCAAAATACACGGTCTGATCCATGCTGTAATTTAAGACTACATTACCCTGTAATGGCCAGTTTAATCCATCCTCTTCCGCAAAATGCAGTGTTTTTGTGGTGGCTGCTGCCGCCTTTGTCTCAGGTTCATTTTCTGCCTCAGCCGCTGCATTTGTTGCATTTTCTTTTTCCGTCTGCCCGCTGTCGGACTGTGCCTGTCCATCCGAATCCTTTGAAGCAACTACGTTATCAGAAGGTTTTATGATACTGTCTGTCTCTGCCAGTTTCTCCGATGTTTCTTCCTCTGTCTTTGGAAGCGTTGCCACAAAATCATCCGAAGCTCCATCTTCTTTTTTATTGCCTTTATCTTTTCCTGCATCCTTATCTGCAACATTTTCCTGCTGCTTTTTTTCTTCCTTCTGGGAATAACTATATACTGCTGTCATTGCTCCTGCTGCCAGTACCATGACAGCCAGGGCAATCATCCATGATCTTCTTCCTTTCATTTTCTCACCATCCATATCTTATTTTTTATAAGTATGAACAGTTTTTTCATATATTATTCTTTTTTATATTTTATTCTTCTTTATATTTCATTTTTTTGTAATTTCAATTCCGGAATAATAATAGCTTAAAATCTCCTGATAAGTTTTTCCCTCTTTTGCCATCTCATTTGCTCCATATATGCTAAGTCCATAACCGTGTCCTAAACCTTTGGTCACAATACGTACCCTGCCATCGATTTCCCTGATATAAAAACAGGCGGAATTCAGGGAAAATGCCTTGCGGAATTCCTCCCCGCTGACACTACTGTTCCCAACCTGTATGGTTTTTACATATCCGCTTTCTTCCCGCTCTGTCACCACCAGCGTATTCACCCAATCCTCCGCTGTAAGTCCTGCTTCCGGAAATGCCTGATTGCAGGTATCCACCAGTTCTCCTGCATCATAGAATTCCACCTTAAGAAAATCCTCTGATGTAATGTCCCATATGGATTCGGCACTTTTGAGATAAGGAAGCTCTGTCCCTCTCGTTTTCTCTGCACTGACTGCAAAATAGGGAGCCTCAATTTCCTGTCCCTGATATGTTAAGACTTCCCCCTCGGTATCTATCAGGCAATTTTCTAATTTCTGATAATATCGATTATAATTTTCATTTCCAAACAATTTGGTCTGCTCTGCAACACTCAGTCCCGTCTCCGGTGCTTTTCCCTGCGACAGGGCATATTCATAATTGGTCCGCACAATAACTGCCTGCGCACGAATCGCTTCTTCTTCATAGGTAACCGGGATATCCCGTGCCAGAATAGACACAAGAGCAGCCATCTTCTCTTCTTCATCGGGATGACTGCTCTTATGTTGTATTTCATTGCTGTCTGTATCCAATAATATCTCATCCCCCTGGAACACCAGGGTCATAAGTATCGGTAATCCTGCAATAATCAGACACAGACACAGTATCATTTTTATTTTTTCTTTCATATCCTGTCCACTCCTGTTCTACATATATATGTAACAGAAATGGATGTATACCAGTAAAATATTACTGATTCATACGCTGTCCTATCTCATTGGAAAGTTCCGCAAACTGCTCTAAGGACAGTGCCTCTCCACGAATGTTCTCCGGAACTCCAAGGCTTACGATACTTTCCTGTATTACCTCTTTCGGCAAATGTATCTCCGGGGAATTATTCAGTCCGTTTGCCAGTGTCTTTCTGCGCTGGTTAAAGGATGCCCGGATAATACGGAACATCAGTTTCTCATCTTCCACTTTTACCGGCGGCTTCTCATGCCGGGTCAGACGGATGACCGCACTGCCTACATTCGGTCTTGGCATAAAACAGTTCGGTGGTACATTTGCCACGATTTCCGGCTTCGCATAATACTGTACTGCAAGGGAAAGTGCTCCATATTCCTTGCTTCCCGGTTTCTCCTGCATACGCTCTGCCACTTCCTTCTGCACCATAATCGTAATGCTGTCAATTGGCACATGGCTTTCAAACAGTCCCATGATAATCGGTGTGGTAATATAATAAGGCAGATTCGCTACAACCTTGATTGGTTCTCCCTGGTTCTTCTCTTCTGCCAGCTTACAGATATCAAGCTTTAAAATATCTTCATTGATTACTGTTACATTGGAATAATTCTTCAGTGTGTCCGACAAAATCGGAATCAGATTCTTATCTATCTCCACCGCAACCACTTCTCTTGCCCGCTCGCAAAGATACTGTGTCATGGTTCCGATTCCCGGACCAATCTCCAATACAAAATCATCCTCCGTCACTCCGGATGCATCGATAATCTTATCCAGCACATGAGTATCTATCAAAAAATTCTGCCCGAATTTCTTCTGAAAATTAAACCGGTACTTCTGCAGTACCTCTATTGTATTCTGTGGATTTCCTAATTCCGCCATGCCTGCTCCTTTATTTAACCGCTCTTTCTTTTTTTCGAATAAATGTTCGGTTTTTTGTTGCCAACTGCATTTTTCTATGTTACAATCATTTTAGAACAAATGTTCTGATTTGTCCAGTCCTTTTTATGATAACAGAGGAAAATAGTTCTACGCAACTATTATTGGGGATTTTCATAAAACTTACAATGGAAGATGGATGGCTGAAAGCCTGTCTTATCTTTTTCTTATGGAAAAGCAGCACTGTTCATCGAAGGACAGATGCCTGATAAGGGCTGCTAGGGGCACTTGGAATTTCATCTGAAAGCAGGCAACGCTGGTACAGGGATGTACCAGCGAGGCACATTTGAACAGGGATGTGAATTTGTGCCGGTTGCCGGATATAACTACATACTCCATAGAAATTCTTAGTGCCCTTTGCAGGCATTATGCGGCAGCTGGCGTTTGATGAACAATGCTGCTCTTACCTGATAAATCATTATGACAGGCTTCCACCACTACTTCCTTTGCAAGTGCTTCCATATATTTGATAGAAAAAGAAAAGGTGATTGCTTTGAATATAACAGAAAACATGTCTTTATTGGAAAAACTGACCATCCTTTCGGATGCCGCCAAATATGATGTTGCCTGTACCTCCAGCGGTGTAGACCGCAAGGGAACCGGCCATGGCATGGGTAATTCCATTGCTCCCGGAATCTGCCATACCTTCTCTGCCGATGGACGCTGTATTTCCCTGCTTAAGATTCTTTTTACCAATGAATGCATTTTCCGCTGTGCCTACTGCCAGAATAACTGCAACAATGATGTGCCAAGGGCTTCCTTTACACCGGACGAAGTCTGTACCCTTACCATGGAATTTTACCGCAGAAATTATATTGAAGGTCTTTTCTTAAGCTCCGGTATTCTCATCAGCCCGAATTATACTATGGAACTGATTTATCAGACACTTTACCAGCTCCGTGTCCGCCATCATTTTAACGGATATATTCATGTAAAAGCTATTCCCGGTGCCGACCCGGTTCTCATTGAAAAAGTAGGCTTTCTTGCTGACCGTATGAGCATTAATCTGGAGCTTCCGACCGCAGACGGACTGAAGGCTCTTGCACCAAATAAGTCCCGCAAAACCATCTTAAAGCCCATGCGTCTGATTCAAAATGGCATTATGGAAAATCAGAATGAGCTGATGGTTTACCATAAGACCCCGAAATTTGTACCGGCAGGCCAAAGCACCCAGATGATTATCGGCGCCACCCCGGAAAACGATTATCAGATTATGAAGGTAGCAGAAGGCTTATACCAGAATTTCCAGTTGAAACGAGTCTTCTACTCAGCCTTTGTCAATGTAAATCACGATTCCAATCTGCCAACCCTTCCCGGTGGTCCACCCCTTCTGCGGGAACACCGCCTGTATCAGGCAGACTGGCTGCTTCGTTTCTATGGTTTTTCTGCCGGAGAGCTACTAAGCGAAGACCGTCCGGATTTTAATATCTTCTTAGACCCGAAATGCGATTGGGCACTCCGCCACTTAGAAGCCTTTCCGGTAGAGATTAACCGGGCAGATTACAACACCTTACTACGTGTTCCGGGCATTGGTGTGAAATCTGCCAACCGCATTGTAAAGGCCCGCCGGCACAGCCGCCTTGACTTTTCCGATTTAAAGAAAATCGGAGTTGTCTTAAAACGGGCTGCCTACTTTATTACCTGCTCCGGTCGTATGATGTATTCTATTCCACAAAATGAAGATTATATCTGCAGCTGTCTGATGCAGGATAAAACTCAGATTCCGAAGGAAATACGGGATTCCAGTTATAAGCAGATTTCCTTCTTCGATGAAGATGCTTTAAGTGATTTTAAACTGACCACCAACGATTTATGCGTCGGATAAACTGCTATAACCATGATTTTTCAGTAAACAGGAAAGGACTTTTTCTTATGCATATATTTCTCTGTGAAGATTCCATCGATGGCATCTTTACCGGCATCTATGATGCCTGGGCCAGCAGATATGGGCACAAAAATATAAAGCTTTGTATCAATGATACGATAACTTACGAACTCTTTTCTGAATATATTACTGTCACACCGGATTCCGAAAAGAGCGAAAAGGTTGGACGCACCATTATTGCCCGTCTTGGCATGGAGGTCTATCAGGATATTCTTCAGGCGGTTCTTGCCCATGATGATAAGAAAAAGAATGAGCATCCGGACAAAGCCGACTGCATTTACCGTACACTCTTATATGGATTTTCTTTAGCGGATGGTCATCGGATTTTACAGGCTCTTGGCAATCCTTATATTGCAAGAGTCTTTGAACTAAGTCGTTCCACCGGAAATGAAGCCCACCATCTGCTTGGTTTTTTACGTTTTCAGGAACTGGAAAACGGAGTCCTGTTTTCTACCATCCACCCTAAGAATCAGGTGATTTCCGTTCTGGCAGAACATTTTACTGACCGCCTTCCACAGGAACATTTTATGATTTATGACGCAACACACCAGATTGCCGCCATTCACAAAGCCGGCAGTGGATACTTCCTTACGGATGCATCCAATTTAAATCCGGACGTTATCACACGGCTTTCCCCTGCCGAGAAGGAATACCAGAAGCTCTGGTGCGGTTTCTTTGACAGCATTGCCATTGAAGCAAGAAAGAATCCGAAGCTGCAAAGTCAGAATATTCCAAAACGATTCTGGAAAGACACGGTGGAACTGGCATCCGGTAAATAAATGTTTCTATTGTTTTCTGGCAAACTTTACCTGGCAGTCTCTACCCGGCAGACATTACCCGGCAGCAGAGTACATGCAGATGAAACCATAAACTGGATAATGTCTACTTTGCGCCATATCCTGGAAAAGATTTGTGTCCTGCCGGTATGACAGAAGAAGAGCGTACCGATTATGCACTGTTTGAGCTGAATTAATTATTGAAATATGTTGTCTATCCGGAAGATGTTGCCTGCATTTATATGGAGCCGGTTATGGGCGAAGGCGGCTATGTCGTTCCTTCCAGGAAATTCGTACAGAGTGTCCGCGAGATTTGTGACAACCATGGAATTCTCCTGATTTTCGACGAAATCCAGTGTGGCTACGGACGTACCGGCAAAATGTGGGCAAGCCAGAACTTCGACGTTGTACCTGATATTATGACAGTTGGTAAAGCCATTGCCGACGGTCTTCCAATGAGTGCCGTGATTTCCACCCCGGAAATTATGGATAAATGGCCGGTTGGTACCCATGGAACCACTTTTGGTGGAAATCCTTGCGCTGCCGCTGCAGAATGCGCTGTCTTAAAGGAATTCGAAGATGGCACCTTAATTGAAAATGTCAATAAAATGGGGGCTTACTTAAAAGAGAAATTATTTGCTTTAAAAGAAAAATATCCTTATATCTCCGGTGTCCGTGGTATCGGTCTTATGGTTGCCATTGAATTTTCCCATAAGGATGGCTCCCCGGCACCAGACATCTGGGCAAAAGTAAAGAAGGGCTGCTTAGAACGCCATATGCTTACCTTAAACTGTGGCGTAAATGGAAATGGTATGCGGTTTGCCACTCCATTAAATGTCAAAAAAGAAGAAATCAATGAGGGACTTTCTATTTTAGAGGCTTCCATTCAGGCATTATAATTACGGGAAACACGCCTGGCGAGCTACTCACATAAATAAAAGCCTTGCATTTTATTTTGACAACGTTTAGGACGAGAATATCAGTAAATTGACAGAACAGAGGAAATGCTATGGGAACATTATTATACCAGTCCATTGCGGACGATATCGAACAATTAATTTTACATAAAGAATATAAGGATGGTGACTGTCTGCCTTCTATATGACACTGAATAACCTGATCAGTAAATCCATTTATTATGGTGAAGGAAATACCTCTTATGGAAGAATTACTGCACAGCAGGAGCATGAACAAATTTTATTATCCCCTAAGAACCGGGATATGGATGCTTATAAAAAGACCATCCACTTACACTTAAAGTCGCCGCCACCCCTAAAAGGGGTGGCTCGGGACGCTGGCTAAAAGCCCTTGGTACCCGACAGCGTCTCAAGGCGCTCTAGACTTTCTCTTCGTTCAAGTCACTATTGCACTTGACTCGTTACATTAGCCCCTTGAAGGGGCTATTTTTTCTCACTACTCTTTGAATGGATCCTCATATTCCTTTACACTTAACTTATCTTGCATAATGTCATATTTTTCTTGTTCCTGTATATACTTTCTTATCGTAGCTTCATTTAATCCCACTGTAGATACGTAATATCCCTCTGACCAGAAATGTCTGTTTCCAAATTTATATTTTAAGTTTGCATGTCTATCAAATATCATAAGTGCAGATTTTCCCTTTAAGTACCCCATAAATGATGAAATACTATATTTTGGCGGAATACTTACTAACATATGTATGTGATCCGGCATTAAATGCCCTTCCAATATCTCCACTCCTTTATACGCACACAACTGTTTCAAAATATCTCTTATATCTACTTTTAATTGATTATATATGATTTTTCGTCTATACTTTGGAGTGAAGACAATGTGATACTTACACATCCATTTTGTGTGTGCCAATTCATTGTTTTTATTTGCCATTAAATCACCTTTTCCTTTCTGCAATAGTGCCTGAACAACTCTATTGTAACGAAAAGGTGATTTTTTGCTATAAGCAATTTGACTCCACCCGCATAGCAGGTGGTTTATTGTTTCGCACATCTCCATTTCTCCGTTGGGAGAAACTCCGATGCACTCAACAGGCTAAAGCCCATAAAGAAAAAGCATGGTGTCAAGAAAAAATACTTGACACCATGCTCCCTTTATAGTATGATAGCAAAGGTCGCAAGGAGTGAGAACATGGAAGAAAAAGTAGAACAGGCTTATTTATATGATTTTTATGGAGAGCTGCTCAATGAACATCAGAGAAGAATCTACGAAGATTTCGTGTTCAATGATTTATCATTAGGCGAGATAGCTTCCTGCGAGGGCATCAGCCGCCAGGGTGTACATGACCTGATTAAGCGGTGCAATAAGATGCTGGAAGGCTATGAAGAGAAGCTTCATCTGGTAAAGAAGTTCTTAGAGACGAAGCAGAAGGTAGAAGAGATTAACAAATTAGCGGAAAGCTTCCGGGCAGGACGCAAGGATACAGTAATTGATGAAATAGAGAGAATTTCGGGAGAAATATTGGAGGAGCTGTAATATGGCATTTGACAGTCTTTCACAGAAACTTCAAAATGTATTTAAGAATCTTCGCAGTAAGGGAAGGCTTACGGAAGATGATGTGAAGGCAGCACTGAAAGAAGTAAAGATGGCTCTGCTTGAAGCAGATGTTAACTTTAAGGTAGTAAAACAGTTTACCAAAGCGGTGCAGGAGCGTGCAATTGGTTCCGATGTAATGAACGGACTGAATCCTGGACAGATGGTAATTAAAATTGTAAATGAAGAGATGGTCAGGCTCATGGGTTCCGAGACAACGGAGATAGCACTTCGTCCGGGACAGCAGATTACCGTTATTATGATGGTAGGTCTTCAGGGAGCTGGTAAAACCACCACAACCGCTAAGATTGCAGGTAAGTTAAAGCAGAAGGGCAAGAAACCACTGCTGGTAGCCTGTGATGTGTATCGTCCGGCTGCTATTGAGCAGTTGAAAATCAATGGAGAGAAGCAGGAAGTTGAAGTATTCTCCATGGGCGATAAGAATAAGCCGGTAAATATTGCGAAAGCGGCAGTTGAGCATGCAGCAAAGAATGGCAATCAGGTTGTAATCTTAGATACCGCCGGACGTCTTCATGTAGATGAAGATATGATGGATGAGTTGATTGAGATAAAAGAAAATGTCGATGTGGCACAGACTATTTTGGTTGTAGATGCCATGACCGGACAGGATGCCGTAAATGTGGCAGGAACGTTCGATGAGAAGATTGGAATTGACGGAGTCGTGCTGACAAAGTTAGACGGTGATACCCGGGGTGGAGCAGCATTATCTATCCGTGCGGTAACCGGAAAGCCGATCCTTTATGTTGGTATGGGTGAGAAACTTTCCGATTTGGAACAGTTCTATCCGGATCGTATGGCAAGCAGAATTCTTGGCATGGGCGATGTGCTTACACTCATTGAAAAAGCACAGAGTGAGATTGATATAGATGAAGAAAAAGCCAAAGACATGCAGCAACGTCTGAAGAAAGCGGACTTTACCTTTGATGATTATCTGCTTTCCATGGAACAGATGAAGAAAATGGGCGGTCTTGGCAATATTCTTGGAATGCTGCCGGGACTGGGCGGCGGAAAGATGCCGGATATTGATGAAGGTGAAGCTGAGAAAAATATGGCACGTACAACAGCCATCATCTATTCCATGACAAAGAAGGAAAGAAGTAATCCTTCACTTTTGAATCCGAGCCGTAAGCACCGGATTGCAAAAGGTGCAGGGGTAGATATCAGTGAAGTAAACCGTCTGGTAAAGCAGTTTGAACAGGCGAAGAAAATGATGAAACAGATGCCTGGACTTATGGGCGGACGTGGACGCGGTGGTAAAATGGGAAAATTCAAGTTTCCTTTTTAACATATAAGCATTTGCTTAGGATAGCATAATTCAAGGAGGTGAAACAGTAATGGCAGTAAAGATTAGATTAAGAAGATTAGGACAGAAAAAGGCTCCTTTCTATAGAATCGTAGTTGCAGATTCCCGTTCCCCAAGAGATGGAAAATGCATCGAAGAGATTGGAACTTATGACCCAACTAAGGATCCTAGTGAGTACCATGTAAATGAAGAACTGGCTAAGAAATGGTTAGCAAACGGCGCACAGCCAACAGAAACCGTAAACCGTATCTTCAAAGCAACCGGTATCGTAAAATAGTGAGGTGTACCTATGAAGGAATTAGTAGAAGTAATTGCAAAATCACTTGTAGATTACCCGGATGAGGTCAATGTCACAGAGACAGAGAACGAGAAAGCCATCGTATTGGAACTGCGCGTAGCTCAGTCCGACATGGGTAAGGTAATCGGAAAACAGGGACGCATTGCAAAGGCAATCCGTTCTGTTGTGAAAGCAGCAGCCTCAAAAGAAAACAAAAAAGTAATCGTTGATATTATGTAATAATATCGATGACATAAAAGGAAGCAGCAGAGTAATCTGTTGCTTCCTTTTTATCTATATGCTAATAATTATGCACAGGAATTCGTTCCTGTGCACTTTTCCATCTTGTCCCATTGTGCGACATATGTTAAAATACAAAAAAGCATACATTAATACAATCGAAATAGCAAATTCTATTATTCAAATCTTGTTTCATTTTGAACATGACATTTCTGTATCTATCTATGCTTTTATTCACTAATTAATCAAAAAAGCAGGAGAGGTACAGCAGTGGATTTTGTAGTAATGGTTCTCCTGCCACATACAAGGAGGACTTGCCTATGACAAGAGAAACAACTGAAAACACACCGGTAGCAAACCGTAAATTCAAGGACACTATTTTTCGCATGCTATTTTCGGAAAAGGAAGCTTTGCTGTCACTTTATAATGCGGTTAATGGCAGTAATTATACGGATGCAGATGCACTGGAAATTGTAACTTTAGAAAATGCTATTTATATGGGAATGAAGAATGACCTGGCTTTTATTCTGGATATGAATCTTTATCTATATGAACATCAATCCACAATAAATCCGAACATTCCGCTTCGGGATTTATTTTATATTGCAGCAGAATACCAGAGGCTTGTAGATAAGAAATCCCTATATTCTTCTGCATTACAGAAAATTCCCAATCCCCATTTTATTGTATTTTATAACGGAAGCATGCCGATAGAGGATTGTTGTACCAGACGGCTGTCAGATGCGTTTTATCATGCAACAGACAATCCATCTTTGGAGCTTGTTGTTACCACATTTAATGTGAATGTGGGGCACAACACGGAGTTAATGTCCCAGTGCCGGATATTGAGGGAATATTCCATTTATGTCGCAAAAGTGCGTGTTTTTACGGAACAGATGCCAGTAGATGCTGCTGTACAAAAAGCAGTTGCAGAATGCATCCATGAAAATATTCTGGCAGATTTCCTTAGGAAAAATCAGGCGGAGGTAATTGCTATGAGTATATTTGAATATGACAAAGAGGAAGAGGAAAAGAAATTAAGGAAAGCAGAATTTGAGGCAGGAGTCGAGCATGGAATAGAGCAGAGTTTAGTTTCACTTGTAATAAAGAAAATGAAAAAAGGAAAATCTGTAGAAGAAATTGCGGATATGCTAGAAGAAACTCCGGAAAAAATTCAAAATATATATGAACTGGCAAGAAATATGGAACCAGACTATGATGTAGAGAAAATCTGTGGACAATTGTCAGGATAAAAAGATAAAACAGTAAGTTTTTTCTGGGGAAAAGAAAAGCAGTTATATAGTTTCATAAAAAGTGCACAGGAATTTGTTCCTGTGCACTTTTTAACAATTTTACTTATGCGCGAAAACCGTAGTCGGTATACATTTCTTCACAATATTTGCAGCGATAGGTTTCTTCATTTTCATCTGTGAGCAGGAAAATCTGGTCTAATTCCTGTTCGATGGAAGTGATGCAGCGTGGGTTCTTGCAACGGATTACATTTTTTACCTGCTTTGGAAGGTGCAGTTCTTTTTTCTCAACGATTTTATCGCCTTTGATAATATTTACGGTAATATTGTGGTCGATAAAACCTAAGATATCTAAGTCTAAGGCATCAATCGGGCATTCTACTTTGATGATGTCCTTTTTTCCCATTTTATTGCTTTTGGCATTTTTGATAATAGCAACGGTACAGTCTAACTTGTCCAGCTTTAAATTATGATAGATAGAAAGGCTCATACCGGCTTTGATATGGTCGAGAACGAAACCTTCATGAATTCCACTGATATTTAACATATTGATTACCTCCATTTTAATAGTGTAAGAATCAGAGCCATTCGCACATAGACACCGTACTGTGCCTGACGGAAATAAGCAGCTCTTGGGTCATCATCTACTTCTACGGATATTTCATTGACACGAGGAAGTGGATGAAGAACATACATATCGTCCTTGGCAAGTTTCATTTTTTTCTTGTCTAATATGTAATAGTTTTTCAGACGGACATAATCTTCTTCATTGAAGAAACGTTCCTTCTGCACTCTGGTCATATAAAGAATATCAAGTTTTGGCATTGCATCATCCAGTCTTGTTACTTCTTCAAACGGAATATTATTTTTTACCAGAACGTCTTCACGGATATAGTCCGGAATTTTAAGTTCTTCCGGAGAAATAAGAACGAAGCGGATTCCGGGATAACGAATCAGTGCATTAATCAGAGAGTGCACGGTCCGGCCGAATTTTAAATCACCGCATAAACCGATTGTCATATTGTCTAATTTCCCTTTTAAAGAACGAATGGTTAATAAATCAGTTAATGTCTGGGTTGGATGTTGATGACCGCCATCACCGGCGTTGATTACTGGAATAGAAGATTTCTGGGAAGCTACGAGAGGTGCACCTTCCTTTGGATGACGCATGGCACATATATCTGCGTAACAGGAAATGATTCGGATAGTATCGGAAACACTTTCGCCTTTTGCTGCGGATGAACTGTCTGCACTGGCAAAACCAAGAACAGAACCACCAAGGTTTAACATGGCAGCTTCAAAACTAAGACGGGTACGGGTACTTGGTTCATAGAAACAGGTTGCAAGTTTCATGCCATCACAGGCATGTGCATATTTTTGTGGATTTTTTTCAATATCACCTGCTAAATCCAGCAGTTGATCCAGCTCCTCTACGGATAAATCGAGGGGACTCATTAAGTGTCGCATAAGATTCCTCCTGTATGATGTTTTTAGTAATGTCATCTAGGCATTTTTACTATCATATAATAATAAAATATAAAATTCAAGACAAAATATAAAGACGCAATATTCTGAAATTTGAAAAATTTTTCAGTATATGATAAAGTAGGGTATCATAAGGTGATGCAAAGAGAAGGAGAGCAAAAATGATTGAGGAAAGAAACGATATGCAGATGGACTTTGATGAGGATGCCCAGTACACAGAACGCAAGAGAATACTCTTTTTCGGTCTGCCATGGACCTTTACCAAATATAACATCAAACCAAGTGTAATTACTGTAGATGCAGGCTTATTCAAAATTGAAGAGAATGACTGCTATATGTATAAGGTACAGGATGTAAAATTAACGGCAACTTTGCTGGAGCGGATGTTCGGACTTGGAACTGTAATCTGTTATACCGGAGATGTTACTACACCGGAGCTTCGGCTGACACATATCAAACATTCCAGGGAAGTAAAAAATTACATCTTAAAAGCATCCGAAATTGCAAGAATGAAACGCCGTACTTTAAATACGTTAGATATTGGAGCTGGCGCAGATATTGATGATTTAGACTCATAAGCGTAACAGGACATTGCAGGATTCAAGCATCGCACGGACTTAATAAAGAAGTTCCGTGCGATGCTGTTTTATGCAGGAAAGGGGATTTAAGATTTTCTCCGGGGAACAGTGGTAACACGTTCAAATAGGAGACCTGCCATCATCCAGAGAGGCGCATAGTCTAAGCGGATGACACCGTTGATATTGGTTTTGGCATTGCTGTAATCCCATGGACAGATGCCCTTTTTCTTTAAGAAGGTTCCGGTCAGATACTCACAGACAAAGATACCGGCAGAGTAAATGGAACCCCGGAAGATGGCAGGCAGCTTATGAATGTGCTTATAAACCGGCGGAATAACCGCCGCCATGCCATAAATCGGGAACATCCAGATAGAAGTATGCCCCGTCAGTTTAAAATTGTTATTGCGGATAGAATCAAGGGAGGTGAAGATAATTTCCATGCACCAGCCCGTGAGTCCGCATATCATAAAATTATTCTTCATCATAAGAAAAGTATCTCCTTTGAATTTAGAAAAATACTATGAAATTATGAAACAGGGATGGAATGCGGCTGGTAATTTTTGTGTGTAAAATAACTGGGTGTTCACGAAAGGACGAATGTATGATAAGACCTGTTAGAAGCACTTGGAATTCTGTATAAAAACAGGCAACGCTGACACATGGATGTGGCAGCGAAGCGCATATGAACATGGATGTGAATTTGCGCTGGTTGCCGGAACAAATCATAACAATATCAGAATTCTTAGTGCTTCTTGCAGGTCATTATGTTACATTCGGATTTCGTGAACATCCGGTTATTTCGGTTACACAATAAATACATTCGCAGCATCACCCTGTTTCGTAATTTCATAAAATATCTGTAAGATATTATGAAATCTTTCATAAATAAAAAGTGGAAAACTTGTAAAAACCCACCCGGTAGCATATAATGATAAAAGTGTATTTTTAAGGATACGTCTATGGCATATCTTAAGGATTTACTAAAGCAGGTTACATATATTTGTACACGGGGAACAATGGATTGTAAGGTGACACATATCTGCCATGATTCCAGACAGGTGGTCAGAGGAAGCATGTTTATCTGCCTTGCGGGAAGCAGGGAAGACGGACACGATTATCTTGCGCAGGCAATTCGTAAAGGTGCAGCAGTGTGTGTAGTATCAAAGCATGTCTGGGTGGAAGGTGATGTGACAGTCATCCGGGTACGCAATACCAGCGAAGCCATGGCATGGATAGCCAGAAATTATTATGGCGCACCGGCAGAAGCCATGCAGATGATAGGAATTACCGGAACAAAAGGAAAGACCACGACTGCCTGTATGCTGTATCAGATGTTAAAGGAAGCCGGGGTAAAATGCGGACTGATCGGAACTCTTGGCGTACGAAGAAGCGATGGATTAAAAAAGCCAGGCAGCAATACGACACCGGATGCCCTGGTATTACAGAAGGAACTGCGGGAAATGGCGGATGCCGGATGCAGTTGTTGTGTGATGGAAGTATCCTCCCAGGGACTGAAGCATTACCGGGTGGAAGGAATCACCTTTGCCATTGGAATTTATACTAATCTGTCCATGGACCATATCGGACCGGGGGAGCATCGGAGTTTTCGGGAGTATGCCTGCTGTAAAAAACGGCTTTTTGAGCGTAGCCGGGTGATTTGTATCAATGCAGATGATAAATATCATGGTTTTATGACAGCGAATCTTGAGGCTCCGGTATATACTTATGGAATCGAACAACCCTGCGATGTAAAAGCGGAGCATATCATATATGAAAGAAGCAGTCGTGGATTAAATGTCACATATCAGACAATCGGGTGGATAAAGGATGAAATCGTATTAAAAATGCCTGGAACTGCCAATGTATATAATTCCCTTGCTGCCATGGAAGCAGCACATCTCCTTGGAATTTCCCCAGAGACGATAAGGAAAACCTTAAGAAATGTTTCAGTAAAAGGAAGAATTGAAGAAGTAAGAATTTCAGATAAATTTGAGGTAGTCATTGATTATGCCCATAATGCGGCAAGTCTGGAATCCCTGATAAAGACATTGCGGCAGTATCAGCCCAAGCGTCTGGTATTATTGTTTGGCTGCGGTGGAAACCGTTCTCCGCTGCGAAGGTTTCAGATGGGTGAGACAGCCGGAAGACTTTCGGATGTCACGATATTGACATCGGATAATCCAAGATATGAAAAGCCGGAGGCAATCCTTTCTGACATCGAACAGGGAATGAAGAGAACGAAAGGAAAGTATAAAATTATCCCGGATAGAAGAGAAGCCATTTCTTATGCTATTTCCCAGGCACAGGAGGGCGATTTGATTGTAGTGGCAGGAAAAGGTCATGAAGAGTATCAGGAGATAGAAGGACATTTTTATCCGATGAACGAACGGGAAATGATAGAGAACAGTATATGAGGTGAATCTATGGCAAAATATGCCAATATCATAATTGATATTTCTCATGAAAAATTAGATAAAACTTTTCAGTATCGGATTCCACCGGAAATAAAGGATGAGATAACGGAAGGAATGCAGGTCATTGTTCCCTTTGGAAACCGGACGATAAAGGGCTACGTGTTAGAACTGACAGATAAAGCAGAATTTGACACGGCAAAATTAAAGGACATTAAAGCTGTTGATAACAATGCCATGCAAATCGAATCACAGTTTATTGCCTTGGCAGCATGGATGCGTAAAAATTATGGCGGAACCATGAACCAGGCATTAAAGACAGTGATTCCGATTAAAGAGAAAGCAAAGGAAAAAAAGAGCCGTCTGGTGCGTCTTGTACTTCCTTTTAACGAGGCGGCAAGCCTTTTGGAAGAATTGAAAAGAAAGCACAGAACTGCCCGGGCAAGACTGTTAGAAGCACTGTTAGAAGAAACTGTCTTAAGTTATGATGTAATAACCAAAAAGCTTCATATTACGGCAGATGTCATCAAAGCAATGATGCAGCAGGGCGTTATAACGGTAGAAGAAGTGCGGACTTACCGTAACCCTGTCCGTACACAGGAGATGGGAGCCTATACCCTGACCTTAAATGCAATGCAGCAAAAAGTGGTGGATGCAGTGATAGAAAATGCCAGAACAGAAAAGAAGCCGTGCCTCATTCACGGAGTGACCGGAAGCGGTAAGACAGAAGTCTATATGGAGCTGATTGCAGAAGCTGCCGGCAGGGGAAAGCAGTCCATCGTATTAATTCCGGAGATTGCACTGACCTATCAGACGGTGATGCGGTTTTACCATAGGTTTGGCGACCGGGTTTCCATTATGAATTCGAAACTGTCACCGGGAGAGCGTTCCGACCAGTTTGAGCGGGCAAAAAAAGGTGAAATTGATGTTATGATTGGCCCTCGTTCTGCTTTGTTCACACCTTTTTCAAATCTTGGGTATATTATAATAGATGAAGAGCATGAGGGCACTTATAAAAGTGAGACGATACCAAGGTATCATGCAAGGGAAACCGCAATAGAGCGGGCGAGAATGTCCGGTGCTACCGTGATTTTAGGCTCGGCGACCCCTTCCATAGAAAGCTTTTATCATGCGAAAAAGGGTGACTATTTACTCCTTTCCATGGATAAGCGGGTGAAGGAAAAGCCACTGCCGGAATGTGAAATTGTGGACTTAAGAGAAGAATTAAAGGCAAGAAACTTTTCGATTTTAAGCAGAAGCCTTCATGAAAAAATAGAGCAGCGGTTATTGCGGAAAGAACAGGTTATGCTATTTATTAACCGCAGGGGAATGGCAGGCTTTGTATCCTGCCGTGCCTGTGGTCATGTAATGAAATGTCCCCACTGTGATGTGTCATTGCATGCACATAATAATGGAAAACTGATATGTCACTATTGTGGTTATGAGCAAAATCATGTTAAGATATGTCCGAGCTGTGGTTCAAAATATATCAGTGGTTTTAAAGCCGGAACCCAGAAAATTGAGGAACTGGTAAAAAAAGAATTTCCTAAGGCAAGGATTCTTCGGATGGATTTTGATACCACAAGAAGCAAAGACAGCTATGAGAAAATCCTCTCCGCATTTGCCAATCAGGAAGCAGATATCCTGATTGGAACTCAGATGATTGTAAAAGGACATGATTTTCCAAATGTAACATTAGTAGGAGTGCTGGCGGCAGACTTATCTCTTTATGTATCCGATTATCATGCCGCTGAGAGAACCTTTCAGCTTCTGACCCAGGCAGCCGGAAGGGCAGGACGAGGTGAGAAACCGGGAGAGGTCATTATCCAGACTTATAATCCGGAGCACTACAGCGTCATCTGTGCAAAGAATCAGGATTATAACCAGTTCTATGAAGAGGAAATTTTCTACCGGCAGGCAATGCGTTATCCGCCGGTATGGCATATGCTGGTTGTGCTTTGTGCATCAAAAGAAGAAGCAGAAGCCTATGCATGTGCAAAAGAGCTTGCAGATACCATGGAAAAAGTGCAGGCTGATAAAAAGCTTCAGATGATTGGACCAGCAGATGCAGCAGTAGCCAAGGTAAATGACATTTATAAAAAAGTACTTTATTTCAAACACCCGGATTATGGTGTGTTGATTCAGATAAAAGATAAAGTAGAACAGCTTATGGAAGAAAAACAGGGAGTAAGAAACGTATCGGTGCAATTTGATTTTGACCCGGTAAATGGCTTTTAGAGAAAGGAATTTAAGGAGGAAGCAAAAATGGCATTAAGACAGATTCGGACCGTAGGAGATCCGGTATTGACAAAGACCTGTAAAGAAATTAAAGAGATAACACCAAAGATTTTAGAACTGGCAGATGATATGTTAGAAACCATGTATGAAGCCAATGGTGTGGGACTTGCTGCACCGCAGGTTGGAATCTTAAAGAGAATGGTAGTTATTGATATCGGAGATGGCCCGATTCTTATGATTAATCCTGAGATTATCGAGACTTCCGGAACCCAGACTGGAGATGAAGGCTGCTTAAGTCTTCCGGGCAAGGCAGGAACAGTTACAAGACCAAATTATGTAAAAGCCCGTGCATTTAATGAAGATGGTGATGAATATGAGATTGAGGGAACAGAGCTTTTAGCAAGAGCAATCTGTCATGAATTAGACCATCTGGATGGACATATGTATATGGAAAAAGTAGAGGGCGAGCTTCATGACGTAGTCTATGAGGAGGGCTAGAAATGAAAGTAATATTTATGGGAACACCGGATTTTGCGGTGGGTACATTAGAGGCAATTGTGGCAGCAGGCCATGAAGTAGTGCTTGCGGTAACACAGCCGGATAAACCAAAGGGAAGAGGAAAGAGCATGCAGTATCCTCCGGTAAAGGAAGCTGCAATCGCCTATGGAATTGAAGTGTATCAGCCGGAGCGGGTACGTCGCCTAGAATGCATAGAATATCTGGCAAAATATCAGCCGGACATCATTGTGGTAGCAGCCTTTGGACAGATACTTCCAAAAGAAATTTTAGAGATGCCCAAATATGGCTGTATCAATGTCCATGCATCCCTGCTTCCAAAATACCGTGGGGCTGCACCAATCCAGTGGGCAGTAATCAATGGAGAGAAGGCTTCCGGCGTAACGATTATGCGTATGGATGAAGGCCTGGATACCGGAGATATGATAGCATCTGTGGCTGTGGAACTGGATGCACAGGAGACCGGTGGCAGCCTTTTTGATAAATTGCAGGATGCCGGGGCACGATTATGTGTAGAAACCATGAAATCCATTGAAGATGGTACAGCAGTGTATACACCACAGGATAATGAGATTGCAACGCATACCAAAATGATTCAGAAGTCATTGGGAAAGATTAACTGGTCTTTATCTGCTGTGCAGATTGAGAGGCTGATTCGTGGACTGAATCCATGGCCGAGCGCCTATACTTACCTTTCCGGTAAGACATTGAAAATCTGGAAGGCAACGGTACATCCGGGCAATACGGATGCTGCACCGGGAACAGTGGTAAAGGCAGATAAACAGAGCCTTGTCATACAGACAGGCGTTGACCGTCTTTCACTGGAAGAAGTGCAGTTAGAAGGAAAAAAACGTATGCCGGTTGCTGATTTCTTACGTGGATTTACAATCGGAAACGGAACGGTGCTTGGAACAAAACAGCAATAAAAAGGAGGAATTCATATGCCATATTATTATTGGTGGGACCCGACTTATTTCTTGGTAATTATTGGTGCAGTAATCTGCCTTCTGGCATCTGCCCATGTAAACAACACGTTTAAAAAATATGCAAAATACCGCAGTATGTCCGGAATGACAGGTGCACAGGCGGCACAGAGAATCTTAAATGCAGCAGGCATTTATGATGTGGAAATCCGTCATGTTTCCGGAAACCTTACCGACCATTATGACCCGAGAAATAAGACCTTAAGTCTTTCAGACAGTGTCTATGATTCGGCATCTGTTGCGGCGGTTGGTGTAGCAGCCCATGAGTGTGGACATGCCATCCAGCATCAGAAGAATTATGCACCGCTTACCATTCGTGGTGCCATTGTTCCGGTAGCCAATATCGGTTCTACACTGGCATGGCCGCTGATTCTGATTGGATTATTTATCAGCAGCCGCAGTGGTCAGGCATTGATTACAGCAGGAATCATCTGCTTTTCACTGGCAGTATTATTTCAGATTGTAACACTTCCGGTAGAATTTAATGCATCGAGAAGAGCAGTAAGAATCCTTGGAGAGACAGGAATCTTAGGAGAACAGGAACTGGGCTATACGAGAAAAGTTTTAGGAGCTGCAGCGTTAACCTATGTAGCGGGAGCAGCTTCAGCGATTCTTCAGTTACTGCGTCTGATTTTATTATTTGGAGGACGACGGGATGACTGATTCGGTGAACAGCCGGGAACTGGTGCTTGCAATTTTGCTGGCGGTAACAAAGGATGGCATATACAGTCATGTGGCGATTTCTGATGTACTGACCAAATATCAGTATCTTGAGAAACAGGAGCGCAGCTTTATTACCAGAGTCAGCGAGGGCACATTGGAGCGCATGCTGGAGCTTGATTATATTATCAATCAGTTTTCCAGTGTGAAGGTGAATAAAATGAAGCCGGTAATCCGTTGTATTATCCGGAGTGCCGTTTATGAAATGAAATATATGGACAGTGTTCCGGTATCGGCTTCCTGCAACGAAGCAGTAAAGCTTGCAAAGAAAAAAGGCTTTGGAAAGCTTTCCGGATTTGTCAATGGAGTGCTTCGGAATATCGGAAGAAATCTTGATAAGATTGCATACCCGGATAAGAAAAAAACTTATAAACAGTATTTATCCGTAACCTGTTCCATCCCGGAATGGATGATTACGCTCTGGGAGAAAAATTATTCTCTGGAACGGATTGAAAAGATAGCAGAAGCATTTTTGAAAGAAGAACCACTGACCATAAGATGTAATCTTACGAAGATTACACCAGAAAGCTTGATGAAGCGTTTAAAAAATCGTGGTATGGAAGTGAACATAGATGAAAAACTTCCTTATGCATTGCATGTAAGAGGTGTGGATTATCTTGGCAGCATTCCGGAATTTGAGGAAGGACTTTTTTATGTGCAGGATTTAAGTTCCATGAAGGTGGCTGAGGCGGCAGAGGTAAAAGCAAATGATACTGTCATTGATGTGTGCGGAGCACCCGGTGGAAAGAGTATACATATTGCACAGCTGCTTTCCGGCAGTGGAAGGGTCATCACCAGGGATGTCAGTGAGTATAAAGTCTCTTTGATAGAAGAGAATATCAGACGTCATCAGGTGACCAATATGACAGCCGAGCAGTGGGATGCCCGTGTATCAGATAAAGGCAGTATCGGCAAAGCAGATGTAGTTATTGCCGATTTACCATGTTCCGGACTGGGTGTGCTCCGGAAGAAACCGGATATCAAATACCGGATGCAGCCGGAAGATATCAAATCACTGATCGCATTACAGCGGGAGATTTTATCCACGGTTCATCAGTATGTGAAGCCGGGTGGCAGAATGATTTACAGTACCTGCACCATTGATGCGGGAGAGAATGAAGAAAATGTTGCATGGTTTACTTCAAATCATAAAGAATTTGAAGTAGAAAGCATGGAACAGATTCTGCCGGATGAATTAGGCAGTGACGGATTTTTCATTGCCAGATTAAGGAAACAGAATGTATGATAGAAAAAGTTGATGTAAAATCCTTGAATTTAAAAGAATTAGAAGAATTTCTTTTGTCTCTGGGAGAGAAGAAATTCCGGGCAAAGCAGATATATGAATGGATGCACATCCATCATGTCACCTCCTTTGATGAAATGACAAATCTTTCGAAGAATTTAAGGGAGACATTAAAAGAGAAAGCAGACCTTACAGTATTAGAAGAAGAACTGGTACAGATTTCGAAGATTGACGGAACGAGAAAGTACTTATTTGCATTGGCAGATGGGAATATGATAGAAAGTGTGCTGATGAAATATAAGCATGGCAATTCCGTATGTGTTTCTTCCCAGGTGGGCTGCCGTATGGGTTGCCGGTTCTGTGCATCAACACTGGACGGACTGGTGCGTAATCTGACACCATCGGAAATCTTAGAGCAGATATACCGGATTCAGGAGAGCATCGGAGAACGTATTTCCAATGTGGTAGTCATGGGAAGCGGAGAACCTATGGATAATTATGATAATATTGTAAAATTCATTGAACTGCTGACAGACGAGCATGGACTTCATATCAGCCAGAGAAATCTTACGGTATCTACCTGTGGACTGGTGCCACGGATGAAGCAGCTCGCTGATTTGAAGCTTCAGATTACACTGGCACTTTCCCTGCATGCATCCTCACAGGAAAAGAGGAAAGAGCTGATGCCGGTTGCCAACAGTTATGAGCTTTCCGAGGTCTTAGATGCCTGCAGATATTATTTTGACAAGACAGGACGAAGAATCACTTTTGAATACAGTCTGGTGGGCGGCGTCAATGATACGGATGAGGATGCAGAGCGGCTGGTTAAGCTGGTTTCCGGCATGAACTGCCACATTAATCTGATTCCGGTAAATCCCATTAAAGAGCGGGATTATGTGCAGTCAGACCATGAGGAAATCCTCAAATTTAAAAATAAACTTGAAAAAAACGGAATTAATGTTACTATTAGAAGGGAAATGGGCAGAGATATTGATGGTGCCTGTGGACAGTTAAGAAAGAAATTTTTAGAAAGGTAGGTGGACTATCATGAAGACTTTTTCAATTACAGATATCGGACAAAAGCGCAGCTCCAATCAGGACTATGTCTTTTCCTCTGAGCAGCCGATTGGTAATCTGCCAAATCTTTTCATTGTTGCAGATGGAATGGGAGGACATAAAGCGGGAGATTATGCTTCCAGATATACGGTAGAGACATTGGAGAAGCTGATTCGTGAGTCGACATTGTCAGAGCCGGCTGCAATTATTGAGTCTGCAGTAAAGCAGGCAAATACCATGCTGTTAGAGGAAGCAAATAACCATGAGGAAATGAAGGGAATGGGAACTACTCTGGTAATTTGTACCATTCATGACAACGTGCTTACGGTTGCCAATGTGGGAGACAGCAGACTATATGTAGTAAATCAGGAAATCAGACAGATTACGAAAGACCATTCGCTGGTAGAAGAAATGGTGCGGATGGGTGAGATGGACAAAGAAACAGCCCGGAATCACCGTGATAAAAACATTATTACAAGGGCAATCGGAGCAGTCCCGGAAGTGGATGTGGATTTCTTTGAGATTAATCTGGATCCGGAAGATGAAATACTTATGTGTACCGATGGATTAACCAACATGGTAGAGGATGCAGATATCAGAAATATTATGCTCAGTCAGCGTGATATTGCAGAACAAGCAGAAAGACTGGTAAAGACTGCCAATGAAAATGGCGGTAAAGACAACATTACAGTAATTGTAATAAAACCATTTTCGGATGAGGTGAAGATATGTTAACAGAGGGAATGTTTATCGCAGAACGTTATGAAATTATTGGAAAAATAGGCGCAGGCGGAATGTCTGATGTTTATAAGGCAAAGGATCATGTCTTAGGACGTTTTGTGGCAATTAAGGTTTTAAAGCAGGAATTCAGTGAAGATGTTAATTTTGTGACAAAGTTCCGTACCGAGGCACAGTCAGCAGCAGGATTAGAGCATCCAAACATCGTAAATATCTATGATGTCGGAAGCGAAAACGGCATGCATTATATTGTCATGGAGTATGTGGATGGAATCACATTAAAGACATATATTGAGAAGAAAGGCAAACTGACTTACAAAGAAGCAGTCAGCATTGCCATTCAGGTAGGCAGAGGTATTGAGGCTGCACACAATAAGAATATTGTGCACCGTGATATCAAGCCACAGAATATTATTATTTCCACAGAAGGAAAAGTAAAGGTAACCGATTTTGGAATTGCCCGTGCAGCAACTTCCAACACCATTAATTCAGATGTTATGGGTTCCGTACATTATTCTTCTCCGGAGCAGGCAAGAAACGGTTTCGTAGATGGCAAGAGTGATATTTATTCTCTTGGAATTGTCATGTATGAAATGGTAACCGGAAGAGTTCCTTTTGATGGAGATACTACGGTTGCGGTAGCAATCCAGCATTTACAGGAAGAAATGGTTCCACCAACTGCGTATACACCGGACCTTCCAATCAGCTTAGAGAAGATTATTTTAAAATGTACACAGAAGAACCCGGACCGCCGTTATGAGAATATGGGCGAACTGTTGATTGATTTAAAGAAATGTCTGATTAGTCCGAATGAAGATTTTGTTACCATGGTTCCACTTGGCAGCAATGATAAGACAAGAGTCATCGGACAGGATGAATTAGAGCAGATCCGGGAAGGCTCCGGAAAAGTTTCCTATGATGAAGAGGAAGAAGCAGGAGAGGAAGAAGAACCGGATGAGGATGAATTAACAGAGGATGAGGAGAAGGAGAATGGAATTCTCAATCCGAAGATGGAAAAAGCAGTTACTATTATGGGAATTGTCGCTGCAGTTATCATCGTAGGAATCGTCATTTGCCTGGTTGGTAATATCCTTGGAATTTTCCGATTTGGCGGCAACAAGAAAAATGATACCGAGACAGAGATTGCAACAGAAACCGAAACAGACACCGAAGATAAAATCGAAATGATTGATTTGCGTGGTCTTACTTTTGAAGAAGCACAGAATGAAATCAAAGATAAGAAGCTTGATATCAAGTTAGAAGAAGGCGAGGAGATTTCCTCTGATGATTATGAGGAAGGACAGATTGCCGAGCAGAGTGTGAAGAAGGGTGAATCTGTAAAGGCTGGCGATACCGTTACTGTCCGTATCAGCAGCGGAGCAGGAGATGTTCCGATTCCTGACGTAGCCGGTTATAAGTCTTCGGAAGCACAGAAAAAATTAGAGGATATGGGCTTTAAGGTAAGCACGGATTATGATTACAGCGATACCGTACAGCAGGATTATGTTATCAAGACTACACCAGATATCGGAACCAATGCGAAGAAGGGTGATACCATTACCCTGATTTTAAGCCGTGGTATTGAAAGCGTGCAGGTACCGGATGTCAGAGGACACTCAGAAACTGATGCGAAAAATGAATTAACCGGTGCAGGCTTAAATGTTACAACTAAGACCGATTACAGCGATGATGTGGCAGAAGGTCAGGTTATCAGCCAGGATCCGGTAAATGGCAAGTTTGTTGACCGGGGAACAACAGTTACCCTGACCATCAGTTTAGGAAAGAAGACAACATATTATTCTTATAAGAGCGATACATTAGCAGTACCGCAGGATGGTAAGAATTACATTGGCGGAACCGTTACACTGAAAGGTTCTGATGGAAGTACCCTCTGGACAACAACCTTCGAGGGAACAACACCTGGTTCTGTGAATGTAGATAATATTAAAAATATGAGCAGCGGTACCCTTGAGGTTGACTGGACGTATACCAACGAAGATGGTACAACAGGAACCAATGTGGTATCGACCTCTGTAAACTTTACTGAAAAATAAGGATGCACATGCAGGGAAAAATAGTCAAAGGAATTTCCGGATTCTACTACGTTCATGTAGTGGAATCCGGAATTTATGAATGTAAGGCAAAAGGAATATTCCGCCAGCAGAAGATGAAACCACTGGTGGGAGATGATGTAGAGATTGATATTATTTCAGAAGAGAAGAAGACCGGAAATGTCGCAGCAATTCTTCCAAGAAAAAATGCACTGATTCGTCCGGCAGTTGCCAATGTAGACCAGGCTCTTTTGATTTTCGCAGCGGCAAGTCCCAATCCCAATTTTAATCTTTTAGACCGTTTTCTGGTAATGATGGGACGGCAGGATGTTCCGGTAATCCTTTGTTTTAATAAGTGTGATTTGATTACGGAGGAACAGCAGCAGGAGATTGCATCTATTTATGAAGCAAGCGGCTGCAAGATACTCTTTGTCAGTGCAAAAAAGGAACTGGGACTGAAAGAACTTCAGGAAATATTAGAAGGAAAGACTACAACGGTAGCAGGACCTTCCGGAGTGGGAAAATCTTCACTTATTAATCTTTTAGCACCGGAAGCCTGTATGGAGACCGGTGAAATCAGTAAGAAGATAGAGCGCGGCCGGCATACCACAAGACATGCAGAACTGATTCAGCTTAAGGGCGATGGTTATATCATGGATACACCGGGATTTAGTTCTCTTTATCTTCCGGAAATGGAGAAGGAAGAATTGCAGGATTGTTATCCGGAGTTTGCAGCCTTTGAACCGTATTGCAGATTTCAGGGCTGTTCCCATATCAGTGAGCCGGACTGCGGAGTCAAAGAAGCTTTATCAGAAGGAAAGATTCATCCGGTGCGTTATGAGAATTACTGCCAGCTCTATGGAGAATTAAAGGACAGAAAGAAGTATTAAATAATTAGAGTATCGAAAGAGAAGAGAAAATAGGATATCGAAAATAAAGTACAGCCAAATAAGATACGAAAGAAATATCAGATACAGAAAGGAATCAGACGATGAATTGTTTATCCCCATCTATTTTATCAGCAGATTTTAGTAAATTAGGAGAAGAGATTAAGACGGTAGATGAAGCCGGGGCGCAGTACATTCATATCGATGTAATGGATGGAAGCTTTGTGCCAAGCATTTCTTTTGGAATGCCGGTAATCCGCTCCATTCGAAAATGTACCGATAAAATATTTGATGTTCATCTGATGATTGATGAGCCAATCCGTTATATTGATGAGCTGGTAGACTGCGGAGCTGATTTGATTACGGTGCATGCAGAAAGCTGTAAGCATTTAGATCGGACCATTGAAGCCATTAAGGAACGTGGCATCATTGCAGGAGTAGCATTAAATCCTGCTACACCATTAACTACCATTGAACATATTTTAGAAAAAGTGGATATGGTATTAATCATGACAGTAAATCCGGGCTTTGGCGGACAGAAGCTGATTCCTTATACTATCGATAAAGTGCGTCAGTTAAAGAAAATGGTGCAGGAGCGGAAGCTGAAGCTTGATATTGAAGTAGATGGCGGCGTAAACCTTTCCAATGTTGAAACATTGATGGATGCAGGAGCAAATATTATTGTTGCCGGAAGCGCAGTTTTTGGTGGAGATGCGGAAGAGAACACCAGATGTTTCTTAAATCTCATTAATGGTGGTAAATAAGATGAATACATTGATTATCAATGGCGGAACCATAGAGGATGCATTTGCATTAAGTTATATAGAGCGGGTAAAACCGGATTGTATCTTAGCAGCAGACCGTGGCATGGAATTCTGTTACCGCAATCAGATAAAACCGGATGTCATATTAGGAGATTATGATTCGGCAGATAAAACCATATTGGAAGCATTTCGACGGCAAAGCGGCATTGAGTGGCACCAGTATCAGCCGGAGAAGGATTATACCGATTCTGAAATTGCCATCGGAAAAGCCATGGAACGGAATAGCAGCGAAATCCATATATTAGGTGGCACCGGCACAAGGCTTGACCATGTGTTAGGTAATATACAGCTTTTGATGCAGCCGCTGGCAAAAGACATTCCATGCTTTCTCATAGATTCCCATAACCGGATTCGTCTGTTGAAAGAGCGCGCGGTTCTTCGAAAGAGTCAGCAGTTCGGAAGGTATGTATCCTTACTTCCTCTTACAACAGAAGTAACCGGAGTAACATTGACCGGAATGAAATATCCGCTGCAGGATGCAGCATTTACCAGTGATAATACATTGGGCGTCAGCAATGAAATTGTAGAGGACGAAGCGGTGATAGATTTAAAAAACGGAATATTGATTATGATTGAATCAAGAGACTGATTTTTATGAGACTGAATTCTGTAGGACGGAAAGAGGTCTCTTTTTTGTTTGACAGAATAGCGGCACAGTCTGTCCGCCACAAATACATTATAAAGTCTGCTAGGAGCACTTGGAATTTCGTCCGACAACAGGCAACGCTGGCACAGGGAAGTGCCAGCGAGGCGCATTTGAACATGGATGTGAATATGCGCCGGTTGCCGGAACTGATGAAAGATGCTATCGAAATTCTTAGTGCTCCGGCAGGCTTTATGCTTGTATTGGAGCGGATAGACTGTGCCATTATTCTTTTAACGGAAAGACCGTTTCTATCTTGACAAATCAAAAAAATATAGTACAATACAATTCATAGTAAATAAATAGGAAAAGGATGAAAAGAAAAAATGAACAGAAGTGTAAGAACAAAAATAACAGCACTCGGTCTTTGCGTAACATTAATGTTTACAGCACTGACAGGATGTGGAAATAAGGATACAAAGGAGACCTTAAGCACGGAGCAGCAGTCTGTGACAGAGGTAATTGAGAGTACAGAAAATGTGACAGAAGCAGGAAATGAAGTGACAGAGGGAGCCAGTGAAGAGAATCCGGTTACTTTTACGGATGCACTGGGAAGAGATGTAACCGTAACTTCCCATGACCGTGTGGCAGCCATGATTGGAAGCTTTGCAGATGTCTGGTTATTATCCGGTGGTGAACTGGTGGCAACAGCCAATGACTCCTGGGAGTCATTAGACCTTGACTTAGGAGATGATGTGGTAAAACTTGGAAGTATTCAGGAGCCAAATACAGAAGCATTGCTTGCCGCACAGCCGGATCTTGTAATTGCAAGCACCAATACTACTTCTAATGTGGAGATGGAAAATATGCTGACAGAAGCAGGCGTTACAGTAGCATATTTTGATGTATCTGATTTTGACGCATATCTTCAGATGTTAGACATTTGTACAGATATTACTGGAAGAAAAGATTTATATGAGAAAAACGGACTTGAGGTTCAGAAACAGATTGAAGAAATCAAGGCAAGGGTAGATGATTCCCATCCAAGCGTATTATTTTTACGTGCAGCAGCAAGTGGTGTAAAAGCCAAAGGAAGTGAAGGCAGCGTAGGTGGTGAACTGTTAAAGGATTTGGGATGTGTGAATATTGCAGACAGCGACAGCGGATTATTGGATAATCTGAGCCTTGAAGCAATCGTAACCGCAGATCCGGATTATATTTTCGTAACTACACAGGGAACCGATACGGATGCGGCACTGGAAAATGTGCAGGAAACATTAATTGACAGTCCGGTATGGAGCAGTCTTACTGCAGTGAAAGAGAATCACTATTATGTACTGGATAAACGGCTTTACAACCTGAAACCAAATGCCCGCTGGGGAGAAGCGTATAAAGAACTGGCAGACATTTTATATCAGGAAAACTAAGACGCAGAAACTTAAGTGACAGAGTATAGGCAATAAAGGAGAAGCGGGATGGGATATTTTCCATTTTTTGTGGAACTAAAAGGAAAAAGAGGACTGATTGTCGGTGGCGGTATTGTAGCAGAACGCAAGGTAAGAAAGCTGCTGCCTTATGAACCGGAGCTTCTGGTTGTTGCACCAAAGATTGATGATGGAATCTGGAAACTTTCCGAAGAAATAAAAGAGAAAAGAAAAAAGAACGAAGATACGTCGGAACTTATTTTATCCGAGCGGGATTTTGAAACTACAAATCTGGAAAAAATGGATTTTGTTATTGCGGCAACTTCGGATGAAACATTGAATGCAAGGATTGCAAAGCTTTGTGAAGAGAGGAATATTCTGGTAAATGTTGTAGATGATAAGGAAAAATGTGGATTCCTGTTCCCGTCACTGATTCGGGAAGGAAAGCTCAGTATCGGAATTTCTACCGAAGGAGCAAGTCCAAGAGTAGCAACCACGTTCCGTGCCCGGTTAAGCGCAGACATCCCGGAGCGGATGGAAGAAATCTTGGATTATCTTGAAAAGATTCGTCCTTTTGCAAAAATGGCAATCAAAGATGACAAAAAGAGAGCTGCTTTTCTGATGGAATTGGCAGATGTGTGTATGGGAAAAGGACGTCCCCTGACAGAAACTGAATGCGAAATTTTACTGGAAAATTATCAAAGCAAAACCCTAAAAGAAGCATTTGCAGATAAAGAAGCACTTTCGGATAAGGAGGCACAATCCGGAAAAGAAGCTTGTCCGGTCAGGAAAGTATCACCAGGAAAGGTGGTTCTGGTGGGAGCCGGTTGTCTGTCCTATGAATACATAACACTGCGCGGCATGCAGGAAATCAGAAAAGCACAGGTGCTGATTTATGATGCGTTAATTGATACTAGGCTTCTTGATTTTACCATTGAAAACTGTGAAAAAATCTGTGTAGGAAAACGCAGTGGCAGACACAGCATGAAGCAGGAAGAGATTAATATGCTGCTGATAGAGAAAGTAAAAGAAGGTGCGCATGTTGTAAGGTTAAAAGGCGGTGACCCATTTGTCTTTGGCAGAGGAAATGAAGAAGTAGACGCACTGACGGAGGAAGGCATTGAAACAGAAGTAATTCCCGGCATTTCCTCCTGCATTGCAGTGCCGGAGCTTGCCGGAATTCCGGTGACGGAGCGGAAGGTCAGCCGGAGCTTTCATGTAATGACCGGGCATTTTGCCGGAGATGAGGAATCATTAAAAGAGGAGATTCACAAAATGGCTGCCATGGATGGAACCTGTGTCTTTCTGATGGGATATACAAGACTTGCGGAGATTGTAAGAGAATTACAAAACGGCGGTGCAGCGGCAGAGACACCGGTAGCAGTAATTCATGGAACTTCTGATGGAAGCAGCCGGGCAGCCTATGGAACACTTCTTACCATCGAAAAAGAAGTACAGGAGAAACAGATTCCAATGCCGGCAGTGATTGTGGTAGGAGATACCGTCCGTTTACCGGAGTAAGAAAAAGAAAAAATTCAGGACTTTTCGGAAAAACGAGGTCCTGAAAAAAATTTCTTACATTTCCTATTGACCATATATGAATTATAGGGTATTATGGTAAATAGTTACAGGAAAGGAGAAAAAAGGAAATGGCGAAAATAGCACAATCTCTGACAGAATTAGTTGGTAATACACCAATACTGGAACTGAAAAATTACGAGGAAGCAAAGCATCTTCCGGCACACCTTTTAGCAAAGCTTGAGTATTTTAATCCATTGGGCAGCGTAAAAGACCGTGTGGCAGAAGCAATGATAGAACAGGGAATAAAAGATGGGCTGATTAATGACAAGACCGTTATTATAGAGCCGACCAGTGGCAATACCGGAATCGGGCTGGCATTTGTATGTGCGGCAAAGAAGCTGCATCTGATTTTAACCATGCCGGATACCATGAGTGTTGAGCGAAGAAAGATTGTAACAGCACTGGGGGCAGAAGTGGTACTGACCCAGGGACGGCTTGGCATGAGGGGCGCAATTGAGAAGGCAGCCCAGTTAAAAGAAGAATATGGAAATGCATTTATTCCGCAACAGTTTGAAAATCCGGTCAATCCAAAAATCCATGAGCTTACTACCGCAGAGGAAATCTGGCGGGATACAGATGGCAGGATAGATATTTTTGTAGCTTCTGTAGGAACCGGTGGAACACTGACCGGAACAGCAAGAGGCTTAAAGGCAAAGAAAGCAGACATTAAGATTGTGGCAGTAGAACCGGCAACTTCCGCCGTTCTTTCCGGAAAAGAACCGGGACCACATAAGATACAGGGAATCGGCGCAGGATTTATTCCGAAGGTTATGGATTTGTCACTGGTTGATGAGATTATTCCGGTAGATAATGATGTGGCATTTGATACCACAAGAGAAGTGGCAAAGACGGATGGACTCCTGATTGGAATCTCGTCCGGTGCAGTCTTACATGCAGCAGAAGAACTGGCAGGCAGACCGGATAATAAAGATAAAAATATTGTTATCTTAATGCCGGACAGCGGAGAGCGGTATTTATCCACCTCTTTATTCGAATTATAAAATCAATGAAAAGAGATAGAAAGGAAATGTTGGGTGACATGCAAAAGAGCAGAAAACAGCAGGGAAAGAAAACTACATATCGTTACCGCATCACTGCACTTTTACTTGCGGTCATGATGTTGCTGCTCAGTGGATGTGGCAGACAAAAGAGTGATGTCATTACCATAACCAATGTTTCCTATGACCCGACCAGAGAGTTTTATGAAGCATATAATAAAATGTTCATACAGCATTATGAAGCAGAAACCGGAAAAAAAGTGGAAGTCATCCAGTCTCATGGAGGCTCCGGCATGCAGGCACGTTCCGTAGTGGAAGGTTGTAATGCGGATGTGGTGACACTGGCACTGGCACATGACATTTCGTTGATAGAGGATACCGGATTGATTAATGAGGGCTGGATGGATCAGTTCCCGGATGAATCCGCACCATATACTTCAACCATTGTCTTTCTGGTACGAAAGGGAAATGAGAGAAATATCAAAGACTGGGATGATTTGATTCAACCGGGTGTTGAAGTAATCACGCCGGACCCGAAGAGTAGCGGCGGTGCATGCTGGAACTTTCTGGCAGCATTAAGCTATGCAAGGGAAAAGGATTATAGTGAAGCAGAACAAAAGGAATTCTTAAAAGAACTTTATGCCAACGTTTCCGTGATGGATTCCGGAGCAAGAGGTTCCACAACCACCTTTGTGGAAAATGGAAAAGGCGATGTTCTGATTGCATGGGAAAATGAAGCCATGACAGTACTTAAGAATTATCCGGGAGAATATGAACTGATTTCTCCGACGGTCAGTATCTTAGCACAGCCCAGTGTGGCAGTGGTAGATGATAATGTAGATTTCAATGGAACAAGAGATGTGGCAGAAGCATATTTATCTTATTTATATGAAGATGATGCACAGCGGCTCGCCGCAGAGAATGGTTACCGTCCATCCAATCAGGAAATTTTAAAGGAATATGAAGATACCTTTGATCTGACGATGACACTTTGGAGCATTGATGATTTTGGTGGCTGGGATCAGGCATACAAAGATTATTTTGATGATGATGCCTGGTTCGATGAGATATATAACTACTAGAAGAAGAGGCAAGTATGAAAAGACGATTCCGTAAAAATAAAAAAATCAGAGTCATACCGGGATTTCATTTAACGCTTGGAATTGCAGTTACAATGCTTTCACTGATTGTGCTGATTCCACTGGCATCCGTAATGGTATATTCCTTAAAGTTATCTCCGTCAGAATTTTTCGGACTTCTGACCAAGTCAAATGTATTATATGCATTTGCCACCAGCATCGGATGTTCTTTCTTAGCAGCATGTATCAATGTGGTATTTGGTGTGATATTAGCCTGGACGATGACCCGGTATGATTTTCCGGGAAAACGGATTTTAGATGGATTTATTGAACTTCCATTTGCATTGCCTACTGCAGTTGCGGGTATTACTTTATCAAAGATGTATTCCGACACCGGAATCATTGGAAAGCCGTTAGCAGCTCTTGGAATAGAAGTAGCATATACCCATGTGGGACTGGTCATTGCACTGGTATTTGTGGGAATTCCGTTTGTCGTGCGTTCTGTCCAGCCTGTATTGGAAAAATTGGATGGACAGTATGAAGAGGCAGCTTATATCCTTGGAGCAACACCTTCGAAAACATTTTTCAAAGTAATCTTATCTGAGATGAAACCGGCAATTTTAACCGGATTTGGACTGGCATTTGCCAGAGGAGTAGGAGAATATGGAAGTGTTATCTACATATCCGGCAACAGTGCCAAGGAGCATACACAGGTAATTTCCTATGTCATTATGCAGAAATTAAATTATATTGATTATGCCTCTGCAACAGCAATTGCACTGGTTATGTTAATCATATCATTCCTTATTTTATTTGCGGTAAATATCATTCAGATGAAGCAGGCACAACGCACGAATCAGTTATAGAAGGAGAAAAGTATGAACGAGCTTGAAAAACTGGAAAAAAGAAAAAAACGTACGCGTCATATTCTGATTACAGTCAGTGTACTGTTCCTGTTCCTGATGCTGGTTCTTCCGTTGCTCTGCATCATTGCAAGTTCCTTAAAAGAAGGATTTGCCTTTTACATGCAGTCCATCCGGACAGATTATGTAAAGAGTGCTTTAAAGGTAACTCTGATTGCAACAGTGGCAGCGGTGGTGATTAACACATTCTTTGGATTATGTGTTTCATGGCTTTTAACCAAGTTTTCCTTCCGAGGAAAACAGGTGCTGGCAACCTTAATCGATATTTCGTTTTCCATTTCACCGGTTATCGTGGGACTGGCATTTTTGATGACATTTGGAAGACTGGGCTGGACATATCCATTTATCCGGGCAATCAACCAGTTCTTTGGAACGAATATCAGAATCGCTTTTGCAATTCCGGGCGTTATTTTAGCAACGGTATTTGTAACATTCCCTTATGTATCAAGGGAAGTGATTCCGGTTTTAAATGCCCAGGGCAAGGACGAAGAGGAAGCAGCAGCCCTGATGGGAGCCGGCGGACTGAAAATCTTTTTTAAGATTACATTTCCACAGATGAAATGGGCATTGCTCTATGGAGTCATCCTTTGTACCTCGAGAGCCTTGGGAGAGTTCGGTGCGGTCAATGCTCTGTCAAAGACAAGAGGAGAGACCTTTACACTTCCACTGGAAATCGATGCATTATATATGTCGGGTACAGAGCAGTCCGTTACTGCAGCATTTGCAGTATCCTCGCTTTTGGTTATTCTGGCAGTTATTATATTATTCCTTCGAAATATTCTGGAATATCGGGCAAAAACAAGAAGGGAGAGCCGCTGATATGTATGTTGAAATGAAAGATATATGCAAACAATATGGCAGTTTTAAAGCTTCTGATCATGTCAGCTTTGGCATTGAAAAAGGAAAACTGGTAGCACTGCTTGGACCATCCGGCAGTGGAAAGACAACATTGCTTCGTATGATTGCAGGACTGGAAATGCCAAATTCCGGAGACATTTACATCGACGGAAAACGGGTCAATGATGTACCGGCTTCCAAACGAGGCATCGGATTTGTTTTTCAGAACTACGCATTGTTCCGCTATATGACCGTATATGACAATGTGGCATTTGGACTGGAGCTTCAGAAGGTGCCAAAGAAAGAGATTAAGAAGCGGGTAATGGAGCTTTTGGAGATTACCGGACTTTCCGGTATGGAGAAGAGGTATCCGAACCAGTTGTCCGGCGGGCAGCGGCAGAGAGTTGCTTTTGCAAGGGCATTGGCACCAAGACCACAGGTACTGCTTCTGGATGAACCGTTTGCAGCAATTGACGCCAAGGTTCGTTCGGAATTAAGACTCTGGCTTCGCAGTGTGGTTACAAAGCTTGGAATCACCAGCATTTTCGTAACCCATGACCAGGATGAAGCCGTTGAGGTGGCAGATGAGATTATCATTACTAATCACGGAACCATCGAACAGATTGGAACACCGGCAGAGATTTATAATACACCGGATACTCCGTTTGTAGCACAGTTTATCGGACGTTCTTCCCTGGTGGAACATTACGAAGAGTTACATGGATTTGATAAAATCGAGGGTGCAGCGAAAGCAGTCATCCGACCGGAATTTGTAAAGATACATAAATTTGGCAAAATTGACCGCTATATGAGTGCATCCCAGGATGGCATTGTAAAGGATATCGTATTCCGTGGAAACCGTCTGGATGTTACGGTAGACGTAGGCGGCATTGAGATAATCTGTGAGTGGCCATTGGAAAAAGAAAGTCTTGAAATCGGAGAGAAGGTAAGTCTTTTGATTTACCGGTTATATGTGCTGGATAAAGAGCGGACGTATCTCTGTGAAAATAAAGAAATGCAGGAGGATGATGTATTCTACATCTAAGTTGCTATGGAAATTAAGAACAGAAAAATATTGGATACAGACATTTTAATTATTGGCGGTGGAACCGCAGGCTGTTATGCAGCACTGACCATTGCAGAACAGTCCGATGCGAAAGTTATCATTGCAGAGAAAGCCAACATCAAAAGAAGCGGCTGTCTTGCAGCCGGAGTAAATGCCATTAATGCATATATCGTAGAGGGCAGAAAGCCGGAAGATTATGTGGATTATGCCAAAAAGGATGCAGACGGCATCGTAAGAGAGGATTTGCTTCTTACCATGTCGGAGGGCTTAAACCGGGTAACAGAGAAAATGGAGAAGCTTGGTCTTGTCATTTTAAAGGATGAGAATGGCAAATATGTGGCAAGAGGAAACCGGAATATCAAAATCAACGGTGAGAATATCAAGCCGTTACTTGCTTCTGCAGTAGAAGCACTGCCGAATGTTACCATATTAAACCGGGTGGCAATTACCGATTATCTGGTAAAGGAGAACAGGATTTATGGCGCAGTGGGATTTTCCATTGAAGATGAGACAGCAGTAGAAATCCGGGCAAAGAAAGTGCTTTGTGCAACCGGTGGAGCATCCGGTCTTTACCGGCCGAACAATCCGGGATTCTCCAGACATAAGATGTGGTATCCGCCATTTAATACCGGAGCCGGTTATGCCATGGGAATTGAGTCGGGAGCAGAGATGACCACTTTTGAAATGCGTTTTATTGCACTGCGTTGTAAAGATACCATCGCACCGACCGGAACCATTGCACAGGGTGTGGGAGCAAAGCAGGTAAATGCCCTTGGCGAAGTATATGAGACAAAATACGGACTTACCACTTCACAGCGTGTGTATGGAACCGTAAAAGAGAATTTATTAGGACACGGTCCATGTTATCTTCGGACAGAAGGAATCAGTGCAGAGCAGGACGATTCCTTAAAGAAGGCTTATCTTAACATGGCACCGAGCCAGACCTTAAAATGGATTGAGCAGGGAAAGAACCCAAGTGAGCAGAATGTGGAAATCGAAGGAACCGAGCCGTATGTGGTAGGTGGACATACCGCCAGTGGTTACTGGGTTGACACCAGAAGAGAATCTACGATTCACGGACTGTATGCAGCCGGAGATGTGGCAGGAGGCTGTCCACAGAAATATGTAACAGGAGCCATGGTCGAGGGCGAGATTGCAGCAAAGGCAATGGTAGAAGACCTTGCAAAAGAAAATGCTGCAAGCTATGAAATGACCGGAGAAGAGAAAGCATTCTGTGATAGCAGATTTGAAGAAAAGATAAAAGAGTATGATAAGATTTTAACAAATCAGTCCGGTTTATATGATACAGAACAATTAGAAGAAGCCATGCAGAAGGTAATGGATACCTATGCAGGTGGAATCAGTAATCATTATCAGTTTAATGAAAACCAGTTGAATCTGGCAGAAGAGAAAATCGAAAAGTTAAAGGAACTTTCGAAGGAGCTTGGAACTTCCAATATGCATGAGCTGATGTTTGTCTATGAGCTTAAGAACCGGCTGACGGTCTGTGAGACACTGATTTATCATCTGAGAGCCAGAAAGGAAACCCGCTGGCACAGTTTTGCAGAAAACTTAGATTATCCGGATAAGAGTGATGAGTGGTTAAAATATGTGAATACCAGAAAAGAAAATGGAAAAATCCAAGTGCTCTTCCGGGAATTAGTAAAGCGAGGTGAGACCTATGAGCATAGCTATTAATCAAAGTAAATGTGTGGGATGTGGCAGATGCAGTCAGGTCTGTCCGGGAACACTGATTGGAATGGGTTCTGACGGAAAGGCATGTATGCTGTATCCGAAGGACTGCTGGGGCTGTTGTTCCTGCATTAAGGAATGTAAGGTAGATGCCATAGCGCTTTACTTAGGTGCAGATATGGGCGGCATGGGAAGTAAGATGAGTGTAGCAAGCCGTGATCAGTATCTGGACTGGAAGATAGAAAAACGGGATGGAACCGTAGAGACTATCGTTATCGACAGAAAGCAATCAAATCAATATTAATAAATCGCCACAGGGTGGCAGAAAGAGGTAAGTATGGGTGAATTATCACATTTGGATGAACTGGAAGCAGAAGCAATTTACATCATAAGAGAGGTAGCCGCAGAGTGCGAGAAGCCGGTTATGCTTTACTCCATTGGAAAAGACAGCTCCGTAATGCTGCATCTTGCCATGAAAGCATTTTATCCGGAGAAGCCGCCATTTCCATTCCTGCATGTAAATACCACATGGAAATTCAAGGAAATGATTCAATTCCGTGATGAGACAGCAAAGAAGCTTGGCATTGAAATGATAGAGTATATCAATGAAGATGGTGTAAAGAAGGGGATTAACCCATTCGACCATGGCTCTGCATATACCGACATCATGAAAACACAGGCATTGAAACAGGCATTAAATAAATATGGATTTACCGCAGCTTTTGGTGGCGGCAGACGAGATGAGGAAAAATCCCGTGCAAAAGAGAGAATTTTCTCATTCCGTAATGAAAATCATGCCTGGGACCCGAAGAACCAGAGACCGGAAATGTGGAAGCTTTACAACGCTAAAATCAATAAAGGCGAAAGCATTCGAGTATTCCCGATTTCCAACTGGACAGAGACTGATATCTGGCAGTATATCAAACGTGAGAAAATTGACATTGTGCCACTATATTTTGCGGCAGTACGTCCGGTAGTATATCGTGATGGAAATATTATCATGGTGGATGATGACCGTATGCGTCTGCTTCCGGGAGAGGAAATCCAGTATAAGAGTGTACGTTTCCGTACCTTAGGATGCTATCCTTTGACCGGAGGAACAGAGTCAACAGCAACTACATTGGATGAAATTATCGATGAGACTTTAAGTGCAGTATCTTCTGAGAGAACCACCCGTGTCATTGATAACGAAGCAGCAGGCAGTATGGAAAGAAGAAAGAGAGAGGGGTATTTCTAAGATGAGTGGATTATTAAAATTTATTACATGCGGTAGTGTGGATGACGGAAAGTCCACTTTGATTGGACACATTCTTTATGATGCAAAGCTTTTGTATACAGACCAGGAAAAAGCACTGGAATTAGATTCCAAAGTAGGAAGCCGCGGTGGAGCAATTGACTATTCTCTTCTGTTGGATGGACTGATGGCAGAGCGTGAGCAGGGTATTACCATTGACGTAGCATACCGTTATTTTACAACAGACAACAGAAGCTTTATCGTAGCAGATACACCGGGTCATGAAGAGTACACCAGAAACATGGCAGTTGGTGCATCCTTTGCAGACCTTGCAGTTATCTTAATTGATGCAAAACAGGGGGTACTGGTGCAGACCAGAAGACATGCCAGAATCTGTGCATTAATGGGAATTAAATTCTTCGTATTTGCAGTAAACAAAATGGATCTGGTAGACTACAGCGAAGAACGTTTCAAAGAAATCGAAGCACAGATTAAAGAATTAGCAGACGAACTGAAGTTAGAGAGCATTTACATTATTCCGGTTTCTGCAACAGAAGGTGATAATGTAACAACCAAATCCGATAAAATTAGCTGGTACAAGGGAGAGGCACTGCTTCCATACCTTGAAAAAGTAGATGTAACAGAGAAGAAGCAGGAAGAGGGCTTCTATATGCCGGTACAGAGAGTGTGCCGTCCGGACCATACTTTCCGTGGATTCCAGGGACAGATTGAATCCGGTGAAGTAAAAGTCGGAGACGAAATCGTTACCCTGCCAAGCAATGAGCGTGCGCATATCAAGAGCATTTTAGTAGGAGATAAAGACAGCCAGAGTGCCTTTATGGGACAGCCGGTTACACTGCAGCTTGATAAAGAAGTAGACGTATCCAGAGGCTGTGTCATTGCATCCGGCAATAATCTGCCAATCAGCAAATCCTTCACTGCAACCATTCTCTGGATGGATGATGAGGAGCTGACACCGGGAACCGATTATCTGGTAAAACTTGGAACCAAGCAGATTCCTGGTATCTTAAAGAACATCCAGTACAAGATTGATGTAAATACCGGTGAATTTATTCCGGCAGGACAGCTTAAGAAAAATGAGATTGCAGTCTGTGACCTTGATTTGCAGGAGCCGGTTGTCATTGATGAATTCAAAAAGCATAAGACGTTAGGAGAGCTGATTCTGATTGACCGTATTTCCAATATGACTTCTGCCTGCGGTGTAGTAGAAGATGCTGCCGTAGATGAGAGCAGGGATTTAAAAGCAGCTTTCGTATATGGAAGCCTTAAGGGAAATGGAGACATTTTCGAAGAGTTCTATTATAACCTTGAGAGCATGACGATTGCCAAGGTACGTCCGGTTCAGAAGACCTATACCATTGGAGATGAAATCCCGGTAAGCGGAGAAAGCTATCAGTATCCGGATGACTTCGATATTGTCATCTTAAGAGAAAGAATCTTTGTACAGGTTCGTGGACGCAAGGTAGAAAAGATTGCACCGCTGGCAGAATACCAGTACAGCAATGTTCCGGTTATCAACGGAAGAGGCTTTGCCGTTGCCATTACATCTGCACAGGATGCACAGGCATTCTTAGACGAGCTGGCTGCAGCAGGTGAAAAACCATCCAGCGACTTCTTCAATAAGTGGTTACATTTTGAGACTTATCGTAAGATTATTTTCAAGGATGAAATCTGGTTGTAAAAATAAGAAAGCTGTACTTCGCTGGAAAATACCAATCGTCTGGAGTACTACATCTAAAGTGATGCAGTTAAAGTACATGTGCGCAAACGTTTACATGGAAAATGACAAAAATGAGAAGAAAATAGTTACAAAAACAGAAAAAATGTTTTATCTTTGTAAAGATTATATAAATTCTATTAAATTAGATTAAAATATTCCGCAGAGTACTTGTGCTCTTCGGAATATTTTTGCTATTATACTTAAGTAAAATCAGTTCATAATAATATTCGTTATTCATCTATTATGCAGGCGTGTTGAACTGTCTGCATTCGTGATAATCTTATATTCATATTTTCAGAATCTTTTTTATCCAAAATATTTATTTAACAGGGGGAAAATACTTGGCAGATAAGGATTTGGCAGAAAAATATCTGGAATCATTTTCGGATGTTTTTGCTGACATATATAATGTATTACTTTTTCGAAAGGAGATTCTTTTGGAAGAAGGATTGGAAGAGGGACCAACGGAAAGCATCTATAAGGTGGAAGAAAACAATTTTCGGAATCAGTTTCGGGATACTGTGAAATTATATAAGAATGGGTTATACAAAGTGGCATCTTTTGGGATTGAAAATGAAAGTCGGATAGACAAAAATATGCCCATCCGGATTATGGGGTATGATTATGCCGTGTATCGGGTGCAGATTGACCGTGGGGAAGAACGAAAATATCCGGCAATTACGATTGTTTTAAATTTCAGTGATACAGAATGGAAAAGTCCGAATGCGCTATTTGACATTTTAGATGTTTCTCCGGAACTAAGACCTTATGTAAATGATTATAAAATATTTGTTTTTAATATTGCATTTTTGCCGGAGAAAATCCGAAAAGCGTTTAAAAGTGATTTTAAAATTGTAGCAGATTTTTTTGCGGAGAAACGTCTTGGAAGATACAATCCCAAGGAACATCCGGAGGCAATCTGCCATGTGGAAGCGGTTTTGAATCTGCTTCAGGTGTTTACAAATGATGAAACCTATGTCAAAATAGAGAAAACAGTAGCAGAACGTGTGAAGGCAGGAGAGGTGATTACAATGTGTACATTTGCAGAAGAGATGACCAATAAAGGAATAGAAATTGGCGAAGCGCAGGGCATTAAAATAGGCGAAGCCAGAGAAAAAATCAGTGTTGCAAGAAACCTTTTAGATCTCCTGACAGATGATGTGATCGCAGAAAAGGTCGGTCTGGAGCTTGCTACGGTGAAAGAACTTAGAGAAGAAACAAAGTAGAGGCATAAGAAATGGATAAAATAGCAGCACCAACTCCGGAACAGTTAAAAAAGCAGGAAGCGTTAAAACAATATTTTGAAAAATTAGGCAGCGTGGCAGTTGCATTCTCAAGTGGTGTGGATTCCACCTATCTTTTGAAAGTGGCGCATGATGTATTAGGAGAGCGGACAATTGCTGTAACTGCGTCCTCCTGTTCATTTCCAAAGAGAGAGTTAGGGGAAGCAGAAGCATTTTGCCGGAAAGAAAATATAAGACATTTTATTACAGAATCGGAAGAACTTGAAATCGAAGGATTTGCACAGAATCCTAAGAACCGCTGTTATCTTTGCAAGCATGAATTATTTGAAAAGATATTAAAGATTGCAGAAGAACAGAAAATTGCCTATGTGGCGGAAGGCTCTAACCTTGATGATAACGGAGATTATCGTCCGGGATTAAAAGCAGTGGCAGAGCTTGGAATAAAAAGTCCGCTCAGAGACTGTGGTTTTACCAAGCAGGATATCCGTGTCCTTTCGAAGGCGTTGAATCTTCCAACTTGGGAAAAGCAGTCCTTTGCCTGTCTGTCATCCCGGTTTGTCTATGGAGAGACCATATCCGAAGAGAAACTTACAATGGTGGATAAAGCGGAACAATTATTACTGGATTTAGGTTTTCATCAGGTGAGGGTAAGAATTCATGGAATGATGGCAAGAATTGAGATTGAGCCGGAAGAATTTTCGAAGCTGATGGAAAAGGAGAACCGGGAGAGAATTGCAAAAGCTTTCCTGGAATATGGATTTACCTATGTAACCTTAGACCTTTGCGGTTACCGGATGGGAAGTATGAATGAAACATTGGAAAAGTAAGGAACTTACTCAAAGAAGTAGTAAGTTCCTTCCGCATCAGAGAACGTCTTAAGTGAAGTATGAAATACTTTATTTAAGACGTTTTTTTGTACGCATTCATCCGGAGTGCCCTGAAAGCAGATGGCACCGGATTCCATGACGATAAGTTTGTCTGAAATAGTAAGTGCCTTGGCAAGGTCGTGCAGCACCAAAAGAATTGTTTTTCCCTGTGCCTTTAAGATTGGAAGCATCTGATAGAAATTATTCTGGCTTTCCAAGTCTAAGAAGGTAGTCGGTTCATCCAAAATAATCGTATCGCAGTTCTGGGCTAAAGTCATGGCAAAGAAGACACGCTGTCTTATCCCACCGGAAAGAGTGTCAGTTGCAACGTTGCAGTAATCCGTAATATGGGTAAATTCCATGGCATCTTCCACCAGTCTGCGGTCTTCTTTGGTGAGGCGTCTCGAAAAACCAAGATATGGAAAGCGTCCATGCTCCACTAAGGTATGAACAGGAAGGGCAGGAATTACTTCGCAAATCTGTGGAAGGAATGCAATTTTCCTGGCACGAAGGTGTCCATTCATATGATAAATATCTTCGCCATCTAATGTGATAGAGCCGTTAAAAAGCTGGCTGGATTTATTTAATACGGAAATCAGCGTTGTTTTGCCACAGCCATTTGGTCCTACGATGGTTGTGATGCTGCCGGTAGGAATTTCAACGGACAGATTTTTAATCAGAGGCACCTTGTGGTAGCCAATGGAAACGGAATTAAATTTAAGCATGGACTCTGCGGCCTCCTTTCTTTCCTAATAAAAGATATAAGAAAAACGGTCCGCCTACAAAAGAAAGAATAATGCCGGCAGGAAGTTCATATGGTGCGGCAATAACACGTCCAAGGGTGTCACAGAAGAGGACGAAACTTGCACCTAAGAGAGCACAAAGGGGAACTAAAAGCCGCATATCATTGCCAAAGAGCCGTCTTGCAATATGAGGAACAATCAGCCCGACGAAGCTTAAAAGTCCTGCATAGCTTACAACACAGCCTGCCAGTATACTGGAAAGCATCAACAGCAGAAAACGGAGCAGCGATACCGGAATGCCAAGGGAGCGGGCAACATCCTCTCCAAGACTCAGAACATTCATGTGGCTTCCGAAAAAGCAGGAGATGATAACCGCAATGACAATGGCAATGCCGGGAGCAAAAAGCGTTTTTGTGGTGACATCAGAAAGAGAACCAATCATAAAGGTAGTGAGGTTTAAAGTGATATCATCACTTAATAATTTTACCGTATTAATTCCGGCACTTAAAAAAGAAGAAACGGTAATACCTGCAAGAATGATGGTAGTACGTTTGCTGTCTGCCATATATGCCAGAGCAAAAATAAGAAGTGTCGTAAGGAAAGCTCCGGTAAAAGCAAAAATGGCATTATGGGCTGCACGGCCATGGAAGAGGGCAAGTCCAATCATAACGGCAAATCCGGCTCCGGAATTGACACCAATGGTATTCGGACTGGCAAGGGAATTATTCATAACAGTCTGTAAGATAACTCCGGCGCAGGATAAACCCATGCCGGCGGCGATGGCGCCAAACATCCGTGGAATTCTGATATGAAAAAGTAAGAGACCTGTGACAGAAGTCCGGTCATTTTGAATCAGACAGGATAAAATCTCTTTTGGATTTAATAAAACACTGCCGAAAAAAAGACTTGCTGACATCATAAGAAGCAGCAGGAAAAACATTCCGGCAAAAGATAAAATGATTTTTTTTCTCGTGTACATAGGAAATCCTTTCCGTTATTTCAGAAATATGTATTGTGTTTCCTGAAAAGTATTGTTGCAAGAACCCCCCTATTTATGCGGCTTGCGTGAATAAAATAACATATTCTGAGAGAAATAACAATGCTCTGATAAATTAGTATTGACAAATTAGAAAAATATAGTAAAATATAATTCATACAAAACCAATAGGAATAATCGTAAATAGATTTCCTAAGGCAGTTCAAAGTATTTAGTGCACGATAAGACGTGCAGGAATTGGAGCGTAAGATGAAGTTTAATACCGCATTATTACATGGAGATTTTCAGGGAGAACCGAATACAGGTGCAACAACAACTCCGATTTATCAATCCAGTGCATTTGCACATGAGTCGGCAGAGAAGTTAGAAAAGATTTTTCATAATCAGGCACCGGGATATTCCTATACGAGAATCAGTAATCCTACGGTAGATGCATTTGAAAAAAGAGTAACGGCGTTAGAGGGTGGCGTAGCAAGCGTTGCCTGTGCATCAGGAATGGCAGCACTCTACAATGCATTTTGTAATATCCTTCGTTCCGGCGATGAAATCGTATCCAGTGCCAGTCTCTATGGCGGCAGCATTGATTTATTCCGTGACTTAGAGGCATTTGGTATCACAACACATTATGTGGAAAACAATGACCTGGCTGCATTTGAAGCAAAGACCAATGAACATACCCGTCTTTACTTTGCAGAGACCATTGGTAATCCAAGACTTGATGTGACAGATATTACGGCACTTGCAAATCTGGCACATGAGCATCAGGTACCGCTCATTATAGATAATACGGTTGCTACTGCATTCTTAGTGAAGCCGCTTTCCCTAGGAGCGGATATTGTAATGAATTCTTCCTCTAAATACATCAATGGTCACAGCAATTCCATCAGCGGAATTATTACGGACAGCGGCAGATTTAAGTGGGATGTGGAAAAATATCCGGGCATGGCAGACTTTAAGAAGTTTGGACCATTTGCCTATACTGCCAAGCTTCGGAATGGACTGTTCCGCAACACAGGAGCCTGTCTGTCTCCGCAGAATGCATTTTATAACTGCATCGGGTTAGAGACACTGGGAATCCGGATGGAGCGTATCTGTGACAATGCAGCAGAACTGGCAAGGTTTTTTGTAAGAGAATATCCGGATGTAACAGTCAATTATCCGGGATTGGAGAGCAGTCCATGGCATGAAATCGCAAAGAAACAGTTTAAGGACCGTTTTGGTGGAATCTTAACCATACGGACCGGAAGCAAGAAACGGGCATTTGAAATAATCAATGCATTAAAGCTTCCGCTGATTATTTCCAATATCGGAGATACGAAAACATTAGTGATTCATCCGGAATCTACATTAAATGTACACAGTACCCCGGAAGAAAAAAGAGACGCCGGAGTATTTGATGATTTGATCCGCATCAGTGTCGGAATTGAAGATATCGAAGATTTAATCGAAGACTTCAGACAGGCAATGGATCAGAGCAAACCAGAGAAAAGCGAAGAGTAAATGGAGGAAGCAGACAATGGCAAAAATTGATTATGCGGCATTGAAAAAAGGCGGATTTATGCGCCAGAAACAGAAAGGATTCTTTTCTTTAAGAATTCAGGTAGTTGGAGGAAACCTGACAGCAGAAAATATTAAAGCAGTAGCAGATGTGGCAGAAAAATATGGAAAAGGCTATGTTCATATGACTTCCAGACAGGGCATTGAGATTCCATTTATTAACTTTGAAGATATAGAAGAGGTTCGTGCAAAGTTAGCAGACGGTGGTGTAAAACCTGGTGTATGTGGACCGAGAGTCCGTACCGTTACCGCATGTCAGGGTTCTGAAATCTGCCCAAGCGGATGTATCGATACCTACAGCCTGGCAAAGAAATTAGATGAGCATTACTTCGGAAGAGAGCTTCCGCACAAATTTAAATTTGGTGTTACCGGATGTCAGAACAACTGTCTTAAGGCAGAAGAAAATGATATCGGTGTAAAAGGTGGTATGGAAGTAAGCTGGATAGCAGATAAATGTATCAATTGTGGTGTCTGCGAAAAGGCATGCCGTGAAGATGCTATCAAATGTACCGGAACAGAAGTTACCATTGATTATGATAAATGTACCAACTGCGGCCGTTGTGTAAAATCCTGCCCGACAGATGCATGGGAAGGAAAGAGCGGATATATTGTATCCTTTGGTGGATTATTTGGAAACCATATTTACAAAGGAGAACAGTTACTTCCGCTGATTACCGATGAAGAGACATTATTCCGTGTGACTGATGCAGCCATTGGATTCTTTGAAGAGCATGCAAATCCGGGTGAACGTTTCCGTTTACTTTTACAGCGTGTAGGAGAAGATGAATTCCGCAAAGTAATCCGCAATGCATTTGAAGAAAAATAAAGTTGCCGGAAGCAGCAGAAAAAGAAAGAAAAAATCGGAATGAAAATTCAAAATAAAAATTATTATACGAGGAGATATAAGATGGAAATCGAAGGAATCAGAATTGATGACACAGTAGATATTACCGATAAAGTGTGCCCGCTTACTTTTGTAAAGGCAAAGGTTGCAATTGATGAGTTAGAGGATGGCGAAGTCATTGCAATCCGTATGAATGACGGCGAGCCGGTACAGAACGTACCACGCAGTATTAAAGAAGAAGGACATCAGATTTTAAAACTGGTTAATAACGAAGATGGAACCTATAACCTCATTGTAAAGAAGGTTGAGGACTAAACATCTGGAAGGGAGAAAGAAATGGCAGAACGCGTAACAAAAGACACTTTTGAAGAAAAAGTATTGAAGAGCAGCCTTCCGGTGCTGATTGATTTTTACTCAGACAGTTGTGTTCCGTGCAAGAAAATGTCACCGGTCATTGGTGCTATCGCAGACGAACAGACAGAAAAATTAAATGTCTATAAAGTAAATACCAACTTTGATTCAGAATTGGCAGAAAAATACAGTGTAATGTCTGTACCAACCATTGTACTCTTCAAGGATGGCGAAGAAATTGCCCGTAAGAGTGGTGCAGAGAAAAAAGTGGTACTTGAGGAGTGGATTACCCAGTCCCTTGACAAATAAAAATAAAAAAAAGTGAGAGGAAGGAAATTATGCAGATTACAGTAGCAGGCGAAAAGAAAGAAGTAAAAGACGGATTAACACTTCCGGAATTAATTGAGCAGGAAAATGTAGAGACACCGGAATATGTAACCGTATCCATTAACGATGAATTTATAGAAACAGAAGCAAAGGCAACAACCGTTCTTAAGGATGGTGATAATGTAGAATTCCTTTACTTCATGGGAGGTGGAAGCTATGGCATTAACGGATGAGCAGATTGAACGTTATTCCAGACATATCATTTTAAAAGAAGTTGGCGCTAAGGGTCAGAAAAAACTTTTAAATGCAAAAGTTTTAATCATCGGAGCAGGCGGACTTGGAGCACCGGCAGCAATGTATCTTGGAGCAGCAGGTGTAGGTACCATCGGAATTGCAGATGCAGATGAAGTAGATTTAAGTAACCTTCAGAGACAGATTATTCATCAGACAGTAGATGTAGGAAAAGCAAAAGTGCAGTCTGCAAAAGAGACCATTAATGCAATGAACTCGGATGTAGAAGTCCGTACATATCGTGAATTCATTACCAGTGAAAATATCATGGACATCATTGCAGATTATGATTTTATCATTGACGGAACCGATAACTTCCCGGCAAAATTCTTAATTAACGATGCCTGTGTTATGGCAAAGAAACCATTTTCCCATGCAGGAATCATCCGTTTCAAAGGTCAGTTAATGACCTATGTTCCGGGAGAGGGACCATGTTACCGTTGTGTATTTAAGAATCCACCACCAAAGGATGCCGTACCGACCTGTAAGCAGGCTGGTGTTATCGGCGCAATGGGTGGTGTCATCGGAAGCCTTCAGGCAATGGAAGCAATCAAATACATCCTTGGAGTAGGAGATCTGCTGACCGGTCAGTTATTGACCTATGATGCAATTAAGCAGGAATTCCACAAGATTAAGCTTCCTTGGAATGGAAAGGGATGTGCCGTTTGTGGAGAACATCCGACCATAACAGAGCTGATTGATTATGAACAGGCAGAATGTACAGATAAATAAATGTATCAGTAAATAAATGTTATCAGATACATAACCCATGAAACATAGAAAGAGGATAGCATGATTTCATTAAAAAAAGCAGATTATGAAAAAATACTGGCACATGCCAAAAGCTGTGTACCAGAAGAGGCTTGCGGACTGATTGCAGGAACCAAAGACGGAGAGGATAAGGTGGTAGAAAAGGTATATCTGTTGACCAATATCGACCATTCCAATGAGCATTTTACACTGGATCCGAAAGAGCAGTTAGCAGCCGTAAAGGATATGCGAGCCAATGGTCTCATGCCTTTAGGCAACTGGCACTCCCATCCGGAATCTCCTTCAAGACCATCCGAAGAAGATAAGCGTCTTGCATATGACAGTAAAGCAAGCTATATGATTCTTTCTCTGGTGGAACCGGAACAGCCGGTACTCAATTCATTTCATATTGAAGGCGACGAATCAACAAAGGAAGATCTGGTAATATGTTAGATGTAGTTATCATTGGAAGTGGACCGGCAGGTTTAAGTGCGGCAATCTATGCTAAGCGGGCAAACCTCGATGCGGTTGTACTGGAAAAAGAATATCTTGGAACCGGACAGATTGCATACAGCAGCCGGGTAGATAATTACCCGGGACTGCCGGGCAAAGACGGTTGTTCTCTGGGAGAGGCATTCTTAGAGCATGCCGAAGGACTTGGAGTAACCATTGAAGAGGCAGAGGTTACAGCCATTGCAAAAAAAGAGCAAAGCTTTGTCATTTCCTGTGAAGATGGAAAGAACATAGAAGCGAAAACCGTAGTCTATGCGGCAGGCTGTCAGAACCGCAGATTAGGGGTGACGGGAGAAGAAAAGCTGCTGGCAAAAGGAGTTTCTTTTTGTGCAGTCTGTGATGGTGCCTTTTATAAGGGAAAGAAAGCCGCAGTCATCGGTGGTGGAGATACCGCATTGGATGATGCATTGTATTTATCCGATATCTGCGAACAGGTATATCTCATTCACCGGAGGGCAGAATTCCGTGGAGCAGAGAAGACAAAAAAGAAATTAGAAGAGCTTTCCAATGTAACGATACTTACCAATACGAGAGTACAGGAAATCACCGGGGAAGATAAAGTAGATAGTATTATTTTAGATAACGGTGGGACAATAGCTGTAGATGGTGTTTTTGAAGCGGTTGGAATGATTCCAAATACGGAATTATTAAAGAACCTTGACGTTCTCGATGAGAAAGGCTATGTGATTGCAGGAGAAGACTGCAGCAGCAGTCTTGCGGGACTGTTCGTGGCAGGAGATGTGCGGACGAAAAGCCTGCGTCAGGTAGTCACAGCAGTTGCAGATGGTGCAGTGGCAATTCAGTCTGCAACCGGATATATCAAAGGAATGGAATAGAAAGAAGGAAACGTGTGTGAAAGGAATAGTGGACAGTGCTTCGGAACTGATTGGAAAGACGCCGATGCTCTATCTTCATAATTATATGAAAGAGGCAGGTGTAGAGGATGCGGCAATCATTGCCAAGCTGGAATATTTTAATCCGGCAGGTTCGGTAAAAGACCGAGTGGCACTTGCCATGATTGAAGATGCAGAGAGAAAGGGCAAATTAAAGCCGGGAGCTACGATTATCGAGCCAACTTCCGGTAATACGGGAATCGGACTTGCTTCTGTGGCGGCTGCAAAAGGGTATCATGCAATTTTAACATTGCCGGAAACCATGACGGTAGAGCGTCGGAATCTTCTGCAGGCGTATGGAGCGCAGATTGTACTGACCTCAGGGTATAAGGGAATGAAAGGTGCAATCGAAAAAGCAGAAGAACTTCATAAAGAGATTCCAGGTTCAATTATTTTAGGACAGTTTGAAAATCCGGCAAATCCAAAAGCCCACGAAGAAACCACAGGACCGGAAATCTGGGAACAGACAGAAGGCAGCGTTGATATTTTTGTGGCAGGAGTCGGAACCGGTGGAACCATAACCGGAGTTGGAAAATATCTGAAAAAGCAGAAGAAGTCCGTACACATTGTTGCAGTAGAACCTGCAACCAGTCCGGTTCTTTCCCAGGGAAAAGTCGGACCACATAAAATTCAGGGAATCGGTGCCGGATTTATTCCGGACACACTGGATACTTCTGTTTATGATGAGATTATTTCAATCAAAAATGATGATGCCTTTGAAGAAGGAAGAGCATTTGCCCGCAGCGAGGGAATTCTTGTGGGAATCAGTGCAGGAGCTGCATTAAAGGCAGCTGTTGAGCTGGCAAAAAGAAAAGAAAATAAAGGAAAGAACATTGTGGTTTTGCTTCCGGATTCCGGGGACCGCTATTTATCTACTCCTTTATTTGCAAAATAAAATCAGTGGAAAAGCATCAGGCATTCCGCTATAATATGGTAAAAGAGTCAAAAAGACTTTTACGAAAGGAAAAGAAGTATGTTCTATTTTCTTGTGTCGGTAAATATTATAGCGATTATCCTGATGCTTTTTATGTTGGCAATCTGCCTTCGTAAAAAGCTCTCCAAAGCACAGCTTGCATTTATTATTTATGATATTTTTTCCATGCTGTTTGTGGTGGGAGTTCATCTGGAACTGGTGCATTCGGATACCGTTGGTGAGGCACTTACCGGGCTGTGCATCCAGTATGTTGGACAGGCAGGATTTTTAATGGCATTTCTCTGGTTTGCATCGGAGTTTGGAAGGCTTAAAATTCCTAAATTTATTTATTTTATTCAGGCAGTTGTAAATGCAATTGTGCTGGTGGCAGTATTTACTGCAGAATACCATCCGTATTTTTATAAAACGATGCGGATTTTAAAAGATGGTATGTATAACCGGATGGAAGTAACAGACGGGATTATCTGGGTGATTCATTATATCCATCTTGCAGTCGTTATACTGGCAGTATTTATTTTGTGTATCATGCGTTACAGGGAGAGTTCGCCGATTCATAGGAAACGGATTCTCTATATGATAGCAGGTGTGGGAACTTTTGCACTGGAATTAATCTTAAAGGGTCTGGGTGTATTTGGCAGTTATAACCCGGTAGTCATTGCCATGACAACTATGATGTTCTGCATGATGATGGCAATGATTCATTATGGATATTTTGGTTCTCAGCAGGCTGCGGTGGATAATGCATTTAATTATGGAAAAGAAGGCTTGATTATCCTGGATGCAGAAAATAAAATTATCTCCGTCAACCAGCGAATAAAAGAACTTTTCCCGGAAATAAAGGTGGGCAGTGCGGCAAGCAGACAAAAAGAAATCCTGCAGGCACTGACAAACCGGGAAAGGCTGTTGCATAAAAATGACCGCATCTATGAACTTCGTATGGAGGATATTGTGGAAAATGGTGAGAAAGATGGCTGCATGCTCTGGTTTATCGATCAGACAGAAAACTTGGAAATGATGCAGAGACTTCGTAGTGCGGATGAAGCCAAGACCAGATTTTTAATGAAAGTGAGCCATGAGCTGCGGACTCCGATGAATACGATACTTGGTATGAATGAAGTGATTGCGGAAGAGACATCAGAAGAGAAAATCCGTAGATATACCAGAGAAATTGCATCTGCCGGTGACAGTATGATTGCACTGATAGAAGAAGTGTTAGATGCTTCCCGGTTAGAAAGTGGTACGCTTCAGATAAAGAAGGATGCATTTGCTTTAGAAGAGGTTATCCATGACGCAGCAGCCCAGATGAGGCCACAGGCAGAGAAGAAATCTTTAAACTTCCGGCTGCGGATGGAGGAACCATTATTAAAACCGGGAAAACATTTCTATGGAGACAAGGCACATATCCGTCAGATTATCATAAATCTACTGGAAAATGCGGTGAAATACACAGATGAAGGCTTTGTGGAGCTGGGTGTAGAAAAAGCAGCAGAAAATGGAGATACCTTTTTGAAGATAACTGTGGCAGACAGTGGAATTGGAATAGAAAAAGAAGAGCAGGATAAAATCTTTGAAAGCTTTGAACGGGGCAATACTGCCAGGAACAGCAGGAAAGACGGAATCGGTCTCGGGCTGGATATTGCAAAACAGCTGGCAGAGGCTATGGGTGGAAGCCTCAGCCTGATTAGTGAAGTGACGAAGGGAAGTACCTTTACGGTTCGGATTCCGTGGGTAGAAGTATCGGAAAAACATCATTTTACAAAGCAGAGTGAGAAAAGTATGAATGCGGATTACAGCAGCTTTACCATTCTTGCGGTAGATGATAATGAGCAGAATCTGATGGTATTAGAACATCTTTTACATAAGACAAAGGTTAAAATGGAAACCGTGATGGATGGAAATATTGCCGTTCAAAAATGTGAAGAGAAAACATATGATTTACTTCTTTTAGACCATATGATGCCAAAGCCGGATGGCATAGAGACGCTGCACCTCATCCGTGCAGATGAGAAAGGACGAAATCATTATACGCAGGCAGTGGCATTTACCGCTAATGCAACAGCTGGTGCAAAAGAACTGTACAAAAACGAAGGATTTGCAGAGTATATTACCAAGCCGGTAAAACCGGGTACACTGGAGATTATGCTGCAGAAATATCTTAGGGATTATCTGCCGGAAGAAAATATAGTTTTCCAGGGAAACATGGATGATACAAAGATAACAAAGCTAAGAGGCTTATTACATTATCTTGAGAAGAATGGAATTGCAGCAGAAGAAGGCTTATCCTATGCGGATGGAGATGAACAGTTCTATAAAGAATTGTTAGGTATCTTTGCAAAAGAAAAAGAGAAGAAGCAGCATCATTTAGAGAAAGCGTTCCAAACTCTTAAGATAAATCATGTAGTAACAATGAAAGAAACTGCAGAAACTATCATAGATTCAGAAGCAGCAACAGATACAGAAATGATGAACGAATTATGGAAAACATTTGTGACCCAGTCCCATGGACTAAAGGGTGAGGCCTGGGGCATCGGAGCCAGAACGCTTGGAGATTTCTTTTACCAGCTGGAGTGTGCCGGAAAAGAAAAAAACATCGAAAAGATAGAGCATTTTTATCCGAAAGCCATGGAAGAGTGGCAGCAGGTAGTAGATGCTATTCAAAGAGTATTATAAAAAGAGAACCGGAAGCCGGATAAAAGAAGCTGTTTTTTTCACTGGCTGCCTGCAATGGTGGTAAGACTATAGTGTGTTTGTAGAGACAGACCTCAACAAAGCAAGTGCTATTGAAAAGAACAGGAGGGAATCCAAAGAACAGCTTGAAAAGGGCAATTTTTCTGTCCGGAATCTTGCAGAGGTATCTGTGGATGAATAAAGTTTTCAATGATAATAGACGGAAACCATGAACTTTAAATTTTGATGGTTTCAAAATAATAAGACTTATGATATAATAATAGGCTGTATTAAGCTCCTTTTGTCAACATGGCAGAAAAGAGTTTGATACAGCTTAAAAATTTGCATGATAAATTATGTAGTAAAATAACATAGAAAGGCGAAAAACCTGATAACTTAAGGATTTTCGAACAGGTAAAAGATAAAATGAAATTAGGAATCGTAGGTTTACCAAATGTAGGAAAAAGTACATTATTTAATTCACTGACCAAAGCAGGCGCAGAATCAGCCAATTATCCGTTTTGTACCATTGACCCGAATGTGGGAATCGTAACCGTACCGGATAACCGTCTGAAGGTGTTAGGCGAGATGTATCATTCCAAGAAAGTAACACCGGCAGTCATTGAATTTGTAGATATTGCAGGACTTGTAAAAGGAGCCAGCAAAGGAGAGGGACTTGGAAACCAGTTCCTTGCCAATATTCGTGAAGTAGATGCCATCGTTCATGTTGTACGTTGTTTTGAAGATACCAACGTAGTCCATGTAGACGGAAGCATTGACCCGGTTCGTGATATTGAGACCATTAATTTAGAACTTATCTTTTCTGATATTGAAATCTTGGAAAGAAGAATTGCAAAAGTTACCAAGCAGGCAAGAATGGATAAGACACTTGCAAAAGAAGAGGCACTTTTGAAATCCTTAAAGGCACATCTGGAAGAAGGAAAGATGGCAAAGACTTATCCGTTGAGTGATGATGAGGACGAGCAGGCATGGTTTGCATCTTATAATTTATTAACTGCAAAACCGGTTATCTATGCAGCAAATGTAAGTGAGGATGACCTTGCAGATGATGGCGCAAACAATCCACATGTTGCAAGAGTAAGAGAACAGGCAGCCGCAGAAAACAGTGAAGTATTTGTTATCTGCGCACAGATTGAACAGGAAATTGCGGAATTAGATGATGATGAAAAAGCAATGTTCTTAGAGGACCTTGGATTAAAAGAATCCGGACTTGAGAAACTGATTGCAGCAAGCTATAAATTGTTAGGACTTATCAGCTACCTTACATCAGGAGAAGATGAGACAAGAGCATGGACTATTACCAAGGGAACCAAGGCACCGCAGGCGGCAGGAAAGATTCATACCGACTTTGAGCGTGGATTTATACGTGCAGAGGTGGTATCCTATGACCATCTGATTGAGTGTGGAAGCATGACAGCAGCAAAAGAAAAGGGACTGGTAAGACTGGAAGGAAAAGATTACGTTGTTCAGGATGGCGATATTATTTTATTCCGTTTCAACGTATAAGGAACCTTTTGAAAAATCCGGCATAGTATAAATAGAAGAAAAGGCACAGTGGGGCAGGCACATGATACGCTATTGTGAATTGTGTGAAAAGCAGGTGATTAATATTGCAGACTGTTGCTGCCTGGGAAATGTGGTGGATTTGGAACTGGATGAGTGCAATGGAAGAATCTGTGCACTGGTTGTAGCTGCGCCGGGAAAATTTTTCTGTATTTTTTGTCCGGCATGCGAATATATTATTCCATGGAAACGTGTTGTGCGGATTGGACCGGATATTATTCTGGTAGATGTCTGTGTAGAAGATGTGAAAAGTTAGTTGACATAAGAATACGAGAAAGTTATACTAAAAATAGTACGACCAATATTTGTAAAAGCTGATATCAGCAGTTCTTTATGAACGTTTGGTGATGGAAAAACGGTATTATTTACGCAAAATTCACAAAGCGTGTTTTGCGTAGCTTTTAGAATAGGAGAAAAAAGATGAAGTGCCCATTTTGCAGCAGTGAAAATACCAGAGTAATTGATTCGAGACCGGCAGATGACAATAACTCCATTCGCCGGAGAAGATTATGTGACGATTGTGGAAAACGTTTCACAACTTATGAAAAAGTTGAGACAATTCCATTAATTGTAATAAAAAAGGATAACTGCAGAGAGCAGTATGACCGTTCCAAGATTGAAGCAGGTGTACTTCGTGCCTGCCATAAGAGACCGGTATCCGTGGAGCAGATAACCAGACTGGTTGATGAAGTGGAGACAGAGATTTTTAATCGGGAAGAAAAGGAAATCCCAAGTACTGTAATTGGTGAGATTCTGATGGATAAGATTAAAGATTTAGATGCAGTGGCGTATGTTCGTTTTGCATCTGTATATCGTGAATTTAAGGATGTAAATACCTTTATGAATGAGTTAAAGAAAATGCTGGATAAATAAAAGAAAATCTTTTTGGAGAAAAGGGTTAATTTTGGTTGAATTTATCCGATAAAATTAGTAGCAGAAAATTATGATGTGAGGAACGTGATCGTTATGAATATTTCAGGAATTCGTCCCAATGCGGGATTTTACGATTACAACAGCATACAGAATATCCGGAATGCAGTAGAAGATACACCGGTTGTTAAGACGGCAGCAGATGCCGGTGCATCTGAACAGCAGCAGAAGGATACCTTAGAGACTCCGGTACGAAGAGAACAGGATTTTGGGGCAGCAGATTATGCAGCACAGTACCAGCCGGATCGTACCTACGAGATGAAAGGTTCTGAAAGTGATATACATAGCCTGGATGTTGAGAAGGCATTATCCGATATGCACAAAGATCAGGTACTGCAGCAGTATCAGTTCTTTGTGGGAGAGAACATTGAACAGAGCGGAATCCGGCAGATTACTGCAACGGATACTGCGAAAGTGCGAAATGTAGAAAACTTTAATTTATAAGAGCAATTTTGATTATAAAAAAGTAAGAGACCGTTAGAAGGTAAGATTCCTAAGAATTCTTAAGAATCTTACCTTTTTTACTTGCGGCAGTTATGCTTCTTTTGTATAATTAAATTCAGGCTTGCCTGAAGAACGGGAAGTATAAGAGAAAGAGGATAGGATATGAAGAAAGTGCAGGAAGACTGGAAGGAAGAAATGCTGCAGGTAGGTGTACTTACCAATACACATGGTGTGCGTGGCGAAGTGAAGGTATATCCGACAACAGATGATGTCATGCGTTTTAAAAAGCTGAAGCAGGTATTTTTGGATACTGGAAAAGAACCGATGGAGCTTCAGGTTACACAGGCGCGCTTCTTTAAAAATCTGGTAATATTAAAATTCAAAGAATTTGATAATATAAATGATGTAGAGAAGTATAAGAGCAGAGGGCTATATGTAACAAGGGAAAATGCTGTAAAGCTGGCTCCGAATGAATATTTCGTGGCTGATTTGATTGGCTTAAAGGCAGTCGGAGATGACGGAGAAGATTTAGGTGAAGTAAAGGATGTACTTCAGACCGGTGCAAATGACATTTATGTATTACATAAAGATGGGGAAGATGATATTTTACTTCCGGCAATTAAGGATTGTGTAAAAAATGTCAATATAGAGGAAGGCACCATTACGGTACACCTTTTAAATGGGCTTCGTGATATTAATAAGAAGTAGGTAGCAAAATGAATTTTCATATATTAACATTATTTCCGGATATGGTAGAACGGGGACTGAATACCAGTATCATCGGAAGAGCAGTTGGCAAAGGACTTTTAAATATAGAAACAATTAACATCCGGGATTATACGTTAGACCGTCATAAAAAAGTAGATGATTATCCGTATGGTGGTGGAGCCGGGATGGTAATGCAGGCACAGCCGATTTATGATGCGTGGCAGGCAGTGGCGCAGAAGATTGGAAGAAAGCCAAGAACAGTATATCTTACACCTCAGGGCAATACGTTTCAGCAGGAAATGGCAAAGGATTATGCGAAGGAAGAAGACCTGGTATTGCTTTGTGGGCATTATGAGGGCATCGATGAACGTGTGTTAGAAGAAATTGTGACGGATTATGTGTCGATTGGAGATTATGTGCTGACAGGAGGAGAACTTCCGGCAATGGTCATGGTGGATGCGATATCCCGTATGGTGCCTGGCGTACTGGCAAATGATGAATCCGGAACCACAGAATCCTTTGAAGGAAATTTATTGGAATATCCGCAGTATAGCAGACCGGAAGACTGGATGGGAAAGAAAGTTCCAGCTGTTTTACTTTCCGGAGACCATGCAAAGGTAGAAGCATGGAGGAGAGAACAATCCATTAAAAGAACCATGGAACGAAGACCGGATTTGCTGGCAGATGCAGATTTGACAGCAAAGGAGAAAGCAATGGTTGAGCATTTGCTGGACAAATCACAGGGTAAATGCTAGAATGTGTCTAGCAGTAATAGGAATGGAAGAGATTCCGCAGGAGGAAGACGGTAGTGAAAAGCTTTTTTGATGTGCTGAAAACGATGTTTTACCGTAAAAATGCGAAGAGTTATGGGACGCCGGACCGGAGCAGAAAAGAGCCGGTGACACAACAGAAGGTACAGATAAGAAATACAGAGACCAGAAAGGCAGCCCCTTCGTTAAAAGAAAACGAACAGCATAACAGGTCAGAGAGGACAAACAGTAAGGTGGATAAAGGAATGGATAAGGAAGATTTCTTATTAAAGCAGATTGATGAATTCCGTGAGAAAGCAAAACAGCTTCAGGCTTTGCTTGTTACAAAAGAAGACAAAGTGCAGGAATTACAGAATATCGTAGATGAAAGAGAAGAAAAAGCAAAAGAACTGCAGCATGTTTTAAATGCACGTAAATCAGAAGCAGATGTTCTTCTTACCGGAGTACACGGTCAGATGGAAGAAATGATTAACCGTGTAGAAGAAAAATTGAATGCACTGTCTGAAAAGATTGCAGCAGACGTAAGTGATTCCACCGGAAGAACCGCAGAACAGACTGCACAGATGCAGGCATCTTTACAGGAAATTTCCCAGCAGTTAGACAGCATGAAACTGGAACTGGCTGAGAAAATACATACCGAAGATGTAAAGTGCTACCGCAATATGCAGGACTTAATTAAAGAGCTTACCGTTAAGTTAGAGGAAAATGATACTTTAGAGAAGAGCTTGAATACCGTAAAAGGTTATGCAAAATGCTTAACCTGGTTTTCTGTTATCAATTTTGTAGTATTGGTGGCATTTATTCTATATTCTCTTGGAGTATTTAATTTTTAAGCAGTAGTTAAAACGAGGAATTATATGACACAGGGAAAGAGAAAGACATGGGTAATTGGACATAAGAATCCGGACACAGATTCTATTTGTGCGGCGATTGCCTATGCAGATTTAAAAAATCAAACAGAGGACGGTATTTTTATACCGAAAAGAGCAGGACATATGAACGAAGAGACGAAGTATGTCCTAAAATTTTTTGATGTACCGGAACCGGAACTGATAACAGATGTCGGTGCACAGATTAAGGATATTGAATATCGTAGAACGGAGGGCGTCAGCAGTCACATTTCCATTAAACGGGCATGGGAGCTGATGAAGAATTTAGATGTCGTGTCATTGCCGATTACTGACAATGAGAACAATCTGCAGGGAATGGTTGTTACCAGTGATATTGCAAAATCCTATATGGATGTATTGGACAACCGGATTCTTGCAACTGCCCGGACGCAGTATAAGAATATTGTTGAAACTTTAAATGGAACTCTTGTAACAGGAAATGAGCATGGTTACTTCATAAAAGGTAAGGTTGTTGTTGCGGCTACCACACCGGATATGATGGAGCAGTATATTGAAGATGACGATATGGTTATCTTAGGAGACCGTTATGAATCACAGTTCTGTGCATTGGAAATGAATGCAAGCTGTGTGATTGTCTGTTCCGGAGCGAAGATTACAAAGACCATTGTGCAGCTTGCAGAAGAGAAAGACTGTATGCTTATCAGCACACCATATGACACATTTACCGTGGCGCGTTTGATTAATCAGAGTATGCCGATTAAATATATTATGAAAAAGGAGCATCTGATTACATTCGAATTAGAGGATTATGTGGATGATGTGAAAGAGACTATGTCTAAAGTGCGTCATCGTGATTTTCCGGTACTGGATGAGAAGGGAAAATATGTCGGTATGTTTTCCAGACGAAATCTTTTAAATTTACAGAAAAAACAGGTGATCCTTGTTGACCATAATGAAAAATCCCAGGCAGTAGATGGAATCGAAGATGCAGAAATTTTAGAAATTATTGACCATCACCGACTAGGCAGCCTTGAGACGATTGCTCCGGTATTTTTCCGGAACCAGCCATTGGGCTGTACTTCAACGATTATTTATCAGATGTATCAGGAAAAGGGAGCAATCATTGATAAAAAGACAGCTGGAATTCTTTTGGCAGCAATTATTTCAGATACCTTGATGTTCCGTTCACCGACCTGTACACAGATGGACCGGGCAGCAGCAGAAGCACTGGCGAAGATTGCAGAAGTAGATATTGAAGAGCTGGCCAAGAAGATGTTTGAAGCCGGCAGTGATTTTAAGAAAAAGACAACAGAAGAACTGTTTTATCAGGATTTTAAAACCTTCCATACCGATGAATTTGATTTTGGTGTAGCACAGCTTAGTGCCATGAGTGACGTGCAGCTTGGCATGGCGAAGAAGAAGTTGCAGCCATATCTGGAAATTGCATTGGGAGAGCAGAAACTGGATGCCGTATTTGTGATGCTGACGGACATTCTGGATGAGAATTCGGAAGTAATCTATGCCGGAGCACAGGCAGGCAGCCTTTTAAAGGAGTGCTTTGGAGAGCCGGATGAATCAGGCAGCTTTTACTTAAAGGGAGTAGTATCCCGTAAGAAACAGATGATTCCGAAATTAATGGCAGGATTGCAGCAAGCGTAAATGCTTATGGCAGGATGATGGCAGGTATAAATGCCCATATCAGAGACAGAAATAAGATAACAACTTATACAGGAGAATTGAAATGGCGAAAGAAACATGGAAGCCGGGTAATATGTTGTATCCGGTTCCAGCAGTGATGGTAAGCTGCCAGAGACCGACAGAAAAACCGAATATTATTACGGTAGCGTGGGCAGGAACGGTATGTACGAATCCGCCAATGCTTTCCATATCTGTCCGTCCGGAACGATATTCCCATGGAATAATCGCGGAAACCGGCGAATTTGTTGTAAATCTTGTGACGAAGGATCTGGTCTGCGCCACGGATTATTGTGGCGTAAAATCCGGCCGTGACGTTGACAAGTTTGATGCCATGCATCTGACACCACTGAACCTTCCGCAGGTATCGGCACCGGGAATTGCAGAAAGTCCGGTAAACATTGCCTGCAAGGTAAGCCAGATATTACATCTTGGAAGCCATGATATGTTTCTGGCAGATGTAGTAGGCGTTACCGTTGATGATTCCTATATGAATGAAAAAGGTAAATTCGAACTGAATCAGAGCGGGCTGGTGACTTATTCCCATGGAGAATATTTTCTGCTGGGTAAGAAGCTTGGAAGCTTTGGTTACAGCGTAAAGAAGCAGAAGCCTTCAAAGAATGGAAGAAAGAAGAAAGCGAAGTAAAAGAGCGAAATAAAAAAGAATAAAATAAAAAGGACAAAATAACTGAAAATATAAGAAATTATAGAAAGCGGAACAGAGAGAAAAATCTTCTCGTTGTTCCGCTTTTTGAATAACATTTATTTTAGATATTTATTTTAAAAGTAAATCCATCAGACAGGCAAATACATCATCTGCCTGATTCTGCCAGTTGGTGCAGATGGCTTCCGCCTGTTCCTTTGTCTGGACAGTTAAAGTAAAATCAAGGCGGGTACGGCCTTTTTCCCGGAGCTGGCATCGCACACCGTATTCCTGTTCCGGTGTTTTGTAATAATCGGATAGATATGCATTTTCTGTTTTAATGGCAAGCCTATTTGCCTGAAAATAAGCAGCAATATCTTCTTCAATAGAAGGGGATATTTTGTCATGAAAAAAATGCAGCGTTTCTTTTCCAGCAGGAGTAATGATATACCGTGTACTGTTGTGAGTGTTTTCCGTACGGACAAGCCCGGAATCTATCAGGTCATGAATGACCTGCTGAATCGTAAAGTAGTCGGTATATTCCCTGTCTAAAAAGAAATCTGAAATCTGCGCATTGGACAATGGAAAATCAATATGTTCAAGCATGTGCAGAATAATTAATTTATATAAAGTAGCTGGTTCAGCCATAAAATCACCTCTTAGTTGCTAAGCGTCCCTGGTAAGTATTCCGTTCTTTTAAGCGGCGGTGAATCTGATTTAAAACAGTCCGTTTTCCGGTGCTCCACATCGGCGCAATCAGTAAATCCTTCGGACCATCGCCGGTAATCCGGTGAATCACCATTTCCGGCGGCAGAAGCTCCAGACAGTCAATAATCATTTCACAGTATTCATCCATGGAAAATACCGGAAAATGCGTCTTTTCATAATAAGCGGCTAAATCGGTGCCGGATAATACATGAAGCAGCTGTAGCTTGATTCCCCAGACCGGGAGATTTGCAATTGCCTGAACGGAAGCAGACATCATTTCTCTGGTTTCGTGGGGCAGTCCTAAAATCAGATGAACAATCACCTTGATAGAAAGGGCGTGAAGGGCGAAGAGACTTTTTTGAAAAGTCTCATAAGTAAAGCCGCTTCGTGTAAACACTCTGGTGTCATCATGGATTGTCTGTAAACCAAGTTCCACCCAGACGGTTTTCTTTTCATTGATTTCGGCAAGCAGTGAAAGAATCTCAGGCTGCAGACAGTCAGGTCTTGTGGCAATGGAAATAATAACCACATCCGGGTCATTTACTGCCTGCATATAAAAATCCCGCAGGTGTTCCACAGAACCATAAGTATTCGTGAATGCCTGAAAATATGCAATGAATTTGTTGCAGTTTCTTTTTGCTCTTAGAATCCTTTTTTCAGTTTCTAACTGCTCTGTGATAGAAAGTGTGGGAGAGGCGGCAAAATCTCCGGAGCCACCGGCAGAGCAGAAAATACAGCCTCTGGTATCTAAGCGTCCGTCGCGGTTGGGACAACTGAGTCCGGCATTTAATGCAATCCGGTATACCTTTTCGTGATAGGTATTTTTTAAATAGTAGTCCAGAGAGTGGTAGCGCTTCTCCCCCCACAGTGAAATCGTGTCGTTTTTCATTAGCGGATGTGTGATTTGACTGCCTGGCTTACCACTTCGGCAACACGCGGGTCAAATGCTTCCGGCATAATAAAGTCTTCATTTAATTCTTCATCAGATACTAACCCTGCAATTGCTTTTGCAGCAGCAAGCTTCATTTCTTCTGTAATCTGGGAAGCGTGTCCTTCTAAAGCACCTTTGAAGATTCCCGGGAAAGCAACGACGTTGTTTACCTGATTCGGGAAATCACTTCTTCCGGTTCCGACCACTTTAGCACCTGCAGCTTTGGCAAGGTCTGGCATGATTTCCGGAGTAGGATTTGCCATGGCAAAAAGAATGGCATCTTTATTCATGGATGCAACCATTTCCTGAGTCACGATATTTGGTGCGGAAACACCAACGAAGATATCAGCACCCTTTAATGCATCGGCAAGGGTACCCGATTCATTGGAAAGGTTGGTAACTTCGGTCATTTTCTTCTGCATCCAGTTTAAGTCAGGATAATCTTTGCCGATGATTCCCATGCGGTCACACATAATAACATTTTTAAAGCCGTAAGTCAGTAACAGTTTGGTGATGGCAACACCGGCAGAACCGGCACCGTTTACAACAACGCGGCAGTTTTCTTTTTCTTTTCCGGTTACTTTTAAAGCGTTGATGATTCCGGCAAGAACAACAATAGCAGTACCATGCTGGTCGTCATGGAAGACCGGAATATCAAGCATTTCCTTTAAACGCTCTTCAATTTCAAAACAACGTGGGGCGGAAATATCCTCTAAGTTGATGCCGCCGAATCCTGGAGCAATATTTTTAACAGTTTTTATAATTTCTTCGGTATCCTGTGTGTCAAGGCAGATTGGAACAGCGTTGACATTTCCGAATTCTTTAAACAGTACACATTTTCCTTCCATAACCGGCATGGCTGCGTACGGTCCGATGTTTCCAAGACCAAGAACAGCACTTCCGTCTGATACAACGGCAACGGTGTTGGCTTTCATGGTATAAGTATAAGCTTCTTCTTTATTTTCTGCGATGATACGGCAAGGTGCCGCAACACCAGGTGTGTATGCGATAGATAAATCTTCCCGGGTCTTTACCGGTGTCTTGGAGATGGTTTCTAATTTTCCATTCCATTTTTTATGCATTTCAATTGCTTTTTCGTTGGTATCCATAGTTCGTCTCCTTTTCTTAGCCATTGATTACTTCCGTCTAGTATCATATCATTAAAAAATTTTTAAAGCAAGAAAAAGGACTTCCTATTTGAAAGAAACTGTTGTATAATACGAAAAGACGAATCTTACGTTCCAATTATTTTTATTTCAAAAAGAAATCCCAATTATTTAGCAGATAATCAAATAAGCAAGAGGTAAGGAGAATAGAATGAGAGAGAAGTATGAAAGTCTTTCTGCAGCAGTGCTGCGTGAACTGGCGAAAGCAAGGGGAATGAAAGGAATTTCTACCTTAAAGAAAGCTGAATTAGTAGAAGCTATGCTGGCGGAAGATGAAAAGGAAGCAAAGGTGCAGGAAGCAAAGAAAGAAGCAGAAGGTACAACAGAAACTACGGAGCAGGTAGCAGAAACCAGAACCTATCGCGCAGAACGTCCGCACCGGGAAAATGCAGCGAGGGGACATGAGGGCGAGATGCGTCGAAGCACAGTAAGACATACACCGGATGAGCATATTTCGGAAAAAGATGAAACGGAGCGTGTGGCAGAAGAAAACAAGGACTTAGACAGCGGTGTGAAGGCACATGGAATTCTTGAAGTTATGCCGGATGGATTCGGATTTATCCGTTGTGAAAATTATCTGCCGGGAGAGCATGATGTCTATGTTTCTCCATCCCAGATTCGTAAGTTCAATCTGAAAACCGGAGATATTGTGACCGGAAATACCAGAATTAAGACACAGGCTGAAAAATTCTCCGCATTATTATACATTACTTCTATTAATGACCTGCATCCGTCAGAGGCTGTAAAGCGGAAGAATTTTGAAGATTTAACTCCGATTTTCCCGGATGAGAGAATCCGGCTTGAGACAAGCCATAGTGCAATGGCAATGCGAATTGTAGATTTAGTATCTCCGATTGGTAAGGGACAGCGTGGAATGATTGTTTCCCCACCAAAAGCAGGTAAGACTACATTATTAAAAGGTGTGGCACAGGCAGTAAAGCAGAATAACCCGGAGATGCATCTGATTATCTTATTAATTGATGAGCGGCCGGAGGAAGTTACCGATATTAAGGAAGCAATTGAAGGACCAAATGTAGAAGTTATTTATTCTACCTTTGATGAATTGCCGGAGCATCATAAGAGAGTATCCGAGATGGTAATTGAGAGAGCAAAACGTCTGGTAGAACATAAGAAGGATGTTATGATTCTCTTAGACAGTATTACAAGACTTGCAAGAGCATATAACCTTACAGTTCCGCCAAGTGGAAGAACCTTATCCGGTGGTCTTGACCCGGCAGCCCTCCATATGCCGAAGCGTTTCTTTGGTGCAGCCCGTAATATGCGTGAGGGCGGAAGCCTTACGATCCTTGCAACAGCACTGGTAGATACCGGAAGCAAGATGGATGATGTTGTTTACGAGGAATTTAAGGGAACCGGTAACATGGAACTGGTGCTTGACCGTAAGTTATCTGAGAAACGTGTATTCCCTGCAATTGACATTGTAAAATCCGGTACAAGAAGAGAAGACCTCTTACTGACACAGGAAGAGCAGGAGGCTGTATTTATTATGCGTAAGGCAATCAATGGCATGCGTACCGATGAAGCGGTTGAGAGCATCTTGAATATGTTTGTCCGGACGAAAAACAACCGGGAATATATCCAGACTGTAAAAAAGACAAAATTTGTTTAAAAACACTTGCATAACAGCTTTTCCTATGCTACAATGAATAAGCTGTTTATTCGGAAACTAAACAGTATCGCACTTAAATTAGACAAATGTCGTAATTGCGAAGCAATTCATATATGAGAGGTGAGAGACATGAGAGAAGGAATCCATCCAGATTATTATCAGGCAACAGTTACATGTAACTGTGGTAACACATTCGTAACTGGTTCAACCAAAGAGGATATTCACGTTGAAATTTGTTCCAAATGCCATCCATTCTATACTGGACAGCAGAAAGCTAACCAGGCTCGTGGACGTATTGAGCAGTTCAATAAGAAATACGGCATGAAATAGAAATTGCACAATGTGACTGAAAGATAAGGTTGAGGTTTCTAATCTCAACCTTTTTTTAGAAACAGGAAGAGAGGTCACACATGAAATATTCGGGAATCGGTGGACAGGCAGTTTTAGAAGGCGTAATGATGAAAAATAAGGAAAAGTACGCCGTGGCAGTCCGGAAGCCGGATGGAGAGATTACCGTTGATACCAAAGAGTATTATGGACTGATTAAAAACAAGACATTGCGGAACATTCCGATTTTACGTGGAGTGTTAAGTTTTGTGGAGTCTTTGACGCTTGGAATATCAACGCTTACATATTCCGCATCTTTCTTTGAAGAGGATGAGGAAGATACCAAAGCAAAAAAGAAAGAATTATCAAAAGAAGCAGCAGCAAAAAAAGAAAAAGCAGAAATGGGTATTACTGTTGCATTTTCCTTTGTACTTGCCATTGGAATCTTTATGATTCTGCCATATTATCTTTCTTTGATTTTTCAGAAATTTATTACATCCCATGTGGCACTGGCGCTGATTGAAGGTGTCATCCGAATGATGATTTTTTTGGCATATATTGCTTCAATTTCCTTAATGAAGGATATCCAGCGTGTATTCATGTATCATGGAGCAGAGCACAAATGCATTAACTGCATTGAACATGGAATGGAGCTGAATGTAGAAAACGTGAGAAAGAGTTCCAGACTGCATAAGCGGTGTGGTACAAGTTTTCTCCTGTTTGTAATGATTATCAGTATTATTTTCTTTGCATTTATTGATGTAAAGAGCCGGATTTTGAAGGTAGTGCTTCGTTTGCTGCTGATACCGGTGATTGCTGGTGTGTCATATGAATTTATCCGGCTTGCCGGAAAAAGTGATAATCCGGTAGTGAATTTTTTAAGTAAACCTGGATTGTGGCTGCAGAGGCTTACAACAAGAGAACCGGACGATTCTATGATTGAGGTTGGTATTGCTTCCGTGGAAGCAGTATTTGACTGGAAAAAATATTTGAGCGAAATGTAAAAGAAAAGGGCGTAATATATGACTTATAGAGAGGCAGTGGAATTTGGTACAAAGTGTCTTACAGATGCAGGAGTGCCGGATGCCGCACTGGATGCATGGTATCTTTTACAGATGGTATGCAAGATTGAGCGCAGTTATTACTACGTTCACGGGGAAGAAGATATTACACAGGATGCTCAGAAGGAATATGAGATTGCAGTACAAAAACGTGCCGAACATATTCCGTTACAGTATATTATTGGAGAACAGGAATTTATGGGGCTTCGATTCAAAGTAAATTCCAATGTTCTGATACCGCGGCAGGATACCGAGACTTTAGTGGAGCAGGTATTGAAGATTGTAAAGCCGGGGATGAAAGTATTAGACCTTTGTACAGGGTCTGGTTGTGTATTGATTAGTGTGTTGAAAAATGCACCGGAACTTACCGGTATGGGAAGCGACATTTCCAAAACAGCTTTATTAGTAGCGAAGGAAAACGCAAAGCTGCATGAAGTGGATGCCGAGTGGGTACGGAGTGATTTATTTGATAATATAACAGAGACCTTTGATGTCATTATGGCAAATCCACCATATATCCCGACAGGAGAGATTCTGTCACTGATGCCGGAGGTGCGGGATTTTGAGCCGGAAAACGCATTAGATGGCGGAGCGGATGGCCTTGATTTTTATCGGAAGATTACCGGACAGGTAAAGGATTATTTGAATCCTGGCGGATATGTTTACATGGAAATCGGATATGACCAGGGAGAAGCAGTCTCAGAGCTGATGCGTAACGCAGGATTTACAGAAGTTGAAGTAATCAAAGACCTTGCACGAAATGACCGTGTGGTAAAAGGGAAAGGAAATTAAAATGTTTGATCGTTTAGAGGATTTATTGATTCGTTATGAAGAGTTGATGAGTGAGTTAAGTGAACCGGATGTGGCAAATAATCCGGAGCGTTTTCGTAAGCTGATGAAGGAGCAGAGCGATTTAACTCCTATCGTGGAAGCTTATAAAGAATATAAACAGTGTAAGCAGAATATTGAAGATTCTCTTGCTATGCTGGACGAAGAAACAGATGAAGAAATGAAGGAGCTTGCAAAGGAAGAGTTAAATGATTCCAAAGCAAGAGTAGAAGAATTAGAGCAGAAACTAAAAATTCTTCTTCTTCCAAAAGACCCGAATGATGACAAGAACGTTATTGTGGAAATCCGTGCCGGTGCCGGCGGAGATGAAGCTGCTTTATTTGCAGCTGAGATTTATCGTATGTATGTCCATTATGCTGAAGGCAGACGATGGAAAGTAGAGACAATGGAGTGCGAAGAAATCGGAATTGGTGGAATGAAGAGTGTTACTTTCATGATTACCGGACAGGGTGCTTACTCTGTTATGAAATATGAATCCGGTGTACATCGTGTACAGCGTGTGCCTGAGACAGAGTCCGGTGGACGTATCCATACGTCTACCATTACAGTAGCAGTAATGCCGGAGGCAGAAGAAGTTGATGTCCAGATTGATGAAAAGGATATCCGAATCGACGTTATGCGTGCATCCGGAAACGGTGGACAGTGTGTCAATACTACAGACTCTGCAGTTCGTCTGACCCATTATCCAACCGGAATTGTAATCTACAGCCAGACAGAAAAATCACAGCTTCAGAATAAAGAGAAAGCATTTGCACTTTTACGTGCCAAATTATACGACATAGAATGCCAGAAGGCGCATGATGCAGAAGCAGAAGCCAGAAGAAGCCAGATTGGTACCGGTGACCGTTCTGAGAAGATTCGTACTTACAACTTCCCACAGGGACGTGTAACCGACCACAGAATCAATCTTACCCTTTATAAACTGGACAAGATTATGAATGGTGATATCCAGGAAATCTTAGATGCATTGATTGCAGCAGATCAGGCAGCAAAATTAGCGAAGATGAATGAGAATTAATAAGAATTAGTAAGAATCAAGAAAAGCGGTCTTTTGATTAGGTCAAAGGATTGCTTTTTTCTTGTGGGTATTAGGATACTTTGAAGAGTCAAGTATTAGAGTCTATAAGAAAAACAAGAATAGAAGAGGAAATAACAATAGTATTTATGATAATTAAATTGGAAAAAGGCATAATTATGGTATAATTAGACCATGAATAGGGAGGTGTATATTATGCCACAAATAATTCCAATTAAAGATTTGAAGAATACATCAGAGATATCGGATATGTGCCATAAGGCAGCGGAACCAATTTATGTTACGAAAAATGGATATGGAGATATGGTAATTATGAGCATGGAGACTTATGAGTCAACCATGAGACAGATTGCCATGTACAGAGATATTGAAATATCTGAAAAGCAAATAGAGGCAGGACAGGTAAAGGATGCCAGAACTGCGCTTAGAGAAACATCAAGGTAAATTGTAATATGCTCAGGGATTAGAGTGGGAAAAAGAGACACAAAAAGCTATTTTTTATTTACAACAGAAGGATGCAAAGGAAAAAACTGGAGAAGAACCAGATGCTTAAATGTATTAGATTTCTATTTCATTTATATTATGTAGGAATAGCGAAATCCATTTCAGCTTCTTCTAAATGCAACGAATAGTTCCTATTAACTCCTTGCACTTCCCCTTCATCTACGGTATAATCGTAAAGTCCGTGTGCAACCAATCGCATGCGGGGATAAGAACGAATATATTGTGTTATGGATAGAGTGAAGGAGCAGGAAATGAAGAAGAAAATATGGGCGGCAGCTTTGATTTGCATTGTCGTATTAGGAATGCTGGATGGATGCGGACCAAAGGAGAAAGATGCAGACAGGGAAGCAGCAGGAAATACAGAAACAGAAGCAGTGGAAGGGATACATGCCACAGAGACGGAGACAGAGGCACAGGGAAATCTTAAGGAAGATACCTGGTATGTTTCATCCGGTATGTATCAGCACAAAATGGAAACCGAAGAGAATACCGCTGTGATAAAAAATGTCAATGTATACAATATGGCAGGAACCATGGATGGTGAGACCTTTGTGCAGGCATCTGATTTTACCAATCATTTAAATCAGGCGGAGTATGAGATAAGCTGGAATCGTACTGAGGCAGACGAAGAAGGAAATACAGTTTATACGGTTACTTTATCTGCAAAGATTCCATGGAATGGCATACAGACGGATGCAGAAGCTTATATCGAATATGAGGACATCAGCCTCGTGGATGCAACTACCGGAATGGTGCTGCCGCAGCATGTAGCTGCAACAGACAGTTCCATGGCTATGATGGCAGAAGTGGCTTGTGCCGGCACAACATATCAGGTGGCAGCCACAGAAGATACAGAGACAACGTTTGGTGACTGGACGGTAGAGGATGGCAGTGAGTATCCGATGGTGACTTACTATGAAATAAAAGAGACTTATAAAGTAACAGCACCGGCAGAATATAAGGGACTGCTGTTCGTATTACAGACACAGCGTACCGCAGAAGAATATGAAAATGGAATTGTAAAGGGTCTTGGAACAGATGAAGCACATACATTTGATGGCACAATCAATGATGGAAGTGTGGCAATTGAGTTAGACCTGGATTATGAGTATATCAATGCAGAATAGAAACTGAGCAAAGTGGGCAAAGCTTACTTTGTATCAGCATGAAACAGAATCGTCGAAAGGTGGTTCTGTTTTTCCACGTCTAAAGGAGCATACAATGGATTATAGCAGATTAGAAAAAGGAATTATGGATTTCATACAGGAAGAGCAGGTAAAACTTGGATACCGGAAAGAAAAAATCCGGTTATATTATCCTTTGAGTTCATTAAAGCATTTTCTGGGAGAAGAAGTGAGCGGAAAATCAACGGAAGAATTGGAAAAAGAATTTTATGAAGCAGCAGGAATACGGCTTGGCAGAGTAGAAATCAGCAGAAACAAGGACCGCTTTTGCTTTGTAGTGCCGGAAGAAGGTGCAGAATATGTGCATGAAAAAAGAAGTGGAAATTCTTTTATTAAAAAACTGGTGGCTCTGCTGCAGACACATCCTTGCACCATAGAGGACATCCATAAGCTGTTCTTAGGAACCGGCGAGAAGATACATTTTGAGAAAATTGAGACAGAGGATTTTGACTATCTTATTTATTTTGAAAGCGGAGAGGATTCCTATTATTATTGCTTTAAGGACGAAGGCTGCCATATCATCTATCATCGCTTTATGCCGGAGGATTATCAGGATTTGTTTTCTGATAGTGTAGAGTAAGAACTATTTTATGATAAAAGAAAAGAGGAAGAGAAGTTGCAAAAGAAAATAAACAGAGGAATCGTATATGTGGCAGGATTACTGTTACTTGCCATGGGAATTATATTAAATACCAAGACCGGACTTGGCGTATCTCCGATTATTTCGGTGGCATACAGCGTATCGGTAATCAGTGGAATGAATTTAGGCAATATGACGCTGATTTTATATAGTATTTTTGTATTGATAGAAATGATATTACATACCATCCGGCGTAAAAAAGGAGAATATGTAAAACGCCTGTTTTTGGATATTCTGCAGATACCGCTTAGTATTGTATTTACCCGGTTTATGAACCTTTTTGCAAGCTTTGTTCCGGAGTATGCCAAAGACTGTGCAGGTACTTTCTGGGGCAGCGTTCCGGCACGTTTGATGCTTTTGATACTGGCAATCATATTGACAGGTGTAGGAGCCGCAATGTCTTTAAATATGCGTATCATACCAAATCCGGGAGATGGAATTGTACAGGCAATTGCAGACTTTACCGGAAAGTCGGTAGGATTTACCAAAAACTGCTTTGATGTGTGTAACGTTACGATAACCTGTATCGTTGGACTCATTATAAAGGGAGAAATTATCGGGATTGGAGCCGGTACACTATTGTCAGTACTTGGAGTGGGAAGAGTAATTGCTGTATACAATCATTTTTGGGGAAAATATCGTTACGAATCCTAAGCTTGTCCTAGCCATTCGAAGGGAAAAATGGTAAAATAGAACTAATGATGTAAGTTAAGAAAAGAAGAAAATTCACAGAAATAAAAGATAGTAAGAGGAAGAAGAATGGCAGCAAAGTTTTATGCAGTCCGAAAAGGAAAGAAACCGGGTATTTATATGAGTTGGGATATATGTAAGCAGCAGACCGATGGTTTTCCGGGAGCAGAGTTTAAAAGCTTTCCAACAAGGGAAGCGGCAGAAGAATATATCGGTCAGAAGCAGCAGACAGTAGAAAAAGAGCCGGAAAATTATGCCTTTGTGGATGGTTCCTATAATATTGCAACTAAGGTATACGGATATGGCGGCTTTCTGATGGCAGATGGGAAAAAAGAAGTACTGCAGGGTTCAGGCTCGGAAGAAGAAATGGCTTCCATGCGTAATGTGGCAGGAGAAGTATTAGGAAGTATGGCTGCCATTGAGAAGGCAGTGGAGCTTGGACTGGCAGAGCTTACGATATATTATGACTATATGGGCATTGAAATGTGGGCAACAGGAGCATGGAAACGGAATAAGAAAGGAACCATTGCTTATTATGACTATATTCAGAGCATAAAGGATAAAATTACGCTTCATTTTGTAAAAGTAAAAGGGCACTCAGGGGTAGAAGGAAATGAAGAAGCAGATCGGCTGGCAAAAGAGGCAGTCGGAATTGAAATATAGTATCTGCTGATGAGTGGATACGGGGATAAAAAGGAGGAAAGAAATGGTTTCATTAAAGGACGTGGCGAAGCGTTGCGGTGTCTCAACGGCAACAGTAAGTAAAGCGTTGAATGGACATAGTGATATTGGGGAGAAGACCAGGATACGGATTAAAGAAGCAGCACAGGAGATGGGATATTTTCCGAATGCGGCAGCAAGGGCATTAAAGACGAACCGTTCTTATAACTTAGGAGTACTTTTTAAAGAGGAGGCCGGAAGAGGGCTTACCCATGAATATTTCTCAGGCATCTTAAATGGATTTAAAGAAAAGGCGGAAGAATTAGGCTATGATATCACTTTTATTAATAATGAGCATGTGAATCATAAGATGTCATATCTTGAACACTGTAAATACCGGAATTTTGACGGAGTTGGAATTGTGTGTGCCAGGTTTGAGGAACCGGAGGTACAGGAACTTTTGCAGAGTAATATTCCGATTGTTACTGTGGATTATGTATATTACAACTGCACGGTTGTTTCTTCTAATAATGTAAAAGGGATGAATGAACTGGTACGTTATATTTATTCCAAGGGACACCGGAAAATTGCATACATTTATGGGGAAAAACATTCGGCTGTTACCAGAGATCGTCTGACCAGCTTTTTCCAGACAATGGAGAGCTTTAATCTGAATGTTCCGGATGACTACTTAAAGGAAGGAGAATATTTAGATACCAGGCTTGTGGCAAAGGCAACCAGGGAACTTTTAAATCTGCCTGACCCGCCGACCTGTATTCTCTACCCGGATGATACAGCATTAATTGGTGGGATTAATGTAATTGATGAAATGGGACTAAAAGTACCGGATGATATTTCTATTGCAGGTTTTGATGGAACAAAAGTATCCCAGATGATGAGCCCAAAGATTACAACCATACGGCAGAATACCAGAAAGATTGGGGAAGAGGCCGTAAAACGTCTGGTACAGAGAATCGAGCAGCCTAAGACAACGCTGGTGGAGCGTGTGATTATCAATGGAGAACTTTTGGTAGGAGAATCAGTAGGAGGAATCTGATATGGCACTGCAATTTGTGCTGGGCAGTGCTGGAAGCGGAAAGTCAGGCTATGTATTCCGCAAAACAGTCAAAGAAGCTCAGAAGAATTTAAAGAAAAATTATTATGTAGTAGTACCGGAACAGTTCACGATGCAGACGCAGCGTGAACTTGTTCGGTTACAGGAAAAAAACAGTATTATGAATATAGATGTGGTCAGCTTCCAGCGACTGGCATATCGTATTTTCGATGAATTAGGAAAGACAAATATGGCAGTTTTAGAAGAGACCGGGAAAAACCTTGTATTGCGTAAGGTTGCCGAAGAGCGGATGGATGATTTATGCGTCATGCAGGGAAATATGAAAAAGATGGGATATATCAGTGAAGTGAAGTCTCTGATATCAGAGCTGACACAGTATAATATCGATCCGGATACTTTGGAAACATTTATTGAAGAGCAGAATATGCCACCGGCATTTTCCTATAAACTGCAGGATATCCTGACCATGTACCGGGGCTTTCGAAGTGCAATTTCCGGGATGTATATTACTGCTGAAGAAGTTTTAGAAGCCTTCTGTGATATGGCAGAGGAATCAAAGCTTTTACAGGATGCCGTGCTGGTTTTCGATGGATTTACCGGATTTACACCGATTCAGAATAACGTGCTTTACCGCCTGATGGGAATTGTATCAGATATATATGTGACAGTAACCATTGATCCGGCAGAGGATATTTATTCCTATCATGATATGCAGGAGCTGTTTGCCATGAGTAAGAAGACTGTAGCCAGCCTAATGAAAATGGCGGAAGAGAAGCATTTTGAAGTAACAGAGCCGGTGGTATTAAAGAATCCCAAAGCTGACCGGTTCCGGGAGGCACCGGTACTACGGTTCTTAGAGCAGAATCTGTTCCGTACCAGACATCATAGCTACGAAAAGAAGGATGAGAAAGAAATCAAAGAAGGCATAGAGATTTTATCTCTGCCAAATCCAAGAAGAGAACTGCAGTATGCAGCAGAAGAGATTGCAAGGCTGGTGCATACAGGAGCATACCGCTACCGGGATTTTGCCATTATTTCCGGTGCCATAGAAGAGTATGGAAGCTATGTGCCGCAGATTATGGAGGAGTTTGGCATTCCGTTTTTCTTAGATACAACGAAAAATATTTTACTGCATCCATTTTTGGAATTTGTCCGGTCTCTTTTGCAGGTAATCGAGGACAATTTTTCAGAGGAAGCAATGTTCCGTTATTTGCGCTGCGGATTATCACAAATCAGTGAGGATGAGATTGACCTGCTGGAAAATTATGTACTGGCAGCAGGCATCCGTGGAAAGAAAAAATGGGAGGCAAGATTTATTTATACCACCCATGAGGTTACGGAAGAAGATTTAGAAGCATTAAATGAACTCCGGATCCGTGTAATGGAGCCATTTTTGGAATTGACGGCTGTATTTCGTAAAAAAGGTGCTACCGTACGGGAATGCACGACAGCACTCTATCAGTTTATTGTGTCCTTACAGATAGAGCAGCAGTTAAAATACCGGGAGAATCAGTATAAAGAGGCGAAGGACTTAGCCAAGGCAAAGGAATATGCACAGATTTATCGTATCGTAATGGATATTTTGGATAAGATGGCAACGCTTCTGGGTGATGAAGTCATGGACATATCCGAATATGCCAAGGTCTTAGAGGCTGGCTTTGAAGCAGCCAAAGTAGGCGTGATTCCGGGTGGCTATGACTGCGTGATGATTGGTGATATCGAAAGAACCCGTCTTGACGATATAAAAGTATTGTTTATCGTGGGAGTCAATGATGGTATTGTGCCAAAATCCGATAATCGTGGCGGCATCATTTCCCAGCTGGAAAGAGAAGAACTTGCGAAAAATCATATGGAACTGGCTCCTACAGCAAGGGAACGTGTTTTTATCCAGCGTTTTTACCTTTATCTTGCAGTGACAAAGCCATCGAAAAAACTTTATCTTACCTATGCAAGGGTAGGCAGTGATGGAAGTGCAAAGCGCCCGTCCTATTTTATTCATATGATTGAGGGACTGTTCCCGGGGTTAAAAGCAGAGCTGATAACGGGAGAACAGGTTGATGAAACACTGGTAACACCGGAGAGCAGCATGGCATTTCTGTTAGAGGGACTGTATCAGGAAGATGCCGGGTGGAATGATGAGAAGGAAGTACTCTGGCAGGCTTTGCTGCACTGGTATGAAAAGGAACCGGCATATCGGGAGCAGGTAAAAGCTATTCTTGATGCAGCAGAGCTTAAATATCATGCAGAGCCAATCAGCCGGGCTGTGGCAAAGGCTCTTTATGGAAATGAGTTAAAGAACAGTGTTACGCGGTTGGAACAGTATGCAGCCTGTGCCTGTGCCCATTTCCTGACTTATGGACTGCGTTTACAGGAACGGGAACTCTTTGAATTCCGTATGGCGGATATTGGAAATATCTATCATCAGGCATTGGAAAATTATGGCCGGTATCTGAAAGAATCATCCTATAGCTGGTTTGATATTACAGAAGAAGCACAAAAACAGCTTATGGAGCGGGCAATGGAAGAAGCAATTGCTTCCAGTGGAAATGCAGCCATGGCAGATACAGCGGCAAACCGTTATCAGGTAGCAAAGATGAAAAAGATTTTTGCACGGACCATCTGGGCACTGACCAGCCAGATCCGTCAGGGAAAATTTGAACCATCGCAGTTTGAGGTGGGATTTTCCTATACGGATGATTTAAATGCAGTGAATTTTAAACTCAGTGAAGAAGAGCATATGCGGCTCCAGGGAAGAATTGACCGTATTGATACTTATGAAGACAAAGATAAGTTATATGTAAAGATTATTGATTATAAATCCGGTAATACTGGTTTTGAACTGCTATCTTTGTATCATGGACTGAAGCTTCAGCTTGTGGTTTATATGAATGCAGCAATGGAATTATTTGCAAAGCAAAATCCGGCAAAAGAGGTAGTGCCGGCAGGTATGTTCTACTATCATATTGATGATCCGATGGTGGAAGGAACCGGTAGTGAATCTGAAGAAGAGATTCGAAGAAAGATATTGGAAAATTTACGTCTGGATGGAGTGGTAAATACAGAGGATGATATTTACCGTGCCATGGATGTGGAACTTTCCGGTAAATCCAATGTCCTTCCGATTTCTGTAAATAAGGACGGAACGGTGCGAAAGAGCGATAAGGCTGTGGATAAGGAAGAATTTAGGCTGATTGCGGATTATGCCAACTATCGGATTGCAGAAGCTGGAAATGCTATTTTAAAGGGAAATACAGAGGTGAATCCGTATCTTCTAAAGAACCGGAGCAGCTGTGATTATTGTCCATATGCTGCGGTCTGTGGATTTGATAAAAAGATTCCGGGATATGAAGTAAGGCGGTTGGAAGAATTATCTTCCGAGGAAATCTATGAACGCATGAAGGAGGTTTTTTAAGAAATGGGAATGACATGGACAAAAGAACAGCAGCAGGTCATTGATTTAAGAAACCGTAATATCTTAGTGTCTGCGGCAGCAGGTTCCGGAAAGACAGCCGTACTGGTAGAGAGAATCAAAGAGCTGGTATTGGATAAGAAGCATCCGGTAGATATTGACCATCTTCTGGTGGTAACCTTCACCAATGCGGCGGCAGCCCAGATGAAAGAGCGTGTAGCAAAAGCCTTGGAAAAGGCATTGCAGGAGAATCCTTCCGATGTGAGATTACAGCAGCAGGCGGCACTGGTGCAGAATGCGCAGATTACTACCATAGACAGTTTCTGCCTTTATGTGCTTCGGAATCATTTTCATGAAATCGGTCTGGAGCCGAATTTCAGGATTGGAGATGAAGGCGAGTTAAAGCTTCTTCGGGAAGATGTAATGACCGGATTGTTTGAACAGTGTTATGAAGAAAAACATCCGGGGTTTTTGCATCTCATTTCCTGTTATGGAACCAGTAGAAGTGATGCACCGGTGCGGGATATGATTTTTAAACTTTATTCCTATGCACAGAGTTATCCATGGCCGAAGCAGTGGCTTCGGGAAGCGTTAAGCTGTTATGAGATAAAAACAGAGCAGGAATTAGAGCAGGCGCCTTTTATTGAAATGACGGTAGAATATGGGAAGCAGATGGTAAAGGGCTATTTGGAGCAGGCAGAGCATTATCATGAACTTTGTCAGGATGTCGATGGCCCCTATATGTATGAGGAAGCCTGTGAGCAGGATGTAGAGCTGATGGAGAAATTGCTTTCCTGCAGTACTTATCAGAATTTTTATGAAGAATTAGGAAAATGTAAATTTGCAACATTAGGAAGAGCAAAGGATTATATCGGAAGTCTGGAAAAGAAGGAGCAGGTAAAGACAGAACGTAAGAAGCTTAAGGATGGAATCGGAAAGTTAAAAAGTGACTGCTTTGCCCTTACTTTTCAGGAAATCTTGGAGCAGCTCACTCTTGTGCAGCCATCAGCAGAAGCGTTAGCTGAAGTGACGGAGCGTTTTATCGATGCTTTCGCAGAAAGAAAGCAGGATAAGAATCTGGTGGATTTCTCAGACCTTGAGCATTTTGCATTAGAGATATTGGTAGAGGAGGAGACCGGGAAACCAACGGAGACTGCAAAGGAATTTCAAAATGCCTATGAAGAAATTATGATTGATGAGTATCAGGACAGCAACTATGTGCAGGAGACGATTCTCCGGGCAATTTCAAGAGAAGTGGTAGGACAGAATAATCTTTTTATGGTAGGAGATGTAAAACAGAGTATTTACCGTTTTCGTCTGGCGAGACCGGAGCTTTTCATGGAAAAGTTTGATACTTATGAGACAACAGATGCACCCTGCCAGCGGATTGATCTGCATAAGAACTTCCGAAGCAGAGATACGGTGCTTACTTTTACCAATGATATTTTCTATCAGATTATGAAACGGAATCTTGGCGGTGTGGATTATACCGATGAGGCGGCATTGTATTGTGGTGCAGATTATCCGGCGGGCGAGAAAGAGGATGCTTTTGACAGTGAGATTCTTCTTACAACTACACAGGAACTGGAAGAGGGAACAAAACAGCAGATTTCAAAACAGGAACTGGAAGCAAAATTAATTGCAGACCGGATTCGGAAGATGGTAGGCAAAGAAGAGGTGGTAGACGAAGAAACCGGAGAATTCCGGAAAGTCCGCTATGGCGATATTGTAATTTTACTGCGTAGTTTAAGTGAATGGGCGGACCTTTTTGCAGAGGTTTTAAATGCCAATGGAATTCCGGCACATACGGTTTCAAGAACCGGATATTTTTCTACATTAGAAATCAGGACGGTATTAAATTATCTTAGGATATTAGATAATCCAAGACAGGATATTCCACTGGCAGCAGTATTAAAATCCCCAATGGCTGGTCTTTCCGATGAGCAGCTTGCAAGACTCCGGTTACTGGCAGAGGACAAGCCGTATCATCAGTGTGTAAAGATGTTTTTGGAAGCGGAAGAAGAGCTGACAGAAAAAGAATCAACAGCGGATGAAGACATGTGGGCAAAATTAAAACGTTTTTCCGAAACATATAAAAAACTTCGTAGACAGACCATGGATATACCAATGCACGAACTGCTGCAGAAGGTATTGAAGGAAACGGGATATGCCAGATATGCATCGGCATTGCCGGCGGGCAGACAGAGACTTGCAAATCTTCATATGCTGTCAGAGAAAGCTATTGCCTATGAGAAAACCAGTTATCGCGGACTTTATCATTTTATAAGATACATTGATGAGCTGCAGAAGTATGATGTGGACTTTGGGGAAGCAGAACTTGTGGGTGAAAATGAAGATGCAGTAAATATAATGAGTATACACAAGAGTAAGGGACTGGAATTTCCGGTCTGCTTTGTCAGTGGAATGGGCAAATCCTTTAATAAGCAGGACAGCCGCAGCAAGATGATTCTGCATCCGAACCTTGGTGTTGGACTTGATATTATTGAGGAAGACCGGCGGATAAAAGTACCTGCATTTTTTAAGAAGGTAATTGCAAGGCAGACAGAATTAGAAAGTCTCGGTGAGGAGCTTCGTGTCTTATATGTGGCATTTACAAGAGCCAAAGAAAAATTGATTATAACGGGCTGCATCAAGGATGAAGAAATGCTGCAGCAGATAAGAGAAATTTATTGCGGAAGTAACCGAAAAGCACTTAATTTTAAGGAGCGGGCAGAAGCAAAGACCTTCCTGGAGTGGATTCTTCCGGCGGCAGCCGCCAGTGGCAGCTGGGACAAGGTTTCCTATGTGACACCATGGAGCATGTTAGAGGACGAGGCGGCGCATCAGATAACAGAGCATGTGTCATTGAGGCAGCGTGTGAAGCAGGCGGAGGAAGTTTCGGATACTCTGTATGAAAAGATAAAGGAACAATTATCCTATCAGTATCCGCACCCGGATGCCATTCATCTGGTGACAAAATATTCTGTATCGGAATTAAAACACCGGGCAATGAGGGAGCTTGCAGCAAAGGAAGAAGAGGATGTTACACCGAAATTCTTAGAAGAAGTATCTACCCCATATGTCCCGGCATTTATGGAAGGAAAAGCAGAAGTAAATCAGGGAGCACTGCGTGGAACAGCAATGCATCGTCTGATGGAATGCTATGATTTTACGAAAATGCCGGATCGTTCCGATGAATTTGCAGAGAATATAAAAAAGCAGTTGACAGGACTGGTACAAATGGGTAAAGTATCTGAGGATATGCAAAAATTAATCCGTATACCATCCGTGGAATTATTCTTAAAATCGCAGCTTGCACCCCGTATGAAAGCAGCTGCAATTCGGGATGATTTGTTCCGCGAGAAGCCGTTTGTCATGGGAAATCATGAGATGGAAGAAGAGATGGTTTTAATCCAGGGAATCATAGATGTTTTCTGGGTGGAAGAAGATGGAATCGTACTGCTTGATTATAAGACAGACCGGGTAGATAATGCCACAAGGCTGCGGGATATGTATAAAGAACAGCTGGATTTATATGCAGAAGCGTTAGAACGGATATTCCCGCTTCCGGTGAAGGAGAAGTATCTTTATTCCTTCCGGCTGAATCAGGCAATTGAAGTATAAGGTGTCATAAGTGATGGGAGGGAAAGTGTTAATAGGAAAAGTTTTTGCGTATGAAGAGCATTTGTTTTAGTTTCTTTGAAATACCAGCAGTTCTTAGGCGTATGTTTTCCTTGATGATAAACTGTCTTTCCGTTGCTTGGACTGACACGTCGCACTGTCCGTTGTCTGCGGATACCGCATACGCCTGTAAGGGGCACTAAGAATTTCGGCTAATATATGAACTTCGTCTGGCAACCGGCACAAATTCACATCCGTGTTCATCTGTGCCTCGCTGGTACATCCCTGTACCAGCGTTGCCTGGTTGCAGACGAAATTCTAAGTGCCCCTAACAAGCCTATTCATGTATCCGCAGGCAGCGAACCGTGCAATGTGTCTGTCAAACATTGGAAAGACTGTATTTATAGAAAAAAGGAAAACATATGCCTTAGAACTTCGGTATTTCAAAGGTTAAAGCAAATGCCTTTAGACGTAAAAACTTTTCTATTAACCGTTTCATCCACTCACTTATAATATACTGGAACACAAGGAGAAAAAACGTGAAAATAATTTTAGCATCAGCTTCCCCACGAAGAAAAGAACTTTTAGAGCAGCTTGGACTTACCTTTCTGGTATTTCCGGCACAGGGAGAAGAAAAGCAGGTGGGAGATACGCCTTCTGAGATTGTCATGAATCTGGCGAAGCAGAAAGCGGGAGAGATTTATGAGAAGATGATAGAAGCCAAAGTAGGAGAACAGGACAGTCTGGTAATCGGAGCAGATACCGTCGTGGTAAAGGATGGCAAAGTGCTGGGTAAACCGAAGAACCGGGAGGATGCATTTACAATGTTAAAAAGACTTTCCGGAAGTATCCATGAAGTTTATACCGGAGTTTCGCTCTGGATGCGGGAGGATGGAAAGAAAGTACAATACAGTTTTTATGAATGTACGAAAGTAACCATGTATCCGGTTACAGATGAGGAACTGAACCGTTATATAGATACCGGGGAACCGATGGATAAAGCAGGTGCATATGGAATTCAGGGAAAAGCAGCTGCATTTATCGAAAAAATCGAAGGTGATTACAACAATGTAGTAGGTCTGCCGATTGCCCGGATTTATCAGGAATTAAAACAATTAGGTATTGATGTGTATAAATTTTCTTAAAACAGGAGGAAAGAATAAATGGAATACGATGAGGTATGTCTGAATTACTTTTTGGAGCATCAGTCACAGTTATTTGATGAAAATGTGGCAGACAGTTTAGAAGAGGCAGAAGCGTTTTTAGAGGACTGTATGGCGGTTATCTGTGACAACATCAAAGAAGTAAAACAGTTTTTAGACGAAAGCGGTGCGGATGTATCCGGAATGAGTAATCATGAAATTGAAGAAGCAGAAGAAGTATTTTCACTGCCAGATGGCAGATATCTGGTGGTAGAAGCGTAAACGAAAGGGGTATTAAATATGAGCAATAACTATGATGTAATCATTATCGGTGCAGGTCCGTCCGGAATTTTCTGTGCCTATGAACTAAAGGAAAAAAGACCGGATTTAAAGGTCCTCATGATAGAAAAGGGAAGAAGCATTGAGAAACGCCAGTGTCCGAAGCGTAAGACAAAGGTCTGTGTAGGATGTCAGCCGTGTTCGATTACAACAGGATTTGCCGGAGCAGGTGCATTCTCTGATGGTAAATTATCATTATCACCGGATGTAGGTGGCAATCTGCCGGAAATCTTAGGATATGAAGAAGCATTATCCTTAATTAAAGAATCGGATGATATTTATCTGAAATTCGGTGCAGACACTAATGTCTATGGTGTGGATAAAGAAAAAGAAATCCGCGAGATTCGTAGAAAAGCAATCAATGCCAACTTAAAATTAATCGAGTGTCCGATTCGTCATCTTGGAACAGAAGAAGGATATAAGATTTATGCACGTCTGCAGAAGCATTTGTTAGACCTTGGTGTAGAGATTCTCTTTAATACCATGGTAGCAGATATTCTGGTAGAAGATAATGCCGTAACCGGTGTTGTAACAGAAAAGGGAGATACATATTATGCGAAAGAAATCATTTCCGCAGTAGGACGTGAAGGCGCAGACTGGTTCTCACATATCTGTAAGGAAAAAGAGATTGAAACCAAGGTAGGTACGGTTGATATCGGTGTCCGTGTGGAAGTGCGTGATGAGGTTATGGATTTCTTAAATACAAACCTTTATGAAGCAAAACTGGTTTATCATACACCTACCTTTGACGATAAAGTGCGTACTTTCTGTACCAATCCATCCGGGGAAGTAGCAACCGAATATTATGATGACGGACTTGCGGTTGTAAATGGACATGCTTACAAGTCGAAAGATATGAAAACAAATAATACCAACTTTGCATTGCTGGTATCCAAGAACTTTACCAAGCCATTTAAGACTCCGATTGAGTATGGTAAACAGATTGCACAGCTTTCCAATATGCTTTGTGATGGCAAAATTTTAGTACAGACATTTGGTGATTTTAAGCGGGGCAGAAGAACTACAGAGGAACGTCTGGCAAGAAACAATCTGATTCCAACCTTAAAGGATGCAGTGCCGGGAGATTTATCACTGGTATTCCCACATCGTATTATGGTAGATATCGAAGAAATGTTAGAGGCATTGGATAAGGTTACACCTGGTATTGCCAGTGATGAAACATTACTTTATGGTGTAGAAGTAAAATTCTATTCCAATAAAGTTGTTGTCAGCAAAGATTTTGAAACCAGCATTAAAGGTCTGCGTGCCATCGGTGATGGTGCAAGCGTAACCAGAGGATTACAGCAGGCATCTGCAAACGGAATCAGCGTGGCAAGAAGTATATTAAAGAGTCTTGAAGCATAAAAACATACCAAAGAATTGGTTTTCGAATAAGAAAAGGAAGAAAATTCATGGGACGAAAGAGTAAAATTGCCGCAGTGGTCTTAGGCATTTCTGTATTGCTTGGTGGATGCAGTCTTGGAAAAACTGACATTGTATTTACAACAGGCTTATCTGCTAATGAAGTTTTTAAGATAGAGCATGAAAAGGTATCTTTGGCAGAAGCCAAGGTATATCTTTGTAACTACCAGAATCTATATGGAAATGTCTATGGAATCGATTTGTGGGAACAGCAGTATCAGACCGATGATTTAGAGCAGTATGTGAAGGACGTTACATTATCGGAAATGACCAGGGTAATCTGTATGGACCAGCTGGCAGAGCAGAAGGAAATTACTTTAAGTAAAGAAGAAAAGACCAATCTGAAGCTGGCTGCAAAAGAATATTATGAGTCATTGAATGAAGAGGAAAAAAGTTATATGGATGTCAGTGAGGCAACCATAGAGAAACTCTATGAGAATTATGCACTGGCAAGCAAGGTGTATACATCTTTAACAACCGGTGTCAATGAGGAAGTCAGTGATGATGAAGCAAGAGTCATGGAAGCACAGCAGATTTATGTAAAGGATCAGAACCGTGCAGGAGAGGTGGCATCCAGACTGGCAAATGGAGAGGATTTCCGGACAGTAGCAGCAGATTATAATGAGGCTGCCCAGATTGATATTACCTTTGGAAGAGATGAGATGCCAAAGGAAGTAGAGGATATTGCATTTAACTTAAATGATGATGAAATATCAGGAAGCATTGCGACAGAGGATGGTTATTATTTTATCAAGTGCATCAATAAATTCAATCAGGAGCTGACGGATGCAAATAAGGTTAAGATTGTTAAAAAACGTGAGAAAGAAGCATTTAATGACGAATATGACGCTTTTGTGGCAGACTTATCTTCAAGCCTCAATGAAAAAGTCTGGGATGAACTGGAACTTAAAACAGACGGAACCATAACCACCAACAGTTTTTTTGAAGTGCTGGATAAGTATTATCAGTTAGAAGAGTAGAACAATAGTAGAAAAAATCTACAAAATCTGCCGCTGGCAACTTAAAAAGGGAATCTGATGAAAATCAGATTCCCTTTTGGGTAGTTCTTCTTGAACTTTTATTTTGCCAGCAGCATCATGATATCGTTGCTACGCTGGATGAATTTTGTCATAGCATCTACGGATAATGGCTGGTTGCTTAAAACAGCTAAATCGTAAAGCTGCTGACAGAACATTGGTACATGCTCGGAATCTTTGTGATTTAAGATGTACTGGACCAGAGGATGACTGGTATTTAAGGTCAGTGTCTGGTCTGCCGCAAACATGGAAGTATCCATACCGCCCATGCCATTCATGGCATACATTTTCATCATATCCTGCATACGTCTGCCTTCCTCGGAGAGAGTAATAACAGAAGCAATGTCGGCATTTTTCAGTTTGGCAGCTTTAATCGTAAGCTTATCATTCTTTAAAGTATCCTTGAATACTTTGGACAGTGTTTCTTCAGTCTCTTTAGTCTCTTCAGCATTTTTTTCTTTCAGGGAATCGGTAAGGTCTGCATCGATTCGCATGAATTTGAATTTCTCATTACGCTGCTCTAACTGGCTGATGAAGGAGGTATCGATATTGTGATTTAAGATAACTGCATCCATGCCCTGTTCCTTGAACATCTTGATATACTGTCCCTGCTGAACCGGATCGGTAACATAGTAAATCGGTTTTCTTTCATCCTTTTCTTCTGAGTCAGAAGCAGTATCAGCGGTCTTATCAGCATCAGAAGCATTGTCAGAAGCGGTATCTTCGGTACTACCTTCCGCATTTTCATCTGCTTTTTCGTCTTCTTTCAGAAGCTCCGGAAGAGTAAGGTACTTATCATCTAAGTTCTTAAAGAGAATGTAATCATTCATCTTGTCACAGAACTTGGTATCTTTTAAGCAGCCGAATTTGATAAATGGGCTGATGTCATCCCAGTATTTTTCGTAGCTTTCTTTTTCGGTCTTGCACATACCGATTAATTTATCTGCAACTTTTTTGCTGATGTAATCGGAAATCTTCTTTACAAAGCCATCGTTCTGCAGAGCACTACGGGAAACATTAAGCGGAAGGTCAGGACAGTCAATCACGCCCTTTAAGAGCATTAAGAATTCCGGAATCACTTCCTTAATGTTATCTGCGATAAATACCTGATTATTATATAATTTAATAGTTCCTTCGATGGAATCGTATTCCGTATTAATCTTCGGGAAGTACAGAATACCTTTTAAGTTAAATGGATAGTCCATATTCAGGTGAATCCAGAATAAAGGCTCTTTATAATCCATAAATACTTTCCGGTAGAAAGCTTTGTATTCTTCATCGGTACATTCGCTCGGAGTCTTAGTCCACAGTGGGTTCGTATCATTCAATGGAACCGGACGTTTTAAAATCTTAAGCTTTTCGGTTCTTGGAGATACTTCTACGACTTCTTTTTCGCCATTTTCATTTTCTTTTTCTTCTGTCTTTGCTTCTTCCACGATTGTTTCAATGACAGTATCGGTATCTAATTTATCTTCCGGTTGGATGGTCTCATACTGTGGCTCGGCATTTGCCTTGGTCAGATAGATTGGTACCGGCATGAAAGAGCAGTACTTCTCAATGACTTCTCTTGCACGATATTCGTTGGCAAATTCCAAAGCATCTTCATTTAAGAAAAGAGTAATTTTGGTGCCGACTTCGGTACGGTCACTGTCTTTCATATCAAATTCTGTGCCACCATCGCATTCCCAGTGAACAGCAGTAGCACCATCTTTATAAGAAAGGGTATCAATGTGAACCTCATCTGCAACCATGAAAGCGGAATAGAAGCCCAGTCCGAAATGACCGATAATCTGGTCTTCGTTGGCTTTATCTTTGTATTTCTCCAGAAAATCGGTAGCACCGGAGAATGCAATCTGGTTGATATATTCTTCTACCTCATCAGCGGTCATTCCAAGACCGTTATCGATGAAGGTAAGGGTTTTGTCGTCCGGGTTGACAATAACGTGGATTTCAGGCTTATAATCGGCTGGAAGGGTATATTCGCCCATCATTTCCAGCTTCTTTAATTTGGTAATGGCATCACAGCCATTGGAAATCAGTTCACGATAGAAAATATCATGATCGGAATACATCCATTTCTTTATAATCGGAAAAATGTTATCGCTGCTAATTGATAAATTTCCATGTTTATTACTCATTTAAAACACTCCATTTCTTTCTCTATATAATTTCTTGTTTTATTTTGTAGTGTCAGACTACAAATCCTAATAGAAATATTATACTTTGCAAATTTAAAAGTCAATAGAAAATTAGCACTCTTTAAAAAAGAGTGCTAACAAAAATCCGCAACACCAGTATTTATTGGACGTTGCGGATTTCTTAAAAGTTTATAAACTTTCTTTTTAATCATTTTTTCATTCAGATTTAACAGCTTTATCTGGGCTTAAATTGCTTTCCTTGCAGATATAAATAGGCCGTTTTTTGACCTCCATATAAGTGCGGGAAAGGTAGGAACCTAAGATTCCGATGCACAGAAGCTGGATACCTCCGATAAAGATAACGATACATGCCATGGACGGCCAGCCGAAAGCGGAGCCACCGAATAAAAGCTGCCTTACAATAATAAAGATAATGGCAAGGAAGGAAATGATACACATAAACATTCCGGTAAAGGATGCAAGCTTCAACGGAGCTGTAGAGAAGGATATCATTCCGTCCAAGGAGTAGCGGACCAGCTGGAAGAAAGACCATTTGGTTTCTCCGGCAATCCGCTCTGTATTTTCAAATTCAATCCATTTGGTACGGAAACCGACCCAGCCAAATAACCCCTTGGAAAAGCGGTTGTATTCATTTAATTCTAACAATGCATCAACAAAAGGACGGTTCATCAACCGGAAATCTCTGGCACCATCTACGATATCTGTATCGGACATTTTGCGGATAAGCTTATAGAACATCCGGGCAAAGAAAGAGCGGACAGGCGGTTCTCCTTTGCGGTTTACCCGTCGTGTGGCAACCGAATCATAGCCTTCTTCCAGGATGGCATGAAGCATCGAAGGAAGCAGGGAAGGCGGATCCTGTAAATCTGCATCCATAATGGCAGTATAATCACTGGTTGAATTTTTCAGACCGGCATAAATAGCCGCTTCTTTTCCAAAATTACGGGAAAAGGAAATATAATATACACTGTTATCGGAAGAAGCAAGCTTCTTTAGGGTGGCAAGGGTATTGTCCGTTGAGCCATCATTGATAAACAGCAGCTTAAGAGAAATCTCTGTAAGCTGTTGTCTGATTTTTGAGATCTCTTCGTAAAAATACGGAAGTGCTTCTTCTTCGTTATAGCAGGGTACAATAATCGTCATTGTTTGCATAAAAGAATCAATCCTTTGCAAGGTTCTTGTTGGCAGTAGAGAGCATCAGTTTGATACGGTTCAACTGGTTTACTTCACTGGCACCCGGGTCATAGTCGATAGCCACGATGTTAGAAAGAGGGTACTGGTGACGCAGTTTCTTGATAACACCTTTACCAACCACATGGTTTGGCAGACAGGCAAATGGTTGTGTACATACGATATTATTGGTTCCGGTATGAATCAGCTCTAACATTTCACCGGTTAAGAACCAGCCTTCACCGGTCTGGTTACCCTGGGATACAATCTCAGAAGCATATTTTGCCAGTGTTTCAATGTGGGCAGGTGGATCAAAGTGTTCACTCTTTTCAAATTCGTCACGGGCAGCGGAACGGAGCCATTCGAAAAATCTGATACCGAGGTTTGAGACTCTTGCGGATTTCCGGCTCATGCCAAGGTGTTCTGCTTTAAAGTTCTGGTTATAGAAGCAGTAGAGCAGGAAGTCGGTAAGGTCAGGAACAACAGCCTCAGCACCTTCGGACTCCAGTAAGTCTACCAGATAATTATTTGCGGCTGGAAGGAATTTAACCAGAATCTCACCAACGACACCAACCTTAGGTTTCTTAATGTCTTTCATCGGAAGACGGTCGAAGTCACGGATGATTTCACGGCACATCTTTTTGTATTTCCGGTGGGAGACAAAGCCCTTCCTGGAAATAAATGCAATGACACGTTCCTTCCATTTCTCATGAAGTGCATTGGCAGAACCAGGTACTTCCTCATAAGGTCTGGTGCGGTAGAGACAGCGCATGAAAATATCGCCAAACTCCAGGGCATAAAGACCGTGCTGGATAAGCTGTGGTGTAAATTTAAAGCCTGGGTTCTTCTCTAAGCCGCTTAAGTTGATGGAAATAACCGGAACGTTTTTATAACCGGCTTTTTCCAAGGCACGGCGGATGAAACCGATATAGTTGCTGGCACGACATCCACCACCGGTCTGGGAGATTAAAATAGCAGTCTTTGTCATATCATATTTTCCGGACATAACAGCACTCATAATCTGACCGACAACCATAAGGGAAGGGTAGCAGGCATCATTATTTACATATTTTAATCCTACATCTACAGAGTCACGGTTATCATTGTCAAGTACAACCAGATGATATCCGGCAGCCTGGAAAGCAGGCTCTAAGAGTTCGAAATGAATCGGTGACATCTGCGGACAGAGAATTGTGTAACTGTCACGCATCTCTTCGGTAAATACTACACGGTTAAAGTTAGCGGGAACGATGGTACGTTTTTCCTGACGTTTTTCTTTGACACGGATAGCAGCAAGAAGAGAACGGATACGGATTCTTGCGGCACCTAAGTTATTTACCTCATCGATTTTCAGGCAGGTATAAATCTTGCCTGATTTGCTTAAAATGTCATTGACGCAGTCTGTTGTAACGGCATCTAATCCACAACCGAAGGAATTCAACTGGATTAAATCAAGATTATCCTGTGTCTTTACAAAGTTTGCTGCAGCATACAGTCTGGAGTGGTACATCCACTGGTCCATAACAATAAGCGGACGCTCTACTTCATGGAGATGTGCTACGGAATCCTCTGTAAGTACAGCTAGACCATAGGAATTAATCAGTTCCGGAATACCATGGTTGATTTCCGGATCCACATGATATGGACGGCCGGCAAGTACAATACCACGTTTTCCAGTCTCTTTTAAATATGCTAAAGTTTCTTCTCCTTTGTGCTTGATATCCTCTCTGGCATTGGAAAGCTCCTGCCATGCAGTTTTCGCGGCAGCTTTGATTTCTTCTGCCGGAATGGAGAACTCTTCGGTAAAGGTATGTACTAACTGCTCGGTCAGAACGTCAAGGTTGGTAAATGCCATAAACGGATTTAAGAAACGAACCTGACCTGAAGTAATTTCATCTACATTATTCTTGATATTTTCGGCATAGGATGTCACAATCGGGCAGTTGTAGTGATTGTTAGAATCCGGGAATTCATTTCTTTCATAAGGAATACATGGGTAGAAAATGAAATCTACCTGATGCTGAATCAGCCAGGATACATGACCGTGGGCAAGCTTGGCCGGATAACATTCGGACTCGCTTGGAATGGAATCAATACCCAGCTCGTAAATCTTTCTGGTTGACTGTGGAGAGAGTACTACTTCAAATTTTAAAGCTGCAAAGAAGGTTGCCCAGAATGGGTAATTCTCATACATATTTAATACTCTCGGAAGTCCTACGGTTCCGCGGGTGGCTTCTTCTTTCTTCAGTGGAGGATAAGCAAAAAGCCGTTCATTCTTATATTCAAAAAGGTTTGGAATATTTTCTTTATTCTTTTCTTTGCCAAGTCCACGTTCACAACGGTTACCGGTAATGTAGGAACGGTTGCCGGAGAAACGGTTGATGGTTAAAAGACAGTGGTTGGTACATCCCTGACAGCGGGTCAGCTTGGTATCAAAGGTCAGTGCATTGATTTCATCAATGGAAAGCATGGAAGTCTGGTAACCTTCCTCATGACGCTCCCTTGCAATTAAAGCAGCACCAAAAGCACCCATGATTCCTGCAATATCAGGTCTTACCGCTTCACAGCCGGAAATTTTTTCAAAGCTCCGGAGTACCGCATCATTGTAGAAGGTTCCACCCTGAACTACAATATGCTCACCTAAATCCTTTGCATCGGAAAGCTTGATAACCTTGAAAAGAGCATTCTTGATAACGGAATAAGCAAGACCGGCGGAAATATCAGCAACGCTTGCACCTTCCTTCTGAGCCTGTTTTACCTTGGAATTCATAAATACGGTACAACGGGTTCCAAGGTCAATCGGGTTTTCAGCGAATAAAGCTTCTTTGGCAAAATCCTGCACACTGTAATTTAATGATTTTGCAAAAGTCTCGATAAAGGAACCGCATCCGGAAGAGCAGGCTTCATTTAACTGAACACTGTCAACGGTCTGGTTCTTAATCTTGATGCATTTCATATCCTGACCACCGATGTCTAAGATACAGTCTACATCCGGGTCAAAGAATGCCGCTGCATAGTAGTGGGCAACGGTTTCTACCTCACCGTCATCCAACATAAGGGCAGCTTTTAATAAAGCCTCTCCATAACCGGTGGAGCAGGAGTGTACAATATGTGCATCCGCCGGTAATAAGGAATAGATTTCCTTGATGGATTTGATTGCAGTAGCCAGAGGACTTCCGTTGTTGCTGCTATAGAAAGAATAGAGAAGAGAACCGTCTTCTCCTGCCAGTGCAATTTTGGTTGTGGTGGAACCGGCATCAATTCCAAGATAGCAGTTTCCTTTGTAAGTAGAAAGGTCCGCTGTCTTTACATTGTGTCCGTTATGACGGGCAGTAAAGGCGTCATAGTCAGCCTGGGTTGCAAAAAGAGGCTCCATACGGGCTACTTCAAATTCCATTTTAATATCAGAAGACAATTTGTCTAAAATATCGGATAAATCGTAAGTGACATCTTCTTTATAATTTAATGCAGAACCAATGGCTGCAAACAGATGGGAATTTTCCGGTGCAATAATGTGTTCATCATCCAGTTTTAAGGTGCGGATGAAAGCTTCCTTTAATTCAGAAAGAAAGTGCAGTGGTCCACCTAAGAAAGCAACGTGACCACGGATTGGTTTTCCACAGGCAAGACCACTGATGGTCTGGTTTACGACTGCCTGAAAAATAGAAGCAGATAAGTCCTCTCTGGTAGCACCTTCATTAATCAATGGCTGGATATCAGTTTTTGCAAATACACCGCATCGTGCAGCAATCGGATAGATGGCATCATAATTTTTGGCATACTCATTCAGACCGGATGCATCTGTCTGGATCAAAGATGCCATCTGGTCAATAAAGGAACCGGTACCACCGGCACAGATACCATTCATACGCTGCTCCACATTACCACCTTCAAAATAAATAATTTTGGCATCCTCGCCACCAAGCTCAATGGCAACGTCAGTCTGTGGCGCATAGTCCTGTAAGGCAGTAGATACGGAAATAACCTCCTGCACAAACGGAATGCCAAGATGTTTGGCAAGGGTAAGTCCGCCGGAACCGGTAATCATCGGTGCCAGCTTTAAATTCCCAAGCTTATCAAATGCCTTTTTTAATAAATCCGTTAAGGTTTCACGGATATTGGCAAAATGTCTTTCGTAGTCTGCAAACAGCAGCTCGTTATTTTTTCCAAGAACAGCAATTTTAACGGTTGTGGAACCGATGTCTATTCCCAGTTTGTTAAGATTTTTGTTTTCCATAATAATCACCCTGTATTAGTCTGTTACTTCATATTAATAGTGTGTTTCATAAATTCCAAAACAAAATCCATTATACGACAGTATTTTTCAAAAAACAATTCCTAATAAAAGAATTTATGGATTGTTTAGAAATAGTGGGGAATCTGAAATTTTTATGAAGAAATCCCAGTGTCGTTGACAAATCTTTGGGGATACTTCTATAATAGTAGACAGATTGCAATAAACTAATTTATGAAATATGAGGTGTAATATGAATTTTTTGAATAAAATGGAGCGCAAAATTGGAAAATACGCAATCCCGAATCTGATGATTTATCTGATTGCAGCATATTGCATCGGATTTGTGATTTATACAGTAAATCCGAACTTTATGTTGATGCTGACCTTAAGCCCTTATCATATTCTGCATGGACAGGTGTGGAGACTGATTACCTGGATTCTGATGCCGACAGATACCAGAGTATTCTCACTGCTGATTATGGCGCTTCTTTATTATCAGCTTGGTTCTGCACTGGAACGGAGCTGGGGCACGTTCCGTTTTAATGTTTATATTTTTGGCGGAATGTTATTCACTGTAATCGGAGCATTTATTTTATATGGAATATATGCAGCATCCGGAACAGGAAACTTAGAAACAATTTCATTGATTTCAAGCCTTACTTTCACTACGAATTATATCAATCTGACCATATTCCTTGCCTTTGCGGTCATGTATCCGGAAATGCAGATTTTACTGTTCTTTATTATTCCGGTAAAAATGAAGTGGATGGCAGTGGTATATGCAGTACTGATTGCGATTAATCTGATTTTAACCAGCTGGGGCGGAAGAATTGCTATCATTATGTCTATTTTAAATTTCCTGATTTTCTTTCTGTCTACCAGAAATTACAGAAGGGTATCCCCAAAGGAAATTCACCGGAAGCAGGTATTTAAGGCTCAGATGCGGGAACCGAGGAAAGGCAGCATGGTGACAAAGCATAAATGTGCAGTCTGCGGAAGAACCGAGCTGGATGATCCAAACCTGGAATTCCGTTTCTGCTCCAAGTGCGATGGTAATTACGAATATTGTCAGGATCATCTGTTTACCCATCAGCATATTAAGCACAGCTAGAAAAGGAAAACGCGACCGGACAACATTTTGACGGAACTCCAAAAATCGTTATTGATTTAGCGGGCGTTTGACTTTATAATAGATATATTAGTGAAGAAACGAACCCAGGAGGAAGACAAAATGGAAAACGAAGCTGTCTCCAAGAATTTTATTGAGCAGATTATTGACAAAGATTTAGCAGAAGGACATTGTAAAACGGTGCATACCAGATTTCCACCGGAGCCAAATGGCTATTTGCATATCGGACATGCCAAATCTATTCTTTTAAATTATGGACTTGCACAGGAGTATAACGGCTTATTTAATATGCGTTTTGACGATACCAATCCGACCAAAGAGCGAAGCGAATTCGTAGAGTCAATCAAAGAGGATATTAAATGGCTGGGTGCGGATTGGGGCGACAGATTGTTTTTCGCATCCAATTATTTTGACCAGATGTATGAAGCAGCTGTAAAACTGATTAAGAAAGGGAAAGCATATGTTTCTGACTTAAGCGCAGAAGAGATGCGCGAGTACCGCGGAACCTTAAAGGAGCCGGGAAAAGAAGATCCGTCAGCCGGTAGAAGTGTAGAAGAGAACTTAGAACTGTTTGAAGCAATGAAAGATGGCAGGTATGCAGACGGTGAGAAGGTATTGCGTGCCAGAATTGATATGGCTTCTCCAAATATGAATATGCGTGACCCGGTTATTTACCGTGTGGCACATATGACTCATCAGAATACAGGGGATAAATGGTGCATTTATCCGATGTATGATTTTGCACATCCAATCGAGGATGCCATTGAAGGAATTACACATTCTATCTGTACGCTGGAATTCGAAGACCACAGACCTTTATATGACTGGGTTGTCCGTGAGTTAGAGTATGAGAATCCACCAAAGCAGATTGAGTTTGCAAAATTATATCTTACCAATGTGGTAACCGGTAAGCGTTACATTAAGAAGCTGGTAGAGGAGCATATTGTAGATGGATGGGATGACCCGCGTCTGGTATCCATTGCCGCTTTGAGAAGAAGAGGCTTTACACCGGAGTCTATTAAAATGTTTGTAGAGCTGTGCGGCGTTTCCAAGGCAAACAGTTCGGTAGATTATGCAATGTTAGAATATTGTATCCGTGAGGATTTGAAATTAAAACGTTCCCGCGTGATGGCAGTATTAGATCCAATTAAGGTTATTATTGACAATTATCCGGAAGATCAGATAGAATACTTTGATGTGGTCAATAATATGGAAAATGAAGCTCTAGGCAGCCGTAAGGTTCCGTTTGCAAGAGAACTTTACATTGACAGAGAAGATTTCATGGAAGAACCGCCGAGAAAATATTTCCGTATGTTCCCGGGTAACGAAGTGCGTCTGATGCATGCATATTTTGTGAAATGCAACAGCTTTGTAAAAGACGAGAACGGAAAAGTGACAGAGATTCACTGTACCTATGACCCGGAATCCAGAGGCGGAAACAGCCCGGATGGAAGAAAGGTAAAAGGAACCATTCACTGGGTAGCAGCACCAACCGCAGTGAAAGCAGAAGTAAGATTATACGAGAATATTGTGGACGAAGAGTTGGGCGTATATAACGAAGACGGAAGCCTGAACTTAAATCCGAATTCTCTTACCGTATTAAAAGAGTGCTATGTAGAGCCAGGTCTTGCAGATGCAAAAGGATATGACAGCTTCCAGTTTGTACGACAGGGATATTTCTGTGTAGACGCGAAAGATTCAAAAGAAGATGCACTGGTATTTAACCGCATCGTTTCACTAAAGAGTTCTTATAAACTGCCAGCTCAGCAGTAGAGCGGAGGAATAGATATGAATTTATTTTCTGGATTGGAAAAATTCGGAATAAAGGCAACTGACAGTACAGACCTTTATGCCGATGAGAAAGCAGCAGAAAAGAAAACAAAAGAAAAAGTAGAAACAGCCGTAGTACAGCCAAAGGAAGAGGATTTCCTTTTAGATAAGACCGTGCGCTGCCCGGTATGTGATAAAGAATTTAAGACGAAAATGGTAAAAGCCGGTAAGGTGAAGCGATTGGAGCCGGATGCAGATTTGAGACCGAGACAGCAGTATGTGGATTCTTTGAAATATGATGTGGCATCCTGCCCGAATTGCGGATATACTTCACTGAATCGTTATTTTGAACATATTACCATGGGTCAGATTAAATTGATTAAGGAACAGATTAGCCGGAATTTTCATCCGCAGGCACCATCTGACGATGCAACATGGGATTATGATAAGGCAATTGAAATGCATAAGTTATCCTTGTTTAATTCGATGGTAAAGAAAGCGAGAACCAGTGAAAAAGCATATAACTGTCTGATTCTTGCATGGTTGCTTCGCACCAAAGCAGAGGAATTAGAGACTGCCGGTAAAAAAGAAGAGGCAGCAGCCTGCAGACAGGAAGAGGAATCTTTCTATAAAGAGGCCTATGATGGCATGATGAAGGCAGTAAGTACAGAGATGTTCCCGATTTGTGGAATGGATCAGAGTACTATGGATTATCTTCTTGCAAATATGGCATTCCATTATAAGCAGTATGATGTAACATCAAAATGCTTAAGCCGTGTTTTGAGTTCTGCAAGTGCAAATCGTAAGATTAAGGATAAATCCTTGGAATTAAAAGAAATTATTTTAAAAGAGCTTAAGAAAAACCGATAGGTGGATAACGGGATGAAGGAATTATGGATTGATTTACAGCCGGATTCTCCACACGCACTTTATGAGCAGATTTACGAATATATTCGTAAGGATATAGCAGACGGTAAGATTTCCCCGGGGGAAAAATTACCGTCTACTCGTTTTATGGCCAAAAATCTGCAAATCAGCAGGAGTACCGTGGAACTGGCATATGAACAGCTTACAGCAGAGGGGTATATTGAACCAAAACCCTGTGCAGGCTATTTTGTATGCGATATCAGCATGCTGTATCAGCTGAGCCGTGGACAGGAAAAGCCAGAAGAGGGAAGACTCATGGAACGGCAGAAAAAGCAGTATGAAATCAGTTTTTCTCCATATGAGATTGACCGGAAGCATTTTCCCTATGGAATATGGTATCGGATGCATAAGAGTGTAGTGCCGGAGGATAACCCGGATTTATTGCTTTCGGGAAATCCGAAGGGAGAACTGAATCTTAGAACGGCAATCAGCCGCTATCTCTATCAGGCGAGAGGGGTAGTCTGCGATGAAAAACAGATTCTTCTTGGTGCCGGTAATGAGTATCTTCTGTTATTGTTAGCTCAGATTATGGGGCGGGATAAGAAAGTGGCAATGGAGAATTATACTTATTTGCAGGCATATTATACTTTCTGTAATATGGGATATCGGGTGCTGGCAGAAGAAATTGATGAAGATGGAATTTGTATGGAGGCTATCCGGAAAGAAAATCCGGATATGGTTTATGTCATGCCATCCCATCAGTTCCCGTTGGGAAATGTCATGCCGCTGCGAAGAAGGCTGGAACTTTTACAGTGGGCATCTGAAGGAGAAGAACGTTATATCATAGAAGATGACCACGATAGTGAGTTTCGTTATAAAGGAAAGCCGATTCCGGCTTTGTGGGGAAATGATACCGGAGAACATGTGATTTATATAGGAACTTTTTCAAAAAGTATTGCACCATCTCTTCGAATCAGTTTTATGGTACTGCCCCATTCCCTGATGGAGCGGTACCATTGTTCCTGTGGTTTCTATGCCTGTACGGTGCCGCGGAACAGTCAGGAAGTATTGTGCCATTTTATGGAAGAAGGGCATTTTGAACGGCATCTGAACCGTATGCGTAATAACTATAAGAATAAGCATGATACTTTTATGCGTCTTTTAAAGCAGGAAGACTGGGTCTGCCGCATTTACGGTGATAATGCCGGCTTGCATGTATTGGTAGAACTGGAAGTGAAGTGGAAGGAAGAAGAGGTGGTAGAGCAGGCGAGAGAGCAGCATATTGAAATTCATGGACTGGGTGAATATGTGATTCAAAAGCCAAAGGAAAAGAAAGTTCCGACACTGGTGCTTGGATATGGTAATCTGACAGAAGATGAAATGGAACAGGGTCTTGCTGTATTAAGAGAGATTCTGGATAAATAAAAAAGACATTACATATCGGCGGCTGTCGAATGTAATGCCTTTTTTACTTTCTATATTGCGTTAGAAAATTCTATTTCTGGTTATTTTTTTCTAATTCCTGCATTTTCATAGCACGAACTTTTAATGGAAGACCAAACAGCGTGATGAATCCATCTGCATCATGGTGATCATAAAGGTCTCCGGTTGTAAAGCTTGCCAGTGACTCACTGTAGAGAGAGTATGGAGAAGTTGTTCCGGCTTTGATGATGTTTCCTTTGTAGAGCTTGAATTTTACTTCACCGGTTACATATTCTTGGGTAGACTCAACGAATGCCTGAACTGCTTCACGTAAAGGTGTGAACCATTTTCCTTCGTAAACAATCTGAGCCATACGATTGCCCATATCTTTTTTTACATCCATAGTAGCACGGTCTAATACGAGTTCCTCTAACTGACGATGTGCTTCCATCAGGATAGTTCCGCCAGGAGTTTCATATACACCGCGGGATTTCATACCAACAACACGGTTTTCTACGATATCGATGATACCAATTCCATGTTTGCCGCCTAAACGGTTTAATTCACGGATGATATCGGAAACTTTCATTTTCTTTCCATTAACAGCAGTAGGAACACCTTTTTCAAAGGTCATGGTTACATATTCGCCCTCATCCGGAGCTTTTTCCGGAGAAACACCAAGAACTAAAAGGTGGTCATAGTTTGGCTCATTTGCAGGATCCTCTAACTCAAGACCTTCGTGGCTGATGTGCCATAAGTTACGGTCACGGCTGTAGCTCTGGTCAGTAGAGAATGGAAGATGAATGCCATGTGCTTTGCAGTATTCAATTTCGGATTCACGGGAATCCATTTTCCATTTGTCATCACGCCAAGGAGCAATAATTTTAATATCAGGAGCAAGTGCTTTGATAGAAAGCTCGAAACGAATCTGGTCATTTCCCTTACCGGTTGCGCCGTGGCAGATAGCAACAGCATTTTCTTTTCGTGCAATTTCAACTAATTTCTTGGCAATACCAGGACGAGCCATAGAAGTTCCTAAGAGATATTTGTTCTCATATACGGCATCTGCCTGAACACATGGAACAATATAGTCATCACAGAATTCATCTGTAATATCTTCAATATATAATTTGGTTGCACCGGATAATTTTGCTCTTTCATCAAGACCATCCAGCTCTTCACCCTGTCCGCAGTCAACACAGCAGCAGATTACTTCATAATCATAATTTTCTTTTAACCATGGGATGATAGCGGTTGTATCAAGTCCACCAGAGTACGCTAAAACAACTTTTTCTTTCATAATAATAGGTATCCTTTCTTCAGATGTTTTTTAACTAGGACTAATATACAACAAAAAAATTAAATACGCAAGCGAAAAAATATACATAATATACTTATAAAAATGCATAATTATATACAAAGGGTACATATTTATGTATAAAAAACGGATAATATATTAATAAAAGAAGACTTATAGAATCACAAATTAACTGAAAAAGCGTGAAAACAGAAAATAATACTTGCATAATGTATAAAACGAATGTATAATTATGCACTGTAAATGGCATGCAAATTTCGTGCGTGTCATAATCTTAAGAAGAAAGAAGATGTAAAAATGATTAAAGCAGGAATTATCGGAGCAACCGGATATGCAGGAGCAGAACTGGTAAGGATTCTTATGGGACATCCTTCCGTAGAGATTAAGTGGTATGGCTCCAGAAGTTATATAGATAAGAAGTATGCAGATGTTTACCGTAATATGTTTGAAATCGTAGAGGATACCTGCCTCGATGATAATATAGAAGAGCTGGCAAAGCAGGTGGATGTTATCTTTACAGCAACACCGCAGGGTTTCCTTGGCTCTGTATTGAATGAGAAGATTTTATCCGAGACAAAGGTAATTGATTTGAGCGCAGATTATCGTATTAAAGATGTGACTACTTATGAAAAATGGTATAAAATTGAGCATAAGAGTCCACAGTTTATTGAAGAAGCCGTTTACGGACTTTGCGAAATCAATCGTGAAAAGGTGAAAAATGCAAGATTGGTAGCCAACCCGGGATGCTATACCACCTGTTCTATTTTAACCGCATATCCGTTGGTAAAAGAGGGATTGATTGATGCCAATACATTGATTGTGGATGCAAAGAGCGGTACTTCCGGTGCAGGACGTGGAGCAAAGGTCAATAATCTGTTCTGTGAAGTAAATGAAAATATGAAGGCATATGGCGTGGCAACCCACAGACACACACCGGAAATTGAAGAACAGTTAGGTTATGCAGCCGGAAAAGAGATTACCATCAGCTTTACACCACATCTTGTTCCGATGAACCGTGGTATCTTAGCAACAGAGTACGCATCACTGGTAAAGAAAGCAGACGGAAGTTATCCAACCAAAGAAGAGATTCGTGCAGCTTATGAAAAATATTATAAGAACGAGAAATTCGTCAGGGTATTAGAGGATGGTGTGTGCCCGGAAACCAAATGGGTAGAAGGAAGCAACTATGTAGATGTGAACTTTGTAGTAGATGAGCGTACCGGAAGAGTGATTATGATGGGTGCGCTGGATAATCTGGTAAAAGGAGCAGCCGGTCAGGCGGTTCAGAATATGAATTTATTATTTGGATTAAAGGAATCGGAAGGTCTCGAACTGGTACCGATGTTCCCGTAAGCAGGAGAGAATATGGCAGAAGCTACATATATATTAAGAACGATGAAAGAAGACGATTTTAATGAAGTCCATGCACTCTGGATGAGCATTCATGGATTTGGTATCAGGAGCATTGATGATTCGGAAGAAAATGTGAAACGTTTTATCCGAAGAAATCCGGACACCAGTATCGTAGCGTGTATGGATGGAAAAATCGTAGGAGCTATTCTTTGCGGACAGGATGGAAGAAGAGGATGCTTTTATCATGTATGCGTCCATGAGGATTACCGGAAACATGGTATTGGAAAAGCAATGGCAATGATGGCAATGGAAGCATTGAAAAAAGAAGGCATCAACAAAGTAAATCTGGTGGCATTTACCAGTAATGAGCTGGGCAATGGATTCTGGAAGAATATGGGCTGGACATTCCGGAAGGATATGAATTATTATGAATTTGATTTGAATCCGGAAAATGTAACTGTATTTAATCCATAAATAAATTCGGAAAGCAGACAGTTTAAGATAAAAGACAGAGGAAAGCAGGACAGGAGGCATATTATGAAAAAAGTAGAAGGCGGCGTTACCGCAGCAGAAGGTTTTCAGGCTGCATCCACAGCAGCAGGTATTAAGTATAAAGACAGAACAGATATGGCAATGATTTATTCCACAGAGCCATGTGCAGTTGCTGGAACCTTTACGACAAATGTCGTAAAGGCAGCACCGGTAAAATGGGATAAGGACATTGTAAAGAACAGTGCATTTGCACAGGCAGTTGTAGTAAATGCCGGAATTGCCAATGCATGTACCGGAACAGAAGGATTAGGATATTGCAAAGATACCGCAAAGAAAACTTCAGAGTTAATGGATATCCCAGAGGATGCAGTTCTTGTGGCATCCACAGGAGTAATTGGAAAACAGCTTCCGATTGACCGTATCTGTGCCGGTGTGGAACAGATGAGCAAAAAATTAAGTGGTGATTTAACTAGTGGACATAATGCAGCACTTGCTATTATGACAACAGATACCCATGAGAAAGAGGCTGCAGTGGAGGTAGAGCTTTCCGGTAAGAAGGTTACCATCGGTGGAATGTGTAAAGGCTCTGGCATGATTCATCCGAATATGTGTACCATGTTAAGCTTTATCACAACAGATGCTGCAATTTCAAAAGAAATGTTGCAGGAAGCACTGAGCAGTACCGTAACAGATACTTATAACATGATTTCCGTAGATGGAGATACTTCCACCAACGACACCTGCCTGGTACTGGCAAATGGCCTTGCAGGCAATGAAAAAATCAAAGAGAAGAATGAAGATTACGAAACATTCTGTGAGGCACTTTATTATGTCAATGAAGCACTGGCTAAGATGATGGCAGGAGATGGCGAAGGCGCAACTGCTTTATTTGAAGTAAAAGTAGTGCATGCGGCATCCAAAGAAGATGCGGTTATCTTAAGCAAATCCGTAGTAACATCAAGCCTTACCAAGGCTGCAATCTTTGGACATGATGCTAACTGGGGAAGAATCCTCTGTGCATTGGGCTATTCCGGCGTGGAATTTGATCCGGAGCAGGTTGACCTTTACTTTGAAAGTGCAGCCGGCAAGCTGATGATTATTAAAGATGGTGTTGCCGTAGATTATTCCGAGGAAGAGGCAACTAAGATTTTATCTGAAAAAGAAGTAACTGCCATTGCAGATATGAAGATGGGTGAAGCCTGTGCAACAGCATGGGGCTGTGATTTGACCTATGATTATATTAAAATAAATGCGGATTATCGTTCTTAAAAAAGATTTGATTGAAAAAATATACGAAAAAAGACTTTTTAAGAAAAGGAAAGAGGATTGGACAGATGGAAGAAAACAGTATGCAGGAAATATTGAAAAAAGCTGAGGTATTAATTGAGGCATTGCCATATATCCAGCGTTTCAACCGAAAAATTATCGTAGTAAAATACGGCGGAAGTGCAATGGTAGATGAAGAGTTAAAGCAGAGCGTTATCCAGGATGTAACTCTTTTAAAACTGGTTGGTTTCAAACCGATTATCGTTCATGGTGGCGGTAAGGAAATCAGCAAATGGGTTGCAAAAGCCGGAATGGAGCCGGAATTTATCAATGGACTTCGTAAAACCGATGCACCTACCATGGAAATTGCAGAGATGGTTCTTGGAAAAGTCAATAAATCACTGGTTCAGATGGTAGAAAAGCTTGGCGTGAACGCAGTAGGTATCAGCGGTAAAGATGGTGGACTGCTGAAGGTAAATAAGAAATTATCCAATGGACAGGATATCGGGTATGTGGGTGAAGTTAAGGAAGTAAATCCAAAGATTTTATATGATCTTCTCGAAAAAGATTTCCTGCCGATTATCTGCCCGGTAGGTCTTGATGATAATTATGATACTTACAATATCAATGCGGACGATGCAGCGTGTGCAATTGCCCGTGCCGTACAGGCAGAAAAACTTGCATTCCTTACAGATATTGAAGGTGTATACAAAGATCCGGATGATAAATCTACACTGATTTCCGAACTTAAGATTTCAGATGCACACAAGCTGATTGAAGATGGTTATATTGGCGGCGGAATGCTTCCAAAATTAAATAACTGTATTGATGCCATTGAAAATGGTGTATCCAGAGTACATATCTTAGATGGTAGAATTGCACATTGTCTGTTACTGGAAATCTTTACAAACCGAGGAATCGGAACAGCAATTTTAGGAGATGCGGAGGAAAAGTTTTATCATGAATAAACAGGAATATATGGATTGTGAAGATAAAGCATTATTACATACTTATAATCGTTTCCCGCTGGTATTAGATCATGGTGAGGGCGTATATCTTTATGATACCGATGGAAAGAAGTATCTTGATTTTGCGGCAGGTATTGCAGTAGAAGCGTTAGGATACAGCAATGAAGCGTATAAGCAGGCATTAAAAGACCAGATTGATAAAATTACACATACTTCAAATCTTTATTATAATGTCCCGATTATGGAAGCAGCAGAAAAATTCTTAAAAGTTTCCAAAATGGACAGGGTTTTCTTCACCAACAGTGGAGCAGAAGCCATTGAGGGAGCAATTAAGGCAGCAAAAAAATATGCCTATACCAGAGATGGTCATGCAGACCATGAGATTATAGCCATGAACCATTCCTTCCATGGAAGAACCCTGGGTGCATTATCCGTAACCGGAAATGCCCATTACAGAGAACCGTTTGAGCCACTCTGCGGTGGTGTGAAATTTGCTGATTTTAATGATATTGAAAGTGTAAAAGCTCAGGTAACAGAAAAAACATGTGCCATTATTTTTGAAACCGTGCAGGGAGAGGGTGGAATTTATCCGGCAGAGGAATCCTTTATGAAAGAGATTTCAGCACTCTGCAAAGAGAAAGATATTCTTCTTATTTTAGATGAAATCCAGTGTGGAATGGGAAGAACCGGAGAAATGTTTGCATGGCAGCATTATGGAATCAAACCGGATATTATGACCAGTGCCAAGGCATTGGGCTGTGGAGTGCCAGTAGGAGCTTTTGCCATGACAGAACGTGTGGCAGAGAAATCCTTGGCACCGGGTGACCATGGAACCACATATGGAGGTAATCCGTTTGTCGGAGCAGCGGTCAGTAAGGTAATGGACTTATTTGAAGAATTAAAGCTTACAGACCATGTAAAAGAAATCGCAGTTTATCTGGAAAGCGAACTGGATAAGCTGGTAGAAGAATATGATTTTATTACAGCCCGCCGTGGTATGGGACTGATGCAGGGGCTTGTAAGCACAAAACCAGTTGGAACCATCGCAGCAGAAGCATTAAAAGAAGGTTTAATTATTATAACAGCTGGCGCAGATGTAGTCCGTATGGTGCCGCCACTTGTGATTGAAAAAGAGCATGTGGATGAAATGATAACGAAACTGAAAAACGTACTGGATTGTATGTAGGCAGGGTATATGAAAAAGAAAACAAAGGAAATCATAGAAACAACAACGCTGGCAGTGGGAGTTATCCTGCTGTCAGCGGCTGCTTTTTACAGCAGCAAAGAAACAGGGAAAACAGAGTTAAAAACAGACAGAAAAGAGCAGATAACATCTGAGCAGGAAACAAAAGAAGCATATGAAGCAGCACAAAAGGAGCTATCCTTTTGGTACAGCGATGCAGACTGCAGGAATTATTTTGAACAGTGTGCAGTGGATTATTATGCCAAAACCGGTATCGCAGTGGGAATCCGTTATGTAGATGAGGAATCTTATCTTGAACAGATTTATGATGCAACGATGACGGAAGAAGACTATCCGGATTTGTATCTTGCCTGGAATGATGCAAAAGACAAGGCGTATTTATATGGTGTTGCAACGGAAGAAGAATACCCATTGTTTTTTGATACACTGGTGATGGTATATCAGAAAGAGAATTTCCCGGAAGCACCTGAGAGTATTTCGGAAATTTTAGACTATGGACAGAATAACCTTTTAGGAGAAGGTGTAGGAAATCTGCTGGAATGGAATGTGGCAGATGGATTTTATGATTATCCATTTGTTGGGACTGAAGTGGAATGGAATGAGACGGACTATACCCTTTTGACGACATATGGAGAAAAATATAATGATGAATTAACTTTCTTTAAAAACCTTTCAGAAACCGTGGGAATTGATACGGATGAAATTGACAGAAATCAGGTGGTGGAGAATTTTAATCAGGGGGCATCTTTGTGTGCAATCATTGATTCTGATGATTTAAATAAGATGACAGCAGAAAATTATGGCGTTTGCGGGCTGCCGATGTTAGACGATACCACACCGATGCAGGGGGTTGCCAGAACGGGGATCCTTTTGGTAAATGAATTTTCGGGGGAAAAAGATATGGCGGCTGATTTTGCTGCTTTTATAGAAAAAGAAGAAGTGGATACCTTGCATGCAATGACTGGTCATATTTCTACAGATGAAGGTGCCAGCCGGGATGAAGCAGAACAGGCAGCTTTTATGCAGTATCAGAACAGCCAGCTGGTACCGGATGCTGCAAATGCAGGTGAGTTCTGGTCAGAATTTACAAGGCAGATGAAGGCATTGTGGAATGGTGGAAGCCTGCCACAGGAATAATTTGAAAATACTACTTGTATAAAGGGCAAATTTTCGTTAAAATAGAAAACAGTAAGCATTAGGGGACTTTCTTGCATAACAGAATTTATGTAAGGGAGTGATACGGATGAAAAAAGTCGGGTTATTAGCTCTGGCTTTATATTGTGGGATTATATATACGGCATGTGGAAAAGAAGATACCGTATATTTTGAGCCGGATACGCAAATGGAGAGTGAAGAGGTTACAGAAGCTGTCTTATGCCCGCCGGCTTCTTGTTATGTATATGTCTGCGGTGAGGTAGTGCACCCGGGGGTATATGAAGTGGCAGAAGGAGCCAGGGTCTGCGATGTATTAGAACTGGCAGGAGGCTTAAAGGATGCTGCAGCAAAAGAGGCACTCAATCAGGCTGAACCGGTTGTTGACGGACAGATGATAAAGGTGCCGGATCAGGAAACTTACCTTTTGCAGCAGACAGGGAGTGCTGATTCGGCAGCAGAGCCGGAGGATGGCAGAATTAATCTGAATACTGCATCAAAGGAACAGCTTATGACACTTTCCGGAATTGGAGAATCAAAAGCTGAGACAATTATTTCTTACCGGGAAAAAAATGGCGCATTTCAGACCATTGAAGATTTAATGAATATTCCCGGAATTAAAAATGGCGTTTTTGAAAAAATAAAAGATAATATAATGGTTAACTGAGGTGTAAAATGGCAAAAAAAGTTCTGGTTGTGGACGACGAAAAATTAATAGTGAAAGGAATCCGTTTTTCATTGGAACAGGATGGAATGGAAGTAACCTGTGCGTATGATGGTGAAGAGGCATTGCGTCTGGCACAGGAGAATAAGTTTGATATGATTTTACTGGATATCATGCTTCCGAAGATGGATGGATTTGAAGTGTGTCAGGCAATCCGGGAGTTTTCTAATATGCCAATCGTCATGCTGACAGCAAAAGGCGATGATATGGATAAAATTTTAGGACTGGAATATGGTGCAGATGATTATATCACCAAGCCGTTTAATATTCTTGAGGTGAAAGCCAGAATCAAAGCAATTATGCGAAGAACTGCTGCCAGTGAACCGAAGGAAGAAAATTCCAAAGTGATAGAGAGCGGCGATTTAAAATTAGACTGTGAGAGCCGCAGACTGTTTGTCCAGGGAAGAGAGATTAATCTGACAGCCAAGGAATTTGACTTGTTAGAGCTTCTTGTTATGAATCCGAATAAGGTATACAGCCGTGAGAATCTGCTGAATCTGGTATGGGGTTATGAATATCCGGGCGATGTCAGAACGGTGGATGTTCATGTGCGTAGACTGCGTGAGAAGATTGAACCGAATCCGAGTGAGCCAAAATATGTGCATACGAAATGGGGTGTAGGTTATTTCTATCAGAAATAACAGCGATAAGCAGAGGATGAAGGTACAGACTTATGAATAGAAAAAAAGGTATTCGTAATTTTTTGAAAAGCATGAAATTCCGGCTGATTTGTCTTTTTATGCTGATCGGTATTTTGACCGGAATTTTAATCCGGACCGGGATTTTAACTGCTTATGAGAAACATGCAGTTTCTAACCGGAGTGTAGATGTAATTGGTCAGGCAAAGATTCTTGCAAACCAGATGGTATCCACAGATTATATCAATGGAGCGGAGTCGGAAAGCATCACTTCACAGTTGCAGCAGATGTCACGTATTTATGATGGACGAATTCTTCTGATAGATTCTTCTTTTCATATTATAAAAGATACTTATGATCTGGATACCGATAAAACAATTATTTCAGAAGAAGTCATAAAGTCATTCCGCGGTGAGGATTCTATGAATTATGATGTGGATAATCATTATGTGGAAATGACTATTCCGCTGACTACAGATAACGTAGAGTCAGGGGAGAAGAGTATTATCGGAGTGCTTCTTATCAGTGTTTCGACAGATAGTATTCTTGCCAATCTGGAATATATGAGAAATGCTGCATTAGTGCTTCAGATTTTCGGGGCAGTTTTACTGTTTGCAGTCAGCGTATTTTTATCCGTTCGTCTGACAAACCCGTTGAAGAATATGGCATCCTCTATTGCTGAGATTCAGAATGGATATGGAACCAGTGATGGGGAGCTGATGATTAAGGATTATTCTGAAACAGTTCAGATTTCGGAAAAATTTAATAAACTTTATAGCAGAATGAAGATGCTGGATGACTCCAGACAGGAATTTGTATCCAATGTGTCCCATGAGCTGAAAACACCGCTTACTTCTATGAAGGTACTGGCAGACTCACTGAATGGACAGGAAGATGTTCCGGTAGAACTGTATCGTGAATTTATGTTAGACATTGGAAATGAAATTGAACGTGAAAATAAAATTATCAATGATTTGCTCTCGCTGGTTAAGATGGACAAGTCTGCATCAGATTTGAATATCACGTCAGTTAACATCAATGAGATGCTGGATTTAATTTTAAAGAGATTAAAACCGATTGCGGAAAAACAGCATGTAGATCTGGTGTTGGAAAGCTTCCGGCCTGTTACAGCGGAAATTGATGAGGTAAAGCTGACGCTTGCCATTACCAATCTGGTGGAAAATGCAATCAAATACAATAAGGAAGACGGTTGGGTACATGTGTCCTTGAATGCAGATTATCAGTATTTCTATCTTAAGGTAGAGGATTCCGGCATCGGTATTCCGGAGGATTCCTTAGAGCATATTTATGAAAGATTCTACCGCGTAGACAAGTCCCATTCCAGAGAAATAGGTGGAACCGGACTTGGACTTGCCATTACAAGAAATGCAATATTAATGCACCGTGGTGCAATTAAGGTATTTAGTACAGAGGGTGAGGGAACGCTCTTTACTGTGCGGATTCCGCTGAATTACATTGCCTAGGAGGTCTGGCATGAAGAAAATTGCAGGATGGCTGGGTTTTATCCTTCTGGTATCGCTGTTCACAGGGTGTGGCAGACAGGAGACAGATGACCCGGCGTATCATATTTATTATCTGAATAAAGAAAAAACAAAAGTGGTAGAGCAGCCATATGATTTAAAAGAGGGCAAGACAGAGGACATGATAGCCACTCTTTTAGATGCGTTGTGTACCAATACGGATAGCGTGGAGTATCAGAAACCGGTTCCTGGTGATGTTACAATTACAGACTGGTCACTGGAAAGCAATCAGCTGTTCCTTTACTTTAATGATAATTATTCCAAAATGCAGTCTACGGATGAGGTGTTGTGCCGGGCAGCAGTGGTAAAGACACTGGTACAGCTTCCGGATGTAAAATATGTATCTTTTTATGTGGGAGATGCACCGTTGGCAGACAGCCGGGATAATGTAATCGGACTGATGACAGAAGAAAGCTTTGTTGAGAATCCGGGAAAACAGATTAATTCCATTCAGACAACAACATTACATTTATATTATGCAAATGCTGATGGAAACGGACTGGTAGAATGCGAAAAAGAAGTACAGTACAGCAGTAACATTTCCTTGGAAAAACTGATTATGGAGAATCTTTTAAAGGGACCGGATGATAAGAATTTGAAAGCACCACTTCCGGAAGGAACAAATTTTGTCAATGTTACGACAACCAATGGAACCTGCTATGTTACATTAGATGAGGCGTTCCTGAATCAGAATTATGAAATACAGGAGCCAATTGTCATTTATTCTATTGTAGACTCTTTATCGGAGATTTCAACCATCAGTAAGGTGCAGATTTCTGTAAATGGAAAGACCAGCGGTGTTTACCGGGATAGTTTTGCATTAGACCAGCTTTATGAACGGAACCTTGACTATGTGGTAAGTGCAGATGAGAACGAGACGGTATCTACAGAAGCACAAACAGAAGAGACACCTTAGGAGAAGGTCTTAAGAAGAAGTATCTTATAAGTAACATATCTTATAAGTAACATATCTTATAAGCAACATATTAAGAAGAAATATCTTAGAAAAATATTTAGGAGGGGTTATATCGAAATTATAAAACGCCCCTTATGCTATGGAACGATATTGTTCCTGTGTGGTATTATTGTCTGCCTGTCTGTTCCGACGGTCATAAAAGTTATCCTTATCAGCTTTGTGGCAGGGTGTCAGACATATCTGCTGTATGCCCTGCGGCAAAGAAAACGGAGGATATACCGGTTTACAGCAGTACTTGGAATAGGATTTTTTCTGCTGGGAATTGCAAGAATCTGGTATATGCAGCAGCAAAGCTATACCATTGAGACGATTTTAAAAGAGCAGGAGACCAGCCTTTCTGTAGAAACAGATGCTTCCAGAGGCTGGCAGACGGAAAATGAAAAGACAATTTTACAGGGGAAGATAGAGAAAAAAGAACGAAAAAACAATCAGACAAGATTATATCTTAATCATGTTTTCTTACGGATTGGAGATAAAACCTATAAAACCAATTCTGTCCTGGTTCGACTGAAGCAAGAACCATCTGACCAATCGTGTCGTATTGGAACAACCGTTGTATTAGAAGGAAATATCCGACAACTGAATCGCGCTGCCAATGATGGTAATTATGATGAATTTCAATATTATCACAGTCTGAATATGGATTATCATTTTGATGTCGAAAGGATTTGTGGGGAATATGGAAGAGAAGATGTACTGGCAGAGAAATTGTTTATGATAAAAGAAAAATTAAAAGAAGATTATATAAATTATTTATCGGAAAGAAATGCTGGGATTCTTGGAACAATGCTTTTAGGAGATAAAGAACTTTTGGAAAAGGAAGTTTCAACAGTCTTTCAACAGGCAGGAGCCAGCCATGTGCTGGTAATCAGTGGAATGCATATTTCCTGCATTGGACTGTTCTGCTATGGACTTCTTAGAAAAAAAGGAAATTCTCTTTGTGCCTGTACGGCAGCGGTTGTATTTTTGCTCTGTTATGTGAAAATGACCGGGATGGGAATATCTGCTATCCGGGCATGGATTATGTTTGCACTTCTTATGGCAGCCAAGCTGTCCGGGCGAAGCTATGATAGCAGAACCGCTCTTTCTGTGGCAGTGCTGGTGCTTTTATGGAAAAACCCGTATCTGGTTGAAAATGCAGGACTCCAGTTTTCGGTAGCTGCAATTCTTGGTGTGGTAGTAGTGGCAAAATGTATTGGACAGTTGTTTCCGAGGGAGCAAAAAGAGCAAACACAGGAACGGAAAACAGGCGATAAGGCGGCAAATAAAATACGGGAAAAATGGAAACGGCAAATCCGGCAGAACTTTTTAGTTTCGCTTTCCGTTCAACTTACAACACTTCCACTGGTGGCATACTATTATTATGAAGTGCCGGTTTATGCTTTGATTCTGAATCTGTTGATAGTTTCCTTGTTAAGTGCAGTTTTAATAAACGGGATAGTTGCAACATTGCTCATGTGTATGGGAAAAATTGTTGTAGGAAGGCTGTTTGCGGGACCGGTAATCATGATGTTGGAATTATTGCTGGACGGAATTTATGTGGGAGCCAGCTGGTGCAGCCGGCTCCCGGGAGCTACGAAGATAGTAGGACAGTGGCCGATACAGCGCATTATATTCTATTATCTGATGCTTGCAGCCACCTGCTTGCTGATAAAAAACCGGACAAAGAAAAGCGGAAACAGAGATGGGAATAGAAATACAAATATACTCCTTAGAAAGTTTCCGATTGTTTTGATTGGAAGCGTGGTGTTACTTCTGGTTCTTCGTCCGGTAAAGAGTAATCATCTTATGGCAGTTCTTGATGTGGGGCAGGGAGATGGCATCTATGTACGACTGGGGGAAGATACCAATCTTTTTCTGGATGGCGGAAGCACTGATGTGTCTAAGGTGGGAACGTATCGGATTTTGCCGTTTCTAAAAAGCAATGGAATCACGAAGAAAGATTATTGGTTTATAAGCCATTATGACGAAGACCATGTGAACGGATTGTTAGAAGTTCTTGAGACGGAGTATTCTGTTGAAAATATTATATTGCCTGGAAAACAGCCGGATGTAAAGAATTATCAGAGCATATGTGTACTGGCAGAGCGGAGAAACATTCCCATCGTATATATGAAAGAAGGAGATTGCATAAGAAGTGGCGAGGATACCATAAGCTGCCTCCTTCCGGACGGAGAGTATCAGGCAGAGGATGAGAATGGAAAATCCATGATATTGCTCTATCAGACGAAATATATTTCCGGGATATTTACCGGAGATGCCGGAGAAGCAGAAGAAAATTGGCTCTTAGAAAAGCAGCGGTTGTGGAAAGTAGATTTTCTTAAAGTAGGACATCATGGCTCAAAGTATTCCTCGACAGAAAAATTTTTAAAAGCACTTTCGCCGGAACTGGCATTGATTTCCTGTGGGGAAAACAACCGATATGGACACCCTCATCAGGAGACTATAAATCGATTAAAAGAAGCTTCGGCAGAAATTTTTGATACGATGGAAGGCGGTCAGATTTCGCTGGAAGAGGAAAGGGGAAGGATCACAATTCACAGCTTTCGGTAAGTATACTTTGATAAAGAAGTAAAAATATAGTATAATATCCTTTATGAAAACAATAGATAATGACATTAAAATGGGACAATTAAAAAACGTATATCTTTTATATGGAACGGAAGACTATCTGAAACGGCAGTATCGTGATAAGCTAAAACATGCACTGGTAGAGCCGGATGATACGATGAATTTTTCAGCATATGAGGGAAAGGATATTAATCCAAAGGAACTGATTGATTTATCGGAGACACTGCCATTCTTTAAAGAAAAGCGTATGATTCTGGTGGAAAACAGTGGCTTCTTTAAAAACAGCTGTGATGATCTGGCAGAATATATGAGCCAGGTGCCGGAATCCACCTGCTTTGTTTTTGTGGAAGAAGAAGTGGATAAGCGTTCCAAATTATTTAAAGCGGCATCCAGGGCTGGAAGTGCCGTAGAATTTGAGACCCCGAAGGAAGATATGCTGATCCGCTGGATACTGGGCAGAATCCAGCGGGAAGGGAAGAAAATTACCCAGTCCGTGATGCAGCTTTTCCTGTCAAAGACCGGTTCCGATATGGAAAATATTGATAAGGAATTAGAAAAGCTTATCTGTTATACATTGGATAAGACAGAGATTTCTGCGGCAGATGTAGAGGCAATCTGTACCGGACAGACGGAAAATAAAATCTTTGAAATGATTGATGCCATCTCTGCTAAGAATCAGAAGAAGGCTTTGGACTTATATTACGATTTACTGGCATTAAAGGAAGCACCCATGCGGATTTTATTCCTGATTGCAAGACAGTTCCAGAATCTGCTTTTGATAAAAAGCATGTCAGCAAAAGGATATCCTGCTGTCAGTATTGCAAAGACTGCAGGGATGCCAAGCTTTGCAGTGCAGAAGAACCTTCGGCAGGCAGGAGCTTTTAAAATAAATCAGTTAAAGGAAGCAATAGAAGACTGCGGACAGGCAGAAGAGGATGTCAAGACGGGAAGAATGGCAGACCAGTTAGCCGTAGAACTTCTGATTGTAAAATACAGTGCATAAAAAAAGAACGTTTCGAATGACGGTACGAAACGTTCTTTTTTATAATCGTTTATAATCTATGCTCTTCCGGCAATTATGCCATTTTGTTCACAGCTTTGTTTAAGCGTGAAATCTTTCTGGAAGAAGTGTTCTTGTGATAAACACCCTTAGTAGCAGCTTTGTTGATTTCAGATGTTGCAGCAACTAATGCAGCAACAGCAGCCTCTTTATCGTTTGCAGCGATTGCAGCGTCTACTTTCTTAATAGATGTTTTAACTTTTGATCTAATAGCTTTGTTTCTATCAGCTTTGGTCTGATTTACAAGAATTCTTTTCTTAGCAGATTTAATGTTAGCCAACCTGTACACCTCCAATATGATTGTTTTATTGTTTTTGGTTGTTTCATTAAAGCCGGACACGGACGTTCTAATGTAAACATACTATGTTAGTTTATCCCACATATTTGCATCTGTCAATACATATTTGAAGAAAAAATGTAAAAAATAATAAAGAAAATTTATTTGGAAAAATTGTTTACAGGAAGTGAAGCTATGTTTCAGATAAGAACAGACCTCGCATTAGAGACGAGAGAAAAATTTGATGAAGATCATATTGAAGTAAAGGGAGTACGGGTGGATGAGGAGAGAATTTCACCGGAAATCATGATTACAAGGGTGTTCATTGACACAGAAAACGGAGCAAAGGCAATGAAAAAACCGAAGGGAACCTATATTACCATTGAGGCTTCGGACATGATGGAAGAAGATGAGGATTATCACAGAGAAGTGTCCGGGCAGCTGGCAAAAGTGATTGAAACCATGCTGCCGGGGAAAAAAGAAGAACTCAAAATATTGGTAGTAGGTCTTGGCAACCGGGAAGTGACACCGGATGCATTAGGACCTTATGTAGTAGATAATATGATGATTACCAGGCACATTATCAAGGAATATGGACAATATGCCTTTGGAAATAAGGCGACGAGCCAGATAAGCGGAATTGTGCCGGGTGTAATGGCACAGACCGGTATGGAATCAGGAGAGATTGTCCGGGGAGTCATTGAAGAGACGAAACCGGATATTGTAATTGTGGTGGATGCACTGGCAGCCCGCAGCGTGAAGCGTCTGAACCGTACCATCCAGATTACGGATACCGGAATCAATCCCGGTTCCGGTGTGGGCAATCACAGGCACGCCATTAATAAAGAAAGCATGGGAATTCCGGTAATTGCCATAGGAATTCCTACCGTAGTAGATGCCGCAACGATAGTTTCGGATACCATGAGTGACTTAATCGGAGCCATGCGGGAGTCAGCGCAGCTAAAAAGCGTGGGAAATGGGCTGGCAGGTCTGGATGAAATTGAAAAGCATGAGCTGGCAAGAGAACTTTTATCTCCACATTTGAATGCAATGTTTGTAACACCAAAAGATATTGATGAAGCGGTAAAAAGGCTGAGCTATACCATATCAGAGGGACTGAATCTGGCATTCTCCCGGTTCTAAAGGGACAGAAGCTGCATAGAATATAGTGTTTGCTATGGCAGAACAGGAGGTGCTGGCAGCATGAGAGTCTATGGGCAAAGATATCAGGGAAAAACGGAACTGGTCAGGAAACGAAAAAAATGGTACAGGCAGTCTGCTATTGCACTTTTTCTGTTGTATGCTTTTTTTCTTATGGTGAAAGCGGGAACCGGAAGGGAAACACTGGCAAAACGTTTTTTTTCCTATATACAAAATGAGATATCCATGTCCATGACCAGACAGTATATTCCGACTGTTGCCTATATGGCAGAGGGCAGGCAGGAACAGACACTGAGTGATTTTTTGCTGGAAAAAGTGACAGACCAGATACCACTTATCGGATATGCAGATACCATAAGGACTTATGAAACGACAATTGAGAGCAGTCTTTCAGAAGAAGAGATTGTTGCACTGGAAGGAAAGGATGAAGCGGAAGTAGAGGCCAGGCAGATGGCGGAGGCAGCCAGCAGAGAGAATCAGGACTGCATAGTGGCAGAAATGGAGCAGGAAAATGCGCAGGCAGGAGCAGATGCGGCAGCAGAAGCGGCAGAGCAGCCGGCAGCCCCGGATGATACAGCAGTCAGCTCTCAGCCGTTGGTGGAGATTCCAAGAGAAAAATTAAATGATTTTGATTATCTGATTCAGAATTTTTATCAGGTGGACAATACAACAACCATCAATAGCAGTCAGTTAAATGCAGAAGAATTGTTAAATATGGATTTAACCATAAAAACGCCGGCAGACCAGCCGCAGATTCTGATTTACCATACCCATTCCCAGGAAATGTTTGCAGATTCCGACCCAAAGGATGTAATGACGGGCGTTATGGGAACAGGGGAATATCTTACCAGCCTGTTACAGGAAAAATATGGATTTCAGGTCATGCATCATATGGGACAGTATGATGTGGGAGACAGAGATCACGCCTATGCCAATGCGGAGGGGCCCATTGAGCAGCTGTTAGCAGAGAATCCGAGCATAGAAGTGGTAATAGATTTACATCGTGATGCAGTGGATAAGCATATGGTGCGGGAGGTAAACGGGGTGCAGATGGCACCGATTATGTTCTTTAACGGACTGAGCCGGACAAAAGCGTTAGGAGATATTTCTTATCTCAATAATCCAAACCTTACCGGGAATCTTGCTTTTTCCCTGCAGATGCAGATTGCAGCGGCAGAGTATTATCCGAATCTTACCCGCCCGATTTATTTAAAAGGATACCGGTATAATATGCATTTTAAAGAGAAATATCTTTTGATTGAAATGGGTTCCTATACTAACACGCAGGAGGAGGCACGCAATGCCATGGTTCCACTGGCAGACCTTTTGAACAGAGTGCTGCATGGAGAAAATTAGAAAAATATTTCGTAATGAAAATGTAATAACTTTTTCGGAAAAACACATTGAAATCACTTGCATTTCTTATATAATAAAAGAGATGCGTAAAATAAAACGAAAGATATGGAGTTATCATGGAATTTTCAAGCTTAGAATTTTTATTTCGGTTTTTGCCGATTTTTCTTATTATATATTATCTGGTACCGGTAAAGTATAAAAATCCGGTACTTTTCTTTGGCAGTCTGGTATTCTATGCCATGGGAAGCTGGAAGGATGCACTTCTTTTACTGTTTTCCATGAGTCTGAACTACATTCTGGTATTACTGATGGATCATATAAGAAGGAAGAGCAGCAGAAATACCATGCTTGTGATTTTGCTTTGCTATAATATCGGATTATTGTGTATATTTAAGTATACAAGATTGTCGCTTCCGCTTGGAATCAGCTTTTATACTTTTACCATGCTTTCCTATGTGCTGGATGTCTATAAGAAGAAAACAGCAGCGTTGAGGGATTATCTGGAGTATGGAACTTATATCCTTTTGTTCCCAAAGCTGATATCCGGACCGATTGCCCAGTTTGCCAATATGGCAGGGCAGTTAAAGAAACATCCAATCCGTCTGGAGAAAATCGAACATGGTCTGACTCTTTTTATCATAGGATTGGGATATAAAGTAATTATTGCAAATCATCTGGCAATTCTCTGGCGTGATATTCAGGGCATTGGCTTTGAGAGTATTTCCACACCGTTAGCGTGGATGGGAGCATTCGGTTATTCTGCACAGTTATTCTTTGATTTCCAGGGATATTCCCTGATGGCAATCGGAATCGGAGAGATGCTTGGATTTGATTTGCCGAAGAACTTTGACCATCCGTATCGTTCCAGGACAGTGTCTGAGTTTTACCGCCGGTGGCACATTACACTGGGAAGATGGTTCCGTGATTATTTATATATTCCGTTGGGAGGCAACCGGAAGGGAAATGCGTGGACATTTTTCAATCTGCTGATTGTCTGGGTTGTAACCGGAATGTGGCATGGTTCTACCATTAATTTTCCATTATGGGGCTTGATTTTATTTGTATTTATTGCGTTGGAACGATTTGTAATCAGAAATTTTTTGGAGAAACATGGATGGCTGGCACACCTTTACATCTGGTTTGTAATCCCTCTGACCTGGGTCGTGTTTGCAATTACGAAGTTATCTGATTTGAAAGTATATTTTGCAAGACTGTTCCCGTTCTTTGGAACCGGAATCGCAGTCAATGCAGGCGATTATCTGAAATACGGCAGAACCTATGGAGTGTTTTTCCTATTGGCATTCGTGGTATCACTTCCTTTTATGGATAAGATATTAAAAAAATGCTGGAAGAAGTGGTGGATGAAAGCAATTTTGTTTGTTGTATTATGGATTTGTATTTACCAGATTGCAAATGGACTGAACAATCCGTTTATGTATTTTAGTTTTTAATGGGAGGCTGCCATGAAGAAATGGAAGAAATGTCCGCTTCTTATTGTTACGGCAATCAGCATGCTGCTGGTAAGCGGTGTCGCCTTAGCCGGAACAAAGGGCGCATATAAAGAATATAATAAGGACTGGCCGAAGGTTCCGGCGGTGGCTGGAATGATGCAGGCATCCAAAGAGGGCATTCTGCCATGGGATAAGGCAGAACCGGAGGAGGATTTGGAAAGCGTATATGCTGACAAAGAGGAGCCGGCAACGGAAGAAGCAACAGAAGCAGTTGCAGATACGGAGGCAGAAGCGGATAAGACTTATACTTTTACCGATGTAACCCAGGATTATTTTGATGATGCAGTATTTATCGGAGATTCCAGAACCGTTGGCTTAAGAGACTATGGCGGCTGGGATAATGCAACTTATTATGCCAGTATCGGACTTACGGTCTATGATATGTTTGATACGCCGATTGTCGAGGAAAACGGCGCGAAGATTACCATTGAAGAAGCATTAAGCAAGCATCAGTTTGGTAAAGTCTATCTGATGATTGGAATCAACGAAATGGGAACCGGTACAGTAGACAGCTTTATGAAAAAATATGAAGAAGCTGTCAATCATATCCGGGAATTACAGCCGGATGCACTGATTTTCTTACAGGGCATTATGTATGTAAAACAGGAAAAGTCAGAAACCGACCCGATTTTTAACAATCCGGCAATCAAAGAACGGAATGACAGAATTGCAATGCTTGCAAATAATCACGATATATTTTATATTGATGTAAATGAAGTAGTGACTGACGAAACAGGAAATCTGAATCCGGAATATACTTATGATGAGATTCACCTGCTGGGAAAATATTATTCCCTGTGGACGGATTTCCTTTTGAAACATGGAATAAAGAAGGAGTAAATATATGTCAATCGACCAGAGTAAGATTCGTAATTTTTGTATCATTGCCCATATTGACCACGGTAAATCAACCCTTGCAGACCGTATTATCGAAATGACAGGGCTTCTGACCAGCCGCGAAATGCAGGCGCAGGTTTTAGATAATATGGATTTGGAGCGGGAACGTGGAATTACCATTAAGTCCCAGGCAGTCCGTATTATATATCATGCCAAAGATGGAGAAGAATATATTTTCAATCTGATTGATACACCGGGACATGTGGACTTTACCTATGAAGTATCAAGAAGTCTTGCTGCCTGTGACGGTGCAGTGCTGGTAGTAGATGCAGCACAGGGGATTGAGGCACAGACCCTTGCCAATGTATATCTGGCATTAGACCATGATCTGGAAGTGATTCCAGTCATTAATAAAATTGATCTGCCGAGTGCAAGGCCGGAAGAAGTAGTAGAAGAAATTGAAGATGTGATTGGAATTGAGGCACAGGATGCACCACGGATTTCTGCCAAAACAGGGTTGAATGTGGAAGAAGTATTAGAGCAGATTGTGCATAAATTACCGGCACCAAAAGGGGACGCCAAAGCGCCTCTTCAGGCGTTGATTTTTGATTCTGTGTATGATGCTTATAAAGGTGTTATTGTATTCTGCAGAATCCGGGAAGGTTCCGTAAAACCGGGGACAACCATCCGCATGATGGCAACCGGAGCAGAAGCAGATGTAGTAGAAGTAGGATATTTCGGAGCCGGACAGTTCATTCCATGTGATGAGTTAGAAGCCGGAATGGTAGGTTATATTACTGCCAGCCTTAAGAATGTGAAAGAAACCCGTGTGGGTGATACCATAACAGAAGCAAAGCGTCCTTGTGATGCACCATTGCCGGGATATAAGAAAGTTAATCCGATGGTATACTGTGGATTATATCCAACAGATGGAGCCAAATATCCGGATCTTCGTGACGCTTTGGAAAAATTACAGTTAAATGATGCCGCCTTACAGTTTGAACCGGAGACTTCCATTGCATTGGGCTTTGGTTTCCGCTGTGGTTTCTTGGGACTGCTTCATTTAGAGGTAATTCAGGAGCGGTTAGAGAGAGAATTTAATCTTGATTTAGTAACGACAGCACCAGGCGTTGTATACCGGGTACATAAGACTGATGGTACCATGATAGAATTGACAAACCCATCCAATCTTCCGGATCCATCCGAAATCGAATATATGGAAGAGCCGATGGTTGCAGCAGAAATTATGGTGACATCCGAATATGTAGGTGCCATTATGGATTTGTGCCAGGAACGCCGTGGTATCTATAAGAGTATGGAATATATTGAGCAGACCCGTGCAGTTATTAAATATGACCTTCCGTTAAATGAAATTATTTATGATTTCTTTGATGCATTGAAATCCCGTTCCAAAGGATATGCGTCCTTTGATTATGAGATGAAGGGTTATGAGCAGTCAGAGCTTGTGAAGCTGGATATTCTTATTAATAAAGAAGAAGTGGATGCTCTTTCCTTTATTGTATTTAAGGATACCGCCTATGAGCGTGGAAGAAAGATGTGTGAGAAGTTAAAGGAAGAGATTCCGAGACATTTATTTGAAATCCCGATTCAGGCAGCCGTTGGAAGCAAGGTAATTGCCCGTGAGACAGTAAAAGCAATGCGAAAAGATGTGCTGGCAAAATGTTACGGCGGTGACATCAGCCGTAAGCGTAAACTGTTAGAGAAACAGAAGGAAGGTAAGAAACGTATGCGTCAGGTGGGAAATGTAGAGATTCCACAGGAAGCATTTATGAGTGTACTGAAGTTAGATGAGAAATAGATGACAGGAGAACATAGATGGAACTTTATGTGCATATTCCTTTTTGTGTAAGAAAATGTGAATATTGTGATTTCTTATCAGCACCTGCGGACGAGCGGTTACAAAACCGCTACGTGGGTGCTCTTTTGCATGAAATCAGATATTACGGACAGACAATGGGACGTCCGGCTCTTTCTACTATATATATAGGGGGCGGAACACCGTCTCTTTTAGCACCGGAATATATCGCACTTCTTTTAAAACAGATTCAGGTAAGCTTTGAGGTGGAAGCAGATGCAGAGATTACCATAGAATGTAATCCCGGAACTTTAAATGAGGAAAAACTTCTTACCTATAAAGAAGCAGGCATTAACCGTCTCAGCATAGGGTTACAGTCTGCCTTTGATGATGAATTAAAGATATTAGGAAGAATCCATACTTACGGGCAGTTCTTGGAGAATTATGAATGTGCCAGAAGATGTGGCTTTGAAAATATCAACGTTGATTTGATGAGTGCCCTGCCTTATCAGAGTACGGAGAAATTTGTCACCAGCTTAAAGCGTGTCATAGCATTAAAACCGGAGCATATTTCAGCCTATTCCCTGATTATCGAAAAGGGAACACCATTTTATGAAAAATACAAATTCGAGGCAGTGCTCCGGGAAGCCGGAAAGCCGACAGAGCATCTGCCATCTGAAGAGACGGAGTATGAAATTTATAAAAAGACTCAGGAGATTCTTGCAGAGGCAGGTTATGAGCATTATGAAGTATCCAATTATGCAAAGCAGGGGAAAGAGGCAAGGCATAATATAGGATACTGGAAGCGGGTACCGTATCTTGGGGTAGGACTTGGGGCAGCTTCCCTGATTGGAGAAGTACGCTACAGTAATATAAGAGAGATTGAAGCGTATATCAAAGCATGCGGTAATATTTCGGCGAAGGAAATAGATGGAGTACCGGCATTGAATCTCCATGAGAGTGCAGATGCAATCAGCCGCCATGCTCAGATGGAAGAATTCATGTTTTTAGGCCTGCGTATGTTAAAGGGAGTTACAAGAACAGAATTCAAAGAGACTTTTGGCGTGGAAATAGAAGCAGTATATGGCGAAGTCTTAAACCAGCTTCAGGAAGAGGACTTAATCGAGAAAAAAGCCGGTGTAATAAAGCTCAGCGACCACGGTATGGACATCAGTAACTATGTACTCGCCCAGTTTTTACTGGATTAAGTAGTGCGGTGTTGAACAGCATTAAATCAGAACAAATCTAAAGAAATTATAAAATTATAAAATGCTGTTGACAAAAAAAACGAATGGTGCTATCTTAAGTACATAGAAATTAGCACTCTTTCAAGTTGAGTGCTAACAACAAAGAAAAAGCAGTACAAAAAGCTTTTTCAAATACCTATAAAAGTTTCATTTTCAGGAGAACGTGAATGAACGAGAACGAATTAGATGAAAGAAAAACAAAAATCTTAAATGCAATCATTCGCAACTATCTGGAAACGGGTGAGCCGGTTGGTTCAAGAACCATTTCCAAGTATACGGATTTGAACTTAAGTTCCGCAACAATCCGGAATGAGATGTCGGACTTGGAAGAGATGGGATATATTTTGCAGCCACATACATCGGCAGGAAGAATTCCATCCGATAAGGGATATCGCTTCTATGTAGATAATCTGATTGCAGAGAAGGACAAAGAAGTATCCGATATGAAAGAGTTCGTAATTGAACATACGGAGAAGATGGAACAGGTATTGCAGCAGGTGGCAAAGCTGTTGGCAAACAACACGAATTACACCACCATGATAACAGCACCGCAGTATCACCACAACAGCCTGAAGTTCATCCAGTTATCCAATGTGGATGATGAACATATTCTGGCAGTTGTCGTATTGGAAGGCAATCTTGTGAAAAATAAGATGATTCCGATAGAAGAGCCGATAGATAATGAGCATATGTTAAAACTTAACATGCTTTTGAATACACATTTAAATGGATTGTCATTAGATCAGATTAATCTGGGCACCATAGCAGTGTTGAAAGAGAAAGCCGGTATCCATTCCAAAGTCATCAGTGATGTATTGGATGCAGTAGCAGAAGCAATCAGCGAAGATGAGGATTTGGAGATATATACCAGCGGTGCAACGAATATCTTAAAATATCCGGAGTTATCGGATTCGCAGAAAGCAGGAGAGCTTTTAAATGCGTTAGAAGAGAAGAAACAGTTAGTAAGTCTGGTGACGGATAACCTCAGCAATGAGGAGAACGGCATACAGGTTTATATAGGAGATGAATCTCCAATTCAGACCATGAAGGACTGCAGTGTGGTAACAGCTACCTATGAACTTGGTAAAGGCGTGAAGGGAACGATAGGAATTATCGGACCGAAGCGTATGGATTATGAGAACGTCATGGATAATCTGAAAAATTTGAAATCACAACTAGAAGGCATATTTGATAAGCCGAAGAAAGAATAGCATAGAAAGGTGGTAAGGAAGTGGCAGAAGAAAAGAAAGAAGAAGTGCTTGAGGAAGTATTAGAAGACTTAGAAGCAGAGGATGCAAAAAAGCAGGAAGAAGCACAGAATACCGCCTCAGAAGAAAAAGAAGTTGAGGCAGAAGAAAAAACGGAAGATACCGAATCTGAACCGGAAGAAATAGAGAAAGAAGATGAGGAGAAAAAGAAAGGTATCTTTAAAAAGAAAGACAAGAAAGATAAGAAGGACGAACAGATTGAAGATTTAACCGACCGGCTGAAACGTCAGATGGCAGAATTTGAAAACTTCCGTAAGAGAACGGAAAAGGAAAAGAGCCAGATGTATGACATGGGAGCCAGTGCAATCTTAGAGAAAATCCTTCCAGTTATCGACAATTTTGAAAGAGGGCTTGCAGCTGTACCGGAAGAAGACAAAAACAATGGCTTCGTAGAAGGTATGGATAAGATTTATAAGCAGATGATGACAGTGCTGACAGAAGTTGGTGTAACACCGATTGAAGCAGCCGGTCAGGAGTTTGACCCGAATCTCCATAATGCAGTAATGCATGTGGAAGATGAAGAACTCGGTGAGAATGTAGTAGCCGAGGAGTTACAGAAAGGTTACAAGTACAAAGAAAATGTAATCAGACATAGCATGGTAAAAGTAGCGAATTAAGCATAGGAGGATAAGAACATGAGTAAAATTATTGGTATTGATTTAGGAACAACAAACAGTTGTGTGGCAGTTATGGAAGGTGGAAAACCTACCGTTATAGCAAACCAGGAAGGTGCAAGAACAACACCATCTATCGTAGCATTTACAAAAACAGGTGAGCGTCTGATTGGTGAACCAGCAAAACGTCAGGCAGTAACCAACGCAGAGAAAACAATCTCTTCCATTAAGAGACATATGGGAACCGATTACAAAGTAAGCATTGATGACAAACAGTATTCTCCACAGCAGATTTCTGCAATGATTTTACAGAAATTAAAAGCTGATGCAGAAGGATATTTAGGAGAAAAAGTATCAGAAGCAGTTATTACTGTACCGGCATACTTCAATGACGCACAGCGTCAGGCAACCAAGGATGCAGGTAAGATTGCAGGACTTGATGTAAAACGTATCATCAACGAGCCGACAGCAGCAGCACTTGCTTATGGACTGGACAACGAAAAAGAACAGAAAATTATGGTATACGACTTAGGTGGTGGTACATTTGATGTATCTATCATTGAAATCGGTGACGGAGTCATCGAAGTATTATCTACAAATGGTGATACCAGATTAGGTGGAGATGATTTCGATAACAAGATTACACAGTGGATGATTGACGAATTCAAGAAAGCAGAAGGCGTTGACTTATCTACCGATAAGATGGCTCTTCAGAGATTAAAAGAAGCTGCAGAGAAAGCTAAGAAAGAGTTGTCTTCTGCAACAACAACCAATATCAACCTGCCTTTCATTACTGCAACAGCAGAAGGACCAAAGCACTTTGATATGAACTTGACAAGAGCAAAATTCGATGAGTTGACACATGACTTAGTAGAAAAAACAGCAATCCCGGTACAGAACGCTATGAAGGATGCAGGCGTAACCAATGCAGACTTAGGCCAGGTATTATTGGTTGGTGGTTCTACACGTATCCCGGCTGTTCAGGATAAAGTAAGACAGTTAACAGGCAAAGAGCCAAGTAAATCCTTAAACCCGGATGAGTGTGTAGCACTTGGTGCTTGTATCCAGGGTGGTAAATTAGCAGGAGATGCCGGCGCAGGTGATATCCTTCTTCTGGATGTTACTCCATTGTCACTGTCTATCGAGACCATGGGTGGAGTTGCAACAAGACTGATTGAGAGAAATACAACAATTCCTACAAGAAAGAGCCAGATTTTCTCAACAGCAGCAGATAATCAGACAGCAGTAGATATCAACGTAGTACAGGGTGAGCGTCAGTTCGCAAGAGATAACAAATCCCTTGGACAGTTCCGTCTGGATGGTATCCCACCAGCACGTCGTGGAGTTCCTCAGATTGAAGTTACTTTCGATATTGATGCAAACGGTATTGTAAATGTATCTGCAAAAGACTTAGGAACCGGAAAAGAACAGCATATTACAATTACTGCCGGATCTAACATGTCTGATGCAGATATCGATAAAGCAGTAAAAGAAGCAGCTGAATTTGAAGCACAGGACAAGAAGAGAAAAGAAGCAATCGACACCAGAAATGATGCAGATGCCTTCGTATTCCAGACACAGCAGGCATTAGACCAGGTTGGAAATAACCTTGATGCGGCAGATAAATCTGCAGTAGAGGCTGACTTAAATGCACTGAAAGCTTTAGTAGATGCAAATCCACAGGCTGAAAACATGACAGATGATCAGGTTGCTGAGATGAAAGCAGCAAAAGAGAAACTGATGGAAAGTGCACAGAAAGTATTTGCTAAGATGTATGAGAACGCTCAGGCAGCTCAGGGAGCCGCTGGTGCAGGTCCTGATATGGGAGCAGGTGCAGCCGGTGGAGCAGCTGCAGGTTCCGCAGATGATGATGTGGTAGATGCTGATTACAAAGAAGTATAATTCTACAGATAAAAAGCAGTAGAAAGGGTTGGCAGTTTTACTGTCAACCCTTACAAACGGTAAAGAGGGAATAGATTATGGCAGAACAGAAAAGAGACTATTACGAGGTCTTAGGCGTTGATAAAAACGCAGATGACGCAGCAATAAAAAAAGCATATCGTGTCCTTGCCAAAAAATATCATCCGGATATGAACCCGGGGGATAAAGAAGCAGAAAAGAAATTTAAGGAAGCATCTGAAGCATATGCAGTACTGAGCGACCCGGAGAAGAGAAAACAGTATGACCAGTTTGGCCATGCAGCCTTTGATGGAGGTGCCGGCGGAGCAGGCGGATTTGATTTCTCAGGTATGGATATGGGAGACATTTTTGGAAGCTTTGGAGACATTTTCGGAGATTTCTTTGGCGGCGGAAGACGCAGCAGCAGCAGCAACGGACCGATGAAGGGAGCCAATGTACGTGCCAGTGTCAGAATTACATTTGAAGAGGCAGCATTTGGCTGTGAGAAAGAAATTGATTTAGTATTAAAGGATGAATGTAAGACCTGTCATGGTACAGGAGCGAAGCCGGGAACCAGTCCGGAGACCTGTAGCAAATGTCAGGGAAAAGGAAAAGTGGTATATACCCAGCAGTCCTTATTTGGTATGGTACAGAATGTACAGACCTGTCCGGAATGTAACGGAAGCGGTAAAATTGTTCGTGACAAATGTCCGGACTGTCGTGGAACCGGCTACATTGCCAGCAAGAAGAAGATTAAGGTCAGCATTCCTGCCGGAATTGATAACGGTCAGAGTGTAAGAATCCGTGAAAAAGGTGAGCCGGGTGTAAATGGCGGACCAAGAGGAGATCTTCTGGTAGAAGTAGTAGTATCCCGCCATCCAATCCTTCAGAGACAGGGCATGGATGTATATTCAACAGCACCAATCAGTTTTGCACAGGCAGCACTGGGTGGAGAAGTAAGAATTACAACCATCGACGGCGATGTGGTCTACGAAGTAAAACCTGGTACACAGACCGACACCAGAATCCGTCTGAAAGGAAAAGGAATCCCATCCCTGCGTAACAAGGCAGTCCGTGGTGACCAGTATGTTACACTTGTGGTTCAGGTTCCGACCGGATTAAATGAAGCTGCAAAAGAGGCACTGCGCCAGTTTGATGCAGAGGCCGGTAATTCATTAAAGACACAGAATGGTGCGGCAGGCACGAAAAAGAAAAAGGGATTTATGGGAAAAATTAAAGAGTCCTTTGATGATTTATAAAAATGATAAAGCTGTTTCCTGAAAAATGGAGGCAGCTTTTTTTACGCGAGTAGCGAGAAAAATCGCATGCTTGCATGCAGATTTGGCGAGCACCGCGATAACTCGGGAAACCTGCAAAAGTGAGTTTCTCGTTGTTGCATTTTGTGACAACATATTGTATACTATTCCTGATTCATAAGTTTTTTGTAACCATATGTTGATTTAGGCAACCGTTTATGAGACAAGGAGAGAGATTTATGAAGCAGCATAACAGCGCTGTGATTAAGAAGGATGCAGCACAGTTTGAAAAATGGTGTTTTCAGCAGACTGTGGAACTGGAACATACAAGGAGAGAACTGGAAAATTCCAGACGCGAGATGGAACGCCATCAGAGGGAGTTAGAATTCCAGAAGCGGAAATTCGAGATGGAGAAGAATCTTGAACAGGAGCGGATGAAGCGGGAACAGCATCTTTTTGACATGAAGTGGAAAATATTAGAAAGTGAACTTCAGAAACTTGCTGCCGAAAAGCAGAAAATGGAGCGTCAGAGAGACTTTTACAGCAGAGTACATGAATTTGAACAGGAGAATAGAAGCCAATCATCCAATGTGGTGAAGGGAGAAATGTTCTTTATGGGCGTAGGCAATGAAAAATCATTGCGGAAGCGTTATAAGGATTTGATTAAAATATATCATCCGGATAATCTCAATGGAGACACTGGTACCATTCAGGAAATTAACCGGGAATATCAGGTACTGATGCAGAAACTGGAAGTAAAATATCAGTAATAAGATTGCAATAATAGCACAGCAATGACATAGCAATAAACAGGAAAATCAGCGGGCAGAAGAAATATGTTCCGCTGTTTTTGTGTTACCAGACATGCGTAGGCGTCGCTATGTATCTAAAGAAGCTGTCTGCTGGTTACCGTTGATTCCCTTACAGTTGCGAAAAATAAAAAGCTATGTTAAGATTAAAATGTTTGCTTTTTATAATAGAAGGTTAAGATAAGAACAGGAGCAGAAACTATGAAATGGGATAAATATACAATAGATACAACAACAGAAGCTGAGGATTTTATCAGCATGATGTTATCAGAAAATGGCATTGAAGGAATTGAAATCGAAGACAATGTACCATTGACGAAAGAAGAAACAGGAGAAATGTTTATTGATTTTCCGCCGGAACTTCCGCCAGACGAAGGAAAAAGCAAAGTCAGCTTTTATTTAGAGGCAGGCGAAGACCATACCGAGACTTTAAAGGCAGTCCGCATTGGTTTAGAGCAGTTAAGAAGCATGGTAGAAATCGGAAGCGGAGATATTACCTCCAGCCAGACCGAGGATATCGACTGGATTAATAACTGGAAACAGTTTTTTCAGTCTTTTTATATCGATGATATTTTAATCAAACCAACCTGGGAACCATTAAAGGAAGAGGATAAAAATAAATTCTTAATCGAGATTGACCCGGGTATTTCCTTTGGAACCGGAAAGCATGAGACAACACAGCTTTGTATCCGACAGATTCGTAAATATTTAAAAGAGGGCGAGCGTGTTCTGGATGTAGGATGCGGCAGCGGAATCTTATCCATTGCAGCATTAAAGCTTGGTGCAGGCAGCGTAGTGGGCACGGATGTGGATGGAGATTGTATCACATCAACTCATGAAAATATGACAGTCAATCATCTGGCAGAAAATTCAGGTGAATTTTATGTTGGAAACCTGATTGACGATAAAGCATTTCAGGAAAAGATTGGCACAGGTTATGATCTGGTCGTAGCGAATATTTTAGCGGATATTATTATTCCGATGGCACCGGCACTTTATCAGTGTGCGAAAGAGCAGGGAGTGCTTATTACTTCCGGAATTATTGATTTTAAAGAAAACGAAGTAAAAGAAGCTTTAGAGCAGGCAGGCTTTGAAATCTTAGAAGTCAACCATCAGGGCGAATGGGTCAATGTAACTGCACGGAAAAATCAGAGGTAAAATAGATGCATCAGTTTTTTGTTGAAAAAAGCCAGGTGGGCAAAGAATATGTTACCATAACCGGAAGCGATGTAAATCATATCCGGAATGTACTGCGTATGAAAATCGGAGAGACGATTCGCATCAGTGACCGGGAAGGTGGCAATTATTTTTGTAAGATTGCAGAAACCGGAGAAAATTTCGTGCAGGCAGACATAGTATCTGTGGACGAAGAAGGAACCGAGCTTCCGTCTAAAATCTATTTATTTCAGGCACTGCCGAAGGGAGATCGGATGGAAACGGTGATTGAAAAGGCAGTAGAACTTGGTGTCTATGAAATCATTCCGGTAGCCATGAAATACTGTGTGGTAAAGCTGGAAGGAAAAAAGGCAGCACAACGGGTACAAAAATGGCAGGCACAGGCAGAGACTGCAGCAAAACAGTCAAAGCGCAGTATCATTCCAAAGATTCATGAAGTAGTATCTTTCAAGGAAGCCTTAAAGCTGGCAGAAAACTGTGATATACGCTTAGTGCCGTATGAAAATGAAAATGGCATGGAAGGAACCAGGACAGTATTAGAGCAAATCGAACCGGGGAAGAGTATCAGCATTATGATAGGACCGGAAGGCGGATTTGCAGAGGAAGAGATTGCAAAAGCAAGAGAGACCATGCAGTCCATTTCCTTAGGAAGAAGAATACTTCGGACAGATACAGCAGGTATCTGCATGATGTCCATGCTGATGCTGCAATTAGAGAGCCGTATATAACGAAAAAACAGTAAGAAAGTGTAGAAAAGTATGGAAGCATATCTGGATAATTCTGCGACCACCCGCTGCAGTGACCGGGCGTGTCAGTTAATGGTAGACCTTCTGACGAAGGATTATGGCAATCCATCTTCCCTTCATATGAAAGGAATTGAGGCAGAACGATTTGTTGAGACTGCAAAGAAGAAAATAGCAAAAACATTAAGAGTATCAGAAAAAGAAATCATCTTTACATCCGGTGGAACGGAGTCAAATAACCTTGCGATTATCGGTGCTGCAATGGCAAATCGCAGAGCGGGAAATCATATTATAACCACATCCATTGAACATGCATCCGTAGAGAATCCAATGGAATTCTTAAAGGAGCAGGGCTTTGAAATTACTTATCTTTCTGTGGATGAGAATGGAATTATTTCACTGGAAGAGTTAGAAGAAGCAGTGACGGAACAGACCATTCTTGTTTCCATGATGCAGGTAAATAATGAAATCGGAGCCATCGAGCCGGTTGCAGAAGCTGCAGAGCTTATTAAGAAAAAGAATCCGGATACACTGATTCATGTAGATGCAATCCAGTCTTATGGAAAAATGTATATCTATCCAAAGAAACTTGGCATAGACATGCTTTCCGTCAGCGGACATAAGATTCACGGTCCAAAGGGAAGCGGATTCCTCTGGGTGAAGGAAAAGACGAAATTAAAGCCGCTGATATTAGGCGGTGGACAGCAGAAGGGAATGCGTTCCGGAACGGAAAATGTACCGGCAATTGCAGGTCTTGGAGAAGCAGCAGAAGAAATCTATGAGAATCTCGATGAAAAGAGAGTGCATCTTTACGGATTAAAGCAGCGTTTTATCGACGGAATCGAAAAGCTGGAAGGAACCCATGTAAATGGAAAGACCGGAGAGGATTCAGCACCACATATCGTCAGCGTCAGCTTTGAAGGAATCCGAAGTGAAGTATTATTACATTCACTGGAAGACAGGGGGATTTATGTATCTTCCGGTTCTGCCTGTTCTTCCAATAATCATGCAGGCAAACAGAAGGGAAGCAAGACCCTTAGAAACATTCATTTAAAGGAAAATCTTCTGGATTCCACACTGCGTTTTTCCTTCAGTGTGCATACAACGGAAGAAGAGATTGATTACGCATTAGAAGTACTGGGAGAGCTGCTTCCGGTATTGAAGAAATATACAAGACATTAAAAGAGAAAGGAAATCATATGTATAAATCATTTCTGGTAAAATATGGAGAAATCGGAGTAAAGGGAAAGAACCGCTACATTTTTGAAAATATGTTAATGGAGCAGATCCGCCATGCGTTAAAGACAGCAGAGGGCGAGTTTGAAGTAACCAAAGAGCAGGGAAGAATCTATGTCAATGTAGTATCCGATGACTATGATTATGACGAGACCGTAGAAGCATTAAGCCGTGTATTTGGTATTGTAGGATTCTGTCCATTACTTCAGGTAGAGGATGAAGGCTTCGATAAATTAGCGGAGACAGTGGTAGATTATCTGGGTAAAGAATATCCGGAAAAGAACTTTACCTTTAAAGTAAATGCAAGGAGAGCAAGAAAGAATTATCCTCTTGATTCCATGGAAATCAATGCTGAACTGGGTGGAAAAATTTTAGATGCGTTCCCGGAGAGCAAGGTAGATGTGCATAACCCGGAGGTTATGGTCTGCATTGAAATCAGAAGCCTTATCAATATTTATTCCAAGGAAATTCCGGGACCGGGTGGAATGCCGGTAGGTTCTAACGGAAAAGCAATGTTATTATTATCCGGCGGAATCGACAGCCCGGTAGCAGGTTATATGATTGCAAAACGTGGAGTAGCGTTGGACGCAACTTATTTTCATGCACCGCCATATACTTCAGAACGTGCAAAACAGAAGGTAGTGGATCTGGCAAAACTGGTAGCAAGATACAGCGGACCTATCAATCTTCATGTAGTGAATTTTACCGATATCCAGCTTTATATTTATGAGAAATGTCCACATGAGGAGCTTACCATTATCATGCGCCGCTATATGATGAAACTGGCAGAGCATTTTGCTAAAGAAAACCGCTGTTTAGGACTGATTACCGGAGAGAGTATCGGACAGGTCGCAAGCCAGACCATGCAGTCATTAGCGGCAACCAATGAAGTATGTACCATGCCGGTATACCGCCCATTGATTGGATTTGACAAGCAGGAAATCGTAGAAGTGTCAGAAAAAATTGATACCTATGAGACATCTATCCAGCCGTTTGAAGACTGCTGTACCATTTTTGTGGCAAAGCATCCGGTTACCAAACCGAACATTGAATACATCAAGAAATCTGAAACAAAGTTAGAAGAGAAGATTGATGAACTGATGCAGACTGCAATTGATACGGTAGAAGTGATTCACGTAGAAGCAGAGTAGTGCGCATCCTTGCGGAGCGTTTTTTACTTTACAGGAAAGCAATTTCCTGTAAAGTAAAAAAAGGGATTGCTTTCGCAATCCCCTCAATTCATTTACATCAATTCAATTATACAAGATAAGGTTTTAATGCTTCCATAATCTCATCCAGATTAGACTCTGCATGAATTGCTAAGTCGATTGGTTTGGATAAATCTAAGCTGAAGATACCCATGATAGATTTAGCATCGATAACGTATCTTCCAGAGATTAAGTCGAAATCAAATTCGAACTGTGTGATTGCGTTTACGAAGGATTTCACCTTATCGATTGAGTTTAATGAAATTTGAACTGTTTTCATAGTAAGACCTCCTTGGTTGCTATAAATACTTTTTCTTAATAGTAACTTCTTTGGAGGTAAAAGTCAACTAGAAGTGAGGAAAAAATCGAATGAAAAAAGCAGCATTGCACAATTTGGGATGCAAGGTGAACGCATATGAGACGGAGGCTATGCAGCAGTTATTAGAACAGGCAGGTTATGAGATTGTTCCTTTTACGGAACGGGCGGATGTCTATGTGATTAACACCTGTTCGGTAACCAACATGGCAGACCGGAAATCCCGCCAGATGCTTCATAAAGCAAAAAAAGAAAATCCGGACAGTATCGTTGTCGCTGCCGGCTGTTATGTCCAGACTTCGTCGGAAGAAGCAGCAAGGGATTTATCCGTGGATATCATTATCGGAAATGACAAGAAACATGAACTGGTGGAGCTTATTGAAAACTGTATGAACCAGAAGAAAAATGCAAACGAAGAAACCGAAGGAGTGGATGACTGGAAGGAAAATATCTGCAATATTAATGAGAAAGGCAGAGCATATGAATCGCTGTCTATCAGCCGGACAGAAGAACATACCAGAGCTTTCTTAAAGGTGCAGGATGGCTGCAACCAGTTCTGCACATATTGTATTATTCCATATGCGAGAGGTAGAATCAGAAGCCGTAAGGCAGAAGAGGTCGTGCGTGAAGTGGAGACACTTGCAGCAAATGGCTGTAAGGAAGTAGTATTGACCGGAATCCATTTAAGTTCCTATGGATTAGACCATGGAGATAATCTTTTACATCTGATTCAGGAAGTGCATAAAGTAGAAGGTATCCGCCGGATTCGTCTGGGTTCCTTGGAGCCTGGAATCATCGATGAGAATTTTGTGAAAGAGCTGGCAAAATTAGAAAAAATCTGTCCGCATTTTCACCTGTCCCTGCAGAGCGGATGTGATGCAACCTTAAAGCGGATGAACCGGAAATATGATACAGCCACTTATGAAGCAGGCTGTAAGCTGATTCGGAAATATTTTACCCATCCGGCAATTACCACAGATGTTATCGTAGGATTCCCGGGAGAAACAGAGGAAGAATTTGAGGCAACGAAGGAATTCTTAGAGCGGATTCATTTTTATGAGATGCATATTTTCAAGTATTCCAAGCGCAAAGGTACGAAGGCAGCAGTGATGCCGGATCAGGTGCCAGAACAGGTGAAGACAGAACGCAGTAAGGTGCTTTTGGCACTGGCACAGGAAATGTCAGAAGAATTCCGGGAGTATTATGTTGGCAGACCGGAAGAAATATTATTAGAAGAAACCGATGAAATCGCAGGAAATGTATATTTTACCGGATATACCAAAGAATATGTAAAGATAGCAGTGCCGGAGGCAGAAGGGGAAGAAAATATTTTGGTGAAAGGTGTAGTGACCGGACGGATTTCAGCGGATGTATACCGGATGGAAAATATTGAAAAAGCAGAGTAGAATTATCGGGAAAAGATAAGTGTATGAGAAGTGTATTTTGAATAATGGTTGAATTTTGCAGTACTTTATATTAGAATAGATTTAGCGATGCTTTTTCATTAGGAAGAACAAAAGAGCAAAATAAGGGCGTGAAAAAATGCAGAACATGAATAACACACAATATTTTAGAGTTGAAAAAGAACCGGAAATCAGGGTACATGATGTACTTAAGATTGTATACGAGGCATTATCCGAGAAAGGGTACAATCCGGTCAATCAGATTGTTGGATATATTATGTCTGGTGATCCGACTTATATTACCAGTCACAATAATGCAAGAAGTCTGATTATGAAAGTAGAACGTGACGAACTTGTAGAAGAGATATTAAAGGAATATATCCATACAAATTCATGGAAGTAGGAGGCAGTTGATGCGGATAATCGGTCTTGACTTCGGTTCTAAAACCGTTGGAGTTGCCGTTAGCGATGAACTGCTTATTACTGCACAGGGAATTGAGATTGTGCGCAGAAAATCAGAAAATAAGCTGCGTCAGACATTGGCACGTATTGAAGAATTAATCAAAGAATATAACGTGGAGAAAATTGTTCTCGGCTTTCCGAAAAATATGAATAATAGTGAAGGCGAGCGTTGTGAAAAAACCTTAGAATTTAAAGAAATGTTAGAAAGGCGTACCGGACTTACAGTAGAGTTGTGGGACGAACGCCTTACTACTGTTGCGGCGGATAATCTTATGATGGAAGCCGGAATCCGAAGAGAGAATCGCAAAGAATATGTGGATCAGATAGCGGCATCCTTTATTTTACAGGGATACCTTGACTATCTGCAGAATGAAAAGAATTAGGAGTAAATATGGAAAAAGTAAATTTTACAGACCCGGATACCAATGAGTCAGCAGAATTTTATGTATTAGAGCAGACAACCATACGGGGAATCAATTACCTTCTTGTCACAGTAGACGAAGAGGGTGATTCGGATGCATTTATTTTAAAAGAAACACAGAATGAAGATGATCACAATACCATCTATGAAATGGTGGAAGATGATAAAGAGTTAGAAGCACTTGCAAAAATTTTCGCAGAATTAATGGAAGATGTAGACATTGAATTCTAGGAGAACTTATGTAATTGCGGACAAATGCAATGAGCGCGAAAAGAAAGAATTTATGGAGGTAATATTTTGAAAAAAGAAGCAAATTCAAAATTGAAAATCATTCCATTAGGCGGATTAGAGCAGATTGGAATGAACATAACTGCCTTTGAATACGAAGACAGTATTATTGTTGTGGACTGCGGTTTATCATTCCCGGAGGATGACATGTTTGGTGTAGACCTTGTTATCCCGGATGTGACTTATTTAAAAGATAATATTGACAAAGTAAAGGGATTTTTTATTACCCATGGTCACGAAGACCATATCGGAGCAATCCCTTATATTTTAAAAGAAGTCAATGTGCCGATTTATGCAACCAAGCTTACGATTGCAATTATCGAACACAAGTTAGAAGAGCATAATATGCTCAAGAAAGTAAAACGTAAGGTAGTAAAATACGGACAGCATATTAACTTAGGCTGCTTCCGCGTGGAATTTATCCGTACCAACCATAGTATCCAGGATGCGGCAGCTCTTGCCATTTATTCACCGGCAGGAACAGTTGTCCACACCGGAGACTTTAAAGTGGATTATACACCGGTATATGGTGATGCTATCGATTTACAGCGTTTTGGTGAGATTGGTAAGAAGGGTGTACTGGCATTGATGTGTGACTCCACCAATGCAGAGCGTCCTGGCTTTACCATGTCGGAGCGTACCGTAGGAAAGACCTTTGATAATATTTTTGCTGACCATAAGAACACACGAATCATTATTGCAACTTTTGCATCCAATGTAGACCGTGTACAGCAGATTATGAACTCTGCCAATAAGTATGGCAGAAAAGTAGTGATTGAAGGACGAAGCATGGTAAATATCATTACGATTGCGTCTGAACTGGGATACCTTACCATCCCGGAGCAGACCCTGATTGATATTGAACAGCTGAAGAATTATCCGGATGAGCAGACGGTTATCATTACAACAGGAAGCCAGGGAGAATCCATGGCGGCATTATCCCGTATGGCATCCGGCATGCATCGTAAGATAACAATTAAACCAAAGGATACCATTATTTTTAGTTCCAACCCGATTCCGGGTAATGAAAAAGCAGTGTCCGGTGTCATTAATGAACTGACCATGAAAGGTGCAGAGGTTATTTTCCAGGATGTTCATGTTTCCGGTCATGCCTGTCAGGAGGATATCAAACTGATTTACTCACTGGTAAAACCGAAATATGCAATTCCGGTTCATGGAGAATACCGTCATTTGGTTGCCCAGGCTAAGATTGCAGAAGAACTTGGCATTGATAAAGAAAATATTTTCCTCTTGTCTTCCGGTGATGTATTAGAACTGGATGAGGAAAGCGCAGCAGTTACCGGACATGTACAGGTAGGGGATGTCATGGTAGACGGACTTGGTGTTGGTGACGTAGGAAATATTGTATTGCGTGACAGACAGCATCTGGCAGAAGAAGGAATCATTATTGTTGTAATGACATTGGAAAGTGGCTCCGGAATGGTGCTGGCAGGACCGGACATCGTATCCAGAGGATTTGTCTATGTACGTGGGGCAGAAAGCCTGATGGAGGAAGCTCGTCATGTATTAGAGGGAACCATGGAACACTGCATGGATAAGAATATTACAGACTGGAGCAAGATTAAGACAGAAATCAAAGATGCTTTAGGTGATTTTGTCTGGAAAGAGACAAAGCGCAGACCGATGATTATTCCAATTATTATGGAAGTTTAATGTGGGTGGATGAACATGAGCGTAGTAGAAGATAAGGTAACAGAACTTGTAAATGCAATTCAGGATACCAATGAATATAAGCGTTATCAGGAAGCAAAGAATAAGCTGCATGCGAATCCGGAATTAGAGCAGATTGTATTTGCATTCCGCCAGAAGAATTACCAGATCCAGAACAGTAAAAATGTGGATCTGTTCTGGGAAGTAGACCAGCTGGAGCGGGAAAATATAGATATCCGCAAGAATCCGGTTGCAGAAGAATTTATGACAGCAGAGCTTGCATTCTGCCGTCTGCTGCAGAAAATTAATTTCAGACTGGTTGGCGGCCTGAATTTTGAAGTAGGTTTTGTAAACGAAAGATAATGGAGAGGTTGTGCGATGAGTGCCAGTAAGATTGTGATGAAAATTGTCCGAATCAGTTTTTCTGTTCTTATTGTTGTACTGGTAATTTTTGTACTTTTTAAGGCAGGAAGCTATGCATATGATTTCGGATATCGCGTGTATACAGAGCAGCCGGTGTCATCCGGTGATGGCAAGGATATTGTGGTTCAGATAGAGGCTGGAATGTCCGGTAGTGATATTGGAAGTATGTTAGAGGAGAAAGGACTTATCCGTGATGCCAGGCTTTTTGCAGTGCAGTTAAAGCTTTCTGCGTATTCTAAAAAAATCAAACCGGGAATATATACGCTGAATACTTCCATGACAGCGAAAGAAATGATGGAAGCCATGTCACCGGTTTCGGAAAAAGATACAGAGGGTACAACGTGATAGTAGAGGAACGATTAGTAACGTATATCAATTCCTTAGACAGTGGAAATACACCGCTTTTAGAGGAAATTGAGGCAGAGGCAAAGAAGAATTATGTGCCGGTTATCCGTAAGGAAATGCAGAGCTTTTTAAAATCCATGCTGGCATTAAAGCGGCCGGAGCGGATTTTGGAAGTGGGAACTGCAGTAGGATTTTCTGCACTTCTGATGGAAGAATATAATCCGGTGCCATGCCGGATTACAACCATAGAAAATTACGAGAAAAGAATTCCTATTGCACAGGCAAATTTCAAACGTGCCGGAAAAGAGAAAGAAATCACACTGATTCCGGGAGATGCCACAGAGGTGTTAAAGACGTTAGAAGATCCTTATGATTTTCTTTTTATGGATGCGGCAAAGGGACAGTATATCAATTTCCTGCCGGATATTCTTCGGCTGATGAAGCCTGGAGCATTACTGGTATCTGACAATGTGCTGCAGGAGGGGGATATTATCGAATCCCATTATGCAGTAACCAGAAGAAACCGGACCATTCATAAGAGAATGCGGGAATATCTTTATGAACTGACACACAATGACAGTCTTACCACATCGGTGCTTCCGATTGGAGACGGTGTTACCATTAGCATTAAGAAATAGATGATACAGATTGAAATATTAGGAGAAATAAATCAATGAGACCGGTAGAATTACTGATTCCAGCCAGCAGTCTGGAAGTATTAAAAATTGCAGTCATTTATGGAGCAGATGCCGTATATATCGGCGGAGAAGTATTTGGACTTCGTGCGAAGGCAAAAAACTTTTCCATGGAGGATATGGCAGAGGGTATTCAGTTTGCCCATGAGCATGGCGTAAAAGTTTATGTAACAGCAAATATACTGGCTCACAATGGGGATTTGGAAGGTGTAAGAGAGTACTTTACCCAGTTAAAGGAAATCAAGCCGGATGCCCTGATTATTTCTGACCCGGGTATTTATACCATTGCAAAAGAAATCTGCCCGGAAATCGAGCGTCATATCAGTACCCAGGCCAATAATACCAACTATGGAACGTATCAGTTCTGGTGGAACCAGGGCGCAAAGCGTGTGGTAACAGCAAGAGAGCTTTCTTTAAATGAGATTGCTGAGATTCGCAAAAATATTCCGGATGAAATGGAAATCGAGACATTTGTGCATGGAGCAATGTGTATTTCTTATTCCGGAAGATGTCTTTTAAGTAATTATTTTACCGGAAGAGATGCCAACCAGGGAGCCTGCACTCATCCGTGCCGCTGGAAATATGCAGTGGTAGAGGAAAAACGTCCGGGAGAGTATCTGCCGGTTTATGAAAATGAACGTGGTACCTATATTTTTAACTCCAAGGATTTGTGCATGATTGAGCACATCCCGGAACTGATTGAGGCAGGTATTGATTCCTTTAAGATAGAAGGACGTATGAAGACAGCACTTTATGTTGCTACTGTAGCACGTACTTACCGGAAAGCCATTGATGATTATCTTACCTCACCGGAGAAATATAAAGAAAATATGGACTGGTATTTAGAACAGATTTCTAACTGTACTTATCGCCAGTTTACCACCGGCTTTTTCTTTGGAAAGCCTTCGGAGGAGAGCCAGATTTACGATAATAACACTTATATCAAAGAGTATACCTACCTTGGAATTGTAGGAGAACGCAACGAAGAGGGATTATATCAAATTGAACAGAGAAATAAATTCTCCGTAGGGGAACAGATTGAAGTCATGAAACCGGATGGAAGAAATATTCCGGTTACCGTAAAACGGATTGTGGACGAAGATGGAAATGAAATGGAATCAGCACCACATCCAAAACAGGTGCTTTACATTGATTTAGGACAGGAACTGGAGATGTATGATATTTTACGCAGACAGGAGGAATGACCTATGGAAGAAAAGTATGTTGTTTATGTCGGAACGTATACCCATGAGAACAGTATCGGAATCCATTTATATGATTTGGATGCAAAAAGCGGAGAAATGAAGGAACGGAAAGTGGTTCCCATCAATAATCCTTCCGATTTGCTGGTATCGAAGGATGGCAGATTCTTATATTCCATTGCAGATGAAGGCGTGGAAGCATTTCACATTCTGCCGGATGGAGACCTTGAGCCAATGAACAAGCAGTGGATTGGCGGTATGCGTGGCTGTTATGTGGAAGTGGACAGTAAGAACCGTTATCTTTTCGTAGGCGGTCATCATGATGGCAGAGTGACCATGATGAAGTTGGAGGAAGACGGCAGCATCGGAGAAATCGCAGACGGTATTTTTCATAAGGGAATAGGACGGACCATTGCAGAGCGAAGTTCCAAGCCACATGTAGACTGCGTGAAGCTGACACCGGACGAGAAGTTCTTGTGTGCAGTGGATAATGGATTAGATCATGTAAAGATTTACCGGATTGACTATGAGAATGGCAGGATGAAGCTTGCAGATATCATCCGTTGTCCGTTGGAATCTGCACCGCATATGATTCGCTTCAGCCGTGATGGAAGATTTGCTTATATTCTCTATGAGCTGTTGAATCAGATAGAGGTATTTTCCTATATGTTAGAAAATGACCAGCCGCATTTCGAGAAGGTTCAGACCATTACAACGACCACACCGAAGGAAGCTGATGTCTGTGCTGCATCCGGTCTGGAAGTGACAATGGATGGTGAATATTTATTCTGCAGTAATGCAGGTGCAAACTCCGTATCGATTTATGAAATTGATAAAGAGAGTGGATGTCTTACCATGATGTGTAATTCGAAAATCAGTGGTGATTATCCGAAAATGATTGGTATCTGTCCGGACAGAATGCATTTCATGAGCCTTAATAATGAGACCAATGAGATTACCATGTTTAAGGTAGATTATGAGAAGAAATACATTCTGATGGAAGAGAAGCCGATTCCGGTAGACAAGCCGAATTGCATTTATATTCATAAACTAAGTTAAAAGCGAACTGCAGGAAACATGCTTTAATCAGGCATTTTTCGGTATTCATGTAAAAAGGGTAAAAAAAGATGTCATTTGTTAAAAAAATAACAGACGACATCTTTCTTTTTTGGAAAAACTATGATAGAATAACACGGTTGAAGCCTACCGGTCCGGAGGCTATCAATGGAAGTGCTTGGCCGCAAAGCCTTAAAATGCGGAGAAAAAAGAAAATTTAAGAAAAGAGGAAGAGACTATGAGTGAAAAAAACGTAGCTTTTACCAGGGACAGAAGTATCCCAAAATCTTATGAGCTGGTTCTGACAGCTTTATTTACCGCCATTATCGTCGTAATGGCTTTTACCCCGTTAGGATTTATTCCTTTAGTAGTAATTAATGCAACGATTATCCATATACCGGTTATTTTAGGTGCAATTTTCTGCGGACCGAAAAAAGGTGCCTTTTTGGGATTTGTATTTGGATTAACCAGTTTTATTAAAAATACATTGATGCCAACTTCTATGTCAGCATTTGTATTTTCACCGATACTGGCAAGCAGCATCGATGGCGCAGCAGGAGTGGTAAAGAGTACCATTATCTGTTTTGTACCACGAATTTTAGTAGGTATCATCCCATATTTCGTATATCGTGGAATTGTAAAATTAACCACATCCAGCCATGCAAAGGCTGCAAAGGTAATCAGTAATCTTGTAATCAGTGTACTTTTACTGGTTGGTATCCATGCGTTTTTTGCTAAAATGCTGACAACAGATTCGAAGGAAATGATTGGCTGGATATCAGGTGCAGCTGCAGCAGTTATTTATTTTATTGTAGTGGAACTGACCGGGAGAAAGAAGGATGGCAGATTCTTGGGCTATGTCTATGCCGGCGTAACCGGAGCATTGACCAATACACTGCTTGTAATGCCGATGATTTATATTTTCTATAAAGAGGCATATGCCAATGCATTGAGCATTGAACCGGGCGCAGTTATGGGTGTAATCCTTGGCGTTATCAGCTTTAATGGAATTATAGAAGCGATTGTAGCAGCCGTTCTGGTAGCCGCTATTGGAATGGTATTGAATAAAGTACACAGGAGGTAATTCATATGTTAAAGGGCAGGAATATATTACTGGCAGTGACAGGCAGTATTGCAGCATATAAAGCGGCTTCGCTTGCCAGTATGCTGGTAAAGCAGCACGCAGATGTGCATGTAATTATGACGAAAAATGCAGAGCAGTTTATATCACCGGTTACCTTTGAGACACTGACCGGAAATAAGGTAATTGACGATACCTTTGACCGCAACAGTGGATATCATGTGGCACATATTGCCATGGCACAGGAAGCAGATGTGGTGATGATTGCTCCGGCTTCTGCAAATGTCATTGCAAAGCTGGCACACGGAATTGCAGATGATATGCTCACTTCTACCATGTTAGCCTGTGAGGCTCCGATATATCTTGCCCCGGCAATGAATACACATATGTTTGACAATCCGGTAACACAGGATAATCTTAAGAAGCTAAGAGAATATGGTTATCACATCATTGAGCCGTCCTCAGGCTATCTTGCCTGTGGTGATACCGGAAGGGGAAAACTTCCGGAACCGGAAGAACTGTTAGAATATATTCTGCATGAAGCTGCCTGTGAGAAAGACCTGACAGGAAAGAAGGTTCTCATCACAGCAGGAGCCACCCAGGAGGCAATTGACCCGGTACGTTATGTGACCAACCATTCCACTGGAAAAATGGGTTACGCGCTGGCAAAGAATGCGGCAAGAAGAGGGGCAGAGGTAACACTGGTCACCGGACCGACCAGCCTTGAAAAGCCTTTTTTTGTAAATACAATTCCGGTGGTTACGGCAGAAGATATGTATCAGGCTGTCACAGATGCATTTGCAGAACAGGATATTGTAGTCATGGCTGCAGCAGTAGCAGACTACCGTCCAAAGACCGTTGCGGATGAGAAAATAAAAAAAGCCGATGGTGGACTGGCGCTGGAAATGGAGCGCACGAAAGATATTTTGGGAACCATTTCTGCCCGGAAGGAAAAACAGTTCCTGTGTGGATTTTCCATGGAGACACAGCATCTGAAAGAAAATTCCAAAGCCAAGTTAGAAAAGAAAAAGCTTGATATGATTGTTGCCAATAATCTGAAAGTCAAAGGAGCCGGATTTGGTACCGATACCAATGTGGTAACCCTGATTACGGCGGCAGAAGAAAAAGAGCTGCCGATTATGTCAAAGGATGAAGTGGCAGCAGCTATCTTTGATGAGATTCTAAGCAAAATGCAGGCATAATAAAAAAATAATCCCTGTCAGCGGAAGGTCACCTGAGTTTGTGACTTGTAGCAGACAGGGATTTTGCTGTTTCTGATAGAAGCCTTTATTTCTTGTAGAAATCTTTGATTCCATCCATCCGGGCACTCATGTTAGAAAGCATGGCATCGAAAATAGTAATGGCAGCCATGGATTCGACAACCACAACAGCTCTTGGAACGATAATCGGATCGTGACGTCCCTTGATATTGATTTCGATTTCCTCGCCGTTTTTATTTATGGTCTTCTGGGTGGAAGCAATGGAAGGAGTCGGCTTGATGGCAGCACGGAATACAATCGGCGAGCCATCACTCATGCCGCCTAAGATACCGCCGGCGTGGTTGGTTTCTTTTGTGACAGAACCGTTTTCATCCGTTACAAAGGCATCGTTGTTGGTAAGTCCGGTAGCAGCAGCAACTGCAAATCCATCACCGATTTCAAAACCTTTTACAGCACCAATGGAGAAAATTGCTTTGGCTAAATTTGCATCGATTTTTTCGAATACCGGGTCACCGATTCCTGCAGGAACACCGGTAATAACACATTCGATAATACCGCCGGCAGAGTTTTGCATGGCTTTGCATTCTTCCAGATAGGAAGCGGCTTTTGCAGCAGCATCTGCATCCGGCATATAGAGCGGATTCTTCGTAATTTCTGCAGCATCAAATCTGGTTTCGTCAATGGTAACTGGACCGATGCTCTTACTGTAGGTGAGAATTTCAATGCCAAGTTCTTTTAAAATTTTTGCGGCAACCGCACCGGCAGCCACACGTCCGATAGTCTCACGGCCGGAAGAACGTCCGCCACCACGGTAATCCCGGAAACCGTATTTGGCATCAAAGGTAAAGTCAGCATGTCCCGGACGATAGTAGGAAGCAATCTCACGGTAGTCTTTGGAATGCTGGTTTTCATTTACCACAATCAGTGAGATTGGAGTTCCGGTGGTTCTGCCTTCAAAGACACCGGAAAGAATATGTACTGCATCATCCTCTTTTCGCGGGGTAGAGAAAGCAGATTGTCCCGGTTTACGCCGGTTTAAATAGGTCTGTATATCTTCTTCACAAAGGGAAAGTCCGGCAGGACAGCCGTCAATTACGACACCGATTCCCGTTCCGTGTGATTCTCCCCAGGTTGTAATTTTAAAGTTAGTTCCAATAGTTGAGCCTGCCATAGCATCCTCCTGATTTGTTTTTGTAAAAAAGTCAGACTCTATTATAGAAGATTTTTCAGATACTGGCAATCCCACAGTTGCAAAAAGTGCGAAAACAAGGTATGCTAGGATAGTATTTGTAAAAAGAATAGAAACAGGAGATTATATGTACGAATTATTAAAACAGGATGGAAGAGCAAAGAGGGGCATTTTTCATACCGTACATGGTGATATACAGACCCCGGTGTTTATGAATGTAGGAACGGTCGCTGCCATAAAGGGAGCTGTTTCTACCGAAGACTTAGAGCAGATTAAGACACAGGTGGAATTATCCAATACCTATCATCTGCATGTACGTCCGGGAGATAAATTAATCAAAGAGCTGGGCGGACTGCACAAGTTCATGGTGTGGGACAAACCAATCCTTACCGATTCCGGTGGATTTCAGGTATTTTCACTGGCAGGACTCCGTAAAATCAAAGAAGAGGGAGTCTATTTCCATTCCCACATTGATGGAGCAAAAATTTTCATGGGACCGGAAGAAAGTATGCAGATACAGTCTAATCTGGCATCCACCATTGCCATGGCATTTGATGAATGTGCACCGGCACTGGCTGACCGTGGATATGTAGAGGCATCCGTAGCCAGAACAACCCGCTGGCTGGCACGCTGTAAGGCTGAAATGACAAGACTGAATGGGTTGGAAGATACCATTAATAAAAATCAGATGCTGTTTGGAATTAACCAGGGAGCCATTTATCCGGATATCCGGATTGACCATGCAAAGCGAATCAGTGAATTGGATTTAGATGGCTATGCAGTAGGTGGACTTGCAGTAGGCGAGACCCACGAAGAGATGTATGATATCTTAGACCAGACCGTTCCATATCTGCCACTTGAGAAACCAACCTATCTTATGGGTGTCGGAACTCCGGCAAATATTTTAGAGGCAGTAGACCGTGGCGTGGATTTCTTTGACTGTGTATATCCGACCCGTAATGGCCGCCACGGACATCTTTATACCAATCAGGGAAAGATTAACCTTTTCAATAAGAAATATGAAAAGGATATGCGTCCAATCGAAGAGGGCTGTCAGTGTCCGACCTGCCGCCGTTACAGCAGAGCCTATGTCCGTCATTTGTTAAAGGCAAAGGAAATGCTTGGCATGCGCCTTTGCGTATTGCACAATCTGTATTTCTACAATACCATGATGGAAGAAATCAGAGACGCCATCGATGCCGGCAGCTACAAGTCATACAAAGAGGAAAAACTCTATGGTATGAACCAGATAAACCGGGAAAAAGAGGCGTAAATCTAAAAAAAGAATGAAATATCGGGAAAATACTTGTGAAACGCAGTCTTTTTGTGTACAATGTTTTTTATGAACTTAAGTTGTAATTCAGGAGGAAAAGAAATGTCTATTTTAGCATCACAGCAGGCACAGGCCTGGGGAAGCATTATTATGTGGGTAGTAATTATGGTTGTATTCGTATACTTCTTCATGATTCGTCCACAGAAGAAAGAAGCAAAGAAGAAAGAGCAGATGATGTCAGAGTTAGCAGTAGGTGATACCGTACTGACAACCAGCGGTTTCTACGGAATCGTAATTGACGTATCTGAAGATGATACTGTTATCGTTGAGTTTGGCAGCAACAGAAACTGCCGTATCCCAATGCAGAAAGCAGCAATTGCAGCAATCGAAAAACCGGAAGAAGCAGTAGAAGCAAAAGAAACCAAAGAGAAGAAATAAGATAAGACCTTAGAAAATCCGTGGAGTGTGCGAGATGTACAAGCCACGGATTTTTTGTATACAAGGAACAGACAGTTGCCTGAAAAAATGCAGGTATGTTATAATAGAATAAAATTGCAACAAATAGAAATTGTTATAAATTCATAGAAAATGAGGTGAGAATGATGTCATACAGCATGAAAGAATTGTTAGATAAATATATAGCAGAAATTAAAAAAATATATGGAACACATTTGCAGGAAGTGATTTTGTATGGCTCATACGCCAGAGGGGATTTTAAAGAAGATTCAGATATTGATATCATGATATTGCTTGATATAACAGATATGGAAATGAAGCAATATCAGCATCAGTTATCTTATGCGACATTCGATTTTAATATGGATAATGACCTGGATATTAAGCCGATAACAAAGAATGATGAACATTTCCGCAAATGGAGTGAAGCATATCCGTTTTATGAGAATGTAAGGAAAGAGGGAGTAAGGTTATATGGAGCAGCATAATAATGATGATATGAAAAAAGAACTCGCCCAATATAGGATGGAAACAGCAAAAGATGACTTACGTGCAGCAAAAATATTATTAGATGCAGGGGAATATAAGGCAGCAAATAACAGGGCATATTATGCTATTTTTCATGCTATCAATGCAGTGCATGCAACAGCGGAATGTTTTGGTAAACTGGTGGAAAAGTATATATTGGAATATAAGAATGAATCTTAATTATGAGGATATACAGTATGAGAATATTTAAGAAAAAATCCACACCATTGCCCTATGATAAAATGAACAAGAAGCCTGTTATTAAAGCCAGCATCTGCAATGGAGAACAGGTGGCAGGCTTTAAAGATATCCATACAGGAAAAATAGAGGAAGTAATGCTGATAAGAAATGAGGCAGACCTTGATACGTTCCGAAAAATGTATGGAATTGAGGGAAAAATAGAAAAGGAATATTAAGCAAAGCATAATAGAAATTCAAGACAGAAAGAAAAGGAGCATAACCATGCAGACAGACATTAACGCAGCATATTTTAAAAGCATCATTGACCAGGATCGTTGTTCCGTTGTGATATGCAATTTAAAGCACGAAATCATTTATATGAATCCAACTGCAGTAAAAAGCTATGAGAAATGGGGCGGTGAAAGCCTTGTTGGAAGAAGCCTTTTAAACTGCCATAATGAAGAATCGCAAAAACGCATCCAGCAGGTAATCGACTGGTTCGCAGCAGATGAAAGCCACAATCTCATCTATACATCCCATAATGAGAAGCAGAATAAAGATGTGTATATGGTTGCTTTAAGGGATGCCGAAGGAAAGCTGATTGGCTACTATGAGAAGCACGAATTCAGAAATGCGGAAACCATGGAAAAATATGATTTGTGGTAAGATGAAATATAGGAAAATGAGATAGTTTCATATCATAAATAGAGCGGTACATCGACAAAGGTGTATCGCTCTATTTAAATTCAATAATATCATTTGGAGTACAGCCTATAATGGTGCAGAGCTTTTCTAAGGTGAGTACAGTAATATTTTTGTTGTGTTTTAATCCATCCAGAGTTTTATTATCAATGCCCATCTTTAGAAGCTGGTATTGGGATATCTTTTTGGACTTCATAGTATTCCACAAATTAGCAGACAGCAAATTATCAAAGAATTTAGAAGGGGAAGCAGGTTTCCCTGATTTTGTTGTGCTGGAAAGGAAGAAAAGTCGAGATGCAGCTAAATATGGGTGCATAGAAGCAAAACGACCGTATGATAATATGGAGATAACAGAGCAGATAGAAGGACACCTTAGTTCTTATGGAAAAGTGATTTATACAAATGGACTCGTATGGAAGTTTTATAAAGAGAAAAAAGAAAACGAAAAAGTTTATATTGTAGGAAGCATCAAGTCAAAGAATAAGCAGGCTATAATCTGGGAACCGGTAGATAACTGGTATAAACTGATGAGCTTTTTAGAGGACTGGAACTGGAAATCATAAGATAGGGTTGCCATAGAATAAAACACAAAAAGACAGGCATATCACACAACGTATAGCTATTAGTGTGATATGCCTTTTCTAGTCCCCTAGAAATTACTGTCATTCCATCCCCAGTCCTCGGTCGGGAAGTAAGCAACATAGATTCGCTTCTTCGGAATACCAAGCTCATTTTCTAAGAGCGTGCAGACTTTTCTTGTCATAAGATTCATCTGCGGCTTGGTCGGATAACCGTAGCATTTCACTTCTACATAAGCAATATCTTTGGTGCTTCCTAGAAAGCAAAGAGAAGCATTCCCTTCGAACCCGGTCATCACCCAGTTTTCACCTTTGCCGAGACAGTCTCTGGTGATGATGCAGAGCTCCTTGGACAGGGCATCTTTTTTGGCAATATCTAAAGTAGCAGTAGTTTTCATGTTAATAAATGGCATTTGAAAATCCTCCTTGCAAATTGATAAGTTAATTGGCTCGTTATATAGGTGAGAGTGAAAAAGCTATGATTCATCAGAATATGGATGCTTGAAGCAAACGGTTAGAGGCATCTGGCATTTCGTACAATATCAGGCAGCACCGGCACATGGATGTGACGGTGAGGTGCAGCTTGAACATGGATGTGAATCTGCACCGGTTGCCGTACGGTATTAGTATTGCGGTAGAAATGCCTGATGCCCCTTACCGTTTTGCCTCGCATCCATATCTGATGAATCATAGAACCTTTCTCAACTCCTATAAAATACCTACCTCAAGTCTACTGTACCAGTCCCATTCTGACAAGAAAAAGATTTGGTATAATAACAACAAATCATATCAAGAGAATAGAATATAACCACAGTTTATAAATGCTATGAGAAACTATAATGGTAAAATTTATTGAATTCTTCGGATAAATAAGCTATGATATAGGATAATGAGCATTACCATAATCAGTAGTTATGAAATTGGGATGCATGCAATAGGAAAAGAAAGAAGGATTTACCCATGAATTATAATGTTGGAGTAATTGCCGGTGACGGAATTGGACCGGAGATTGTAAGCGAAGCAAGAAAGGTGTTAGATGCCATTGGAGCAAAATTCGGACACACCTTTACATATGACGAGATACTGATGGGCGGTTGTTCTATCGATGCAACCGGTGTACCGCTGACCGATGATGCCATTGCACATGCAAAAGCGGCAGATGCAGTTCTGATGGGTTCCATCGGAGGAAATACAGCAACATCCCCTTGGTACAAATTAGAGCCATCCCTTCGCCCGGAAGCAGGTCTTTTGAAATTAAGAAAAGCATTGAACCTTTTTGCAAACTTAAGACCGGCATACCTTTATGAAGAATTAAAGGAAGCATGTCCACTGCGTGATGATATTATCGGAGACGGATTTGACATGATGATTATGCGTGAGCTGACCGGTGGACTTTATTTCGGAGAGAGAAAGACAGAAGAAGTTGACGGTGTGATGACGGCAACCGATACTTTGACATATAACGAAAATGAAATCCGCAGAATTGCAAAACGTGGATTTGACATTGCCATGAAACGCCGCAGGAAAGTAACCAGCGTGGATAAGGCAAACGTACTGGATTCCTCCAGACTCTGGAGAAAGATTGTAGAAGAAGTAGCAAAGGACTATCCGGAAGTAACTTATGAGCATATGCTGGTAGATAACTGTGCCATGCAGTTGGTAAAAGACCCGAAGCAGTTCGATGTAATTTTAACTGAGAATATGTTTGGAGATATTTTATCGGATGAAGCAAGTATGGTAACCGGTTCCATCGGAATGTTATCCTCTGCAAGCTTAAATGATACGAAATTCGGTCTTTATGAGCCAAGCGGCGGTTCTGCACCGGATATCGCAGGAAAAGGAATTGCAAACCCAATTGCAACCATTTTAAGTGCAGCCATGATGTTAAGGTATTCCTTTGATCTCGATAAAGAAGCAGATGCTATTGAAAATGCCGTAAAGAAGGTATTAAAGGCAGGCTATCGTACCATTGACATTATGCCACAGGAAGAAGCAAAGAAAGCAACCGTAACCCAGGTAGGAACAGCCAGAATGGGTGACTTAATCGTAGAGAATCTGTAAGAGATAAGAAATTTTCAGACAGAACAATAAAAAAGAGAGGAAGAACGAAGATGAAGAGTGATAATGTAAAAGCCGGAATGCAGCAGGCTCCGCACAGAAGTCTTTTTAACGCTTTGGGATTTACCGAAGAAGAAATGAAGAAACCAATGGTTGGTATTGTAAGTTCTTATAATGAAATCGTACCGGGCCATATGAATCTGGATAAAATTGTAAACGCTGTAAAATTAGGTGTTGCAGAAGCAGGTGGAGTACCGGTTGTATTCCCTGCTATCGCAGTTTGTGATGGAATTGCCATGGGACATATCGGAATGAAATATTCCCTGGTAACAAGAGACTTAATTGCAGATTCCACAGAGTGTATGGCATTAGCCCATCAGTTTGATGCACTGGTTATGGTGCCAAACTGTGATAAGAACGTACCGGGACTTCTGATGGCAGCAGCAAGAATTAATGTACCTACCGTATTTGTTTCCGGTGGTCCGATGTTAGCAGGCCATGTAAAGGGACGTAAGAGAAGCTTATCTTCCGTGTTTGAGGCAGTAGGTTCCTATGCAGCAGGTACAATGACAGAGGAAGAAGTAAGGGAGTACGAAGAGAAAGTATGTCCGACCTGTGGTTCCTGTTCCGGTATGTATACCGCAAACTCCATGAACTGTCTGACCGAGGCACTTGGTATGGGTTTACGTGGAAACGGAACTATTCCTGCCGTATATTCCGAGCGTATCAAATTAGCAAAACATGCCGGAATGGCAGTTATGGATATGTATCGGAAAGATATCCGTCCAAGAGATATTATGACAAAGGATGCTATTTTAAATGCACTGACCGTAGATATGGCGTTAGGCTGCTCTACCAACAGTATGCTTCATCTGCCTGCAATCGCACATGAAGTAGGATTTGATTTTGATATTTCCTTTGCAAATCCAATCAGTGAGAAGACTCCGAACCTCTGCCACCTGGCACCGGCAGGCCCGACCTATATGGAAGACTTAAATGAAGCCGGCGGTGTCTATGCTGTCATGAAAGAATTAGCAGATGCAGGACTTTTACATACAGACTGTATGACCGTAACCGGTAAGACCGTAGGCGAGAATATCAAAGATGCAGTCAATAAGAATTCGGAAGTTATCCGTCCACTGGATAATCCATACAGTAAGACCGGTGGTCTTGCCGTATTAAAAGGAAATCTTGCTCCGGACGGCGGTGTTGTAAAACGTTCCGCAGTCGTAGAAGAGATGATGGTTCATGAAGGACCGGCAAGAGTATTTGACTGTGAGGAAGATGCCATTGCAGCAATCAAGGGTGGCAGAATTGTTGCCGGTGATGTAGTCGTGATCCGTTACGAAGGACCAAAAGGCGGCCCTGGTATGCGTGAGATGTTAAATCCGACTTCTGCAATCGCAGGAATGGGACTTGGTTCATCCGTAGCATTGATTACAGACGGACGTTTCTCCGGTGCAAGCCGTGGAGCTTCCATCGGTCATGTTTCACCGGAAGCAGCCGTAGGCGGACCAATTGCGTTGGTAGAAGAAGGCGACATCATAAGGATTAATATTCCGGAAATGAAGTTAGAACTTGCAGTATCGGATGAAGAACTGGCAGCCCGTAAAGCAAAATGGCAGCCAAGAGAACCGAAGGTAACAACCGGATATCTGGCACGTTATGCTTCCATGGTTACTTCAGGAAACCGCGGTGCAATTTTACAGATTCCAGGTACCGGGGAAGAAAAATAAAAACCGGTAATCTGTAAATATACAGCAGAAAGATAAGTTGGAAAGAGAGGAAATTTCAATGCTCTTAACAGGTGCTGAAATCGTAATAGAATGTTTGAAAGAGCAGGGCGTGGATACGGTATTTGGTTATCCGGGCGGTGCAATTTTAAATGTATATGATGAGTTATATAAACATAGTAATGAAATAAAACATATTTTAACTTCCCATGAGCAGGGAGCTTCCCATGCGGCAGACGGATATGCAAGAAGCACCGGAAAAGTTGGTGTGTGCTTTGCCACCAGCGGACCGGGTGCGACTAATCTGGTAACCGGAATCGCAACCGCATATATGGATTCTGTTCCAATGGTAGCAATTACCTGTAATGTCAATGTGCCGCTTCTTGGCAAAGACAGTTTCCAGGAAATTGATATCGCAGGAATTACCATGCCGATTACCAAGCACAACTTTATTGTAAAAGATGTCGATGATCTGGCAGATACCATCCGCCGGGCATTCCGCATTGCAAAAAAAGGAAGACCGGGTCCTGTCCTTGTGGATATTCCAAAGGATGTCACTGCAAATAAGGCAGAGTATAAAGCACAGCGTATTGAACCGGTACTGCGTGTGACAGAAACCATCCGGGAGGAAGATTTAGAAGAAGCAGCCGCTCTGATTCAGAAAGCGAAAAAACCATATATCTTTGTGGGCGGCGGTGCCGTGATTTCCGACTGTTCGGATGAATTGAGAGAATTTGTGGATAAGGTGGATGCACCGGTTTGTGATACCCTGATGGGAAAAGGTGCATTTAACGGAACGGATGAACGTTATACCGGAATGCTTGGAATGCATGGAACCAAGACTTCCAATCTTGGAGTCAGCGAGTGTGATCTTCTGATTGCAGTAGGTGTCCGTTTCTCAGACCGTGTGCTTGGAAATGCTAAGAAATTTGCCTATCATGCAAAAATTTTACAGTTTGATGTGGATGCGGCAGAGATTAATAAAAATATCATGGTAACAAACAGCGTGATTGGTGATTTAAAGAAGATTCTTGCAAGAATCAATCCGATGTTATCTCCGATGGAGCATAAAGAGTGGATGGAGCACATCATGGAATACAAGAAAGAATATCCATTGAGCTATCATCCGGAAGGATTAAGCGGTCCGTTCGTAATCGAAGAAATCTATCGTCAGACCAACGGAGATGCTATCATGGTAACGGAGGTCGGACAGCATCAGATGTGGGCAGCACAGTATTATAAATACAAACAGCCGAGAACACTTCTGACATCCGGCGGACTTGGAACCATGGGTTATGGACTGGGGGCAGCAATCGGTGCGCAGATAGCAAATCCGGATAAACAGGTTATCAATATTGCCGGTGACGGATGTTTCCGTATGAATATGAATGAGATTGCAACAGCAGTCCGTCAGAAGCTTCCGTTAATCGAAGTTATCATCAATAACCATGTGCTTGGAATGGTAAGACAGTGGCAGACACTTTTCTATGAGAAGCATTATTCTGCAACTGTTTTAGACGATGGAGTAGATTTTGTAAAACTGGCAGAAGCCATGGGAGCAACGGGATATCGTGCAACCAGTCAGGCAGAATTTGTCGATATTTTGAAAAAAGCACTTGCAAGTAGTACACCAGTTGTTATAGACTGTATAATTGATAGTGATGATAAGGTGTGGCCAATGGTAGCACCGGGGGCAGCTATATCTGAGGTGTTTACCGAGGAAGATTTAAAATAATAAGCCATTACATATAGAAAGATATGTGTAAGAAGTGAGGAGGAATTAGAAAATGAGCAGAGTATATAATTTTTCTGCAGGTCCGGCAGTATTACCGGAAGAAGTTTTACAGGAAGCAGCAGATGAGATGTTAGACTACAGAGGATGTGGAATGTCCGTAATGGAGATGAGTCATCGTTCCAAAGTATATGACAACATCATCAAAGAGGCAGAAGCTGATTTAAGAGACTTAATGAATATCCCGGATAATTACAAGGTATTATTCTTACAGGGTGGAGCTTCCCAGCAGTTTGCTGCAATTCCAATGAACCTGATGAAAAATAAGAAAGCTGCATACATTGTAACTGGACAGTGGGCTAAGAAAGCTTACCAGGAAGCAAAAATGTATGGGGATGCAGTAGAAGTAGCATCTTCTGCGGATAAGACCTTCTCTTATATTCCGGATTGTTCAGATCTGGATATTCCGGAAGACGCAGATTATGTTTATATCTGTGAAAACAATACGATTTATGGAACCAAGTTCAAAGAACTTCCAAATACCAAAGGACATACACTTGTTGCAGACGTATCTTCCTGCTTCTTATCAGAACCGGTTGATGTAACCAAATACGGAGTAATCTACGGCGGCGTTCAGAAGAACGTTGGACCTGCAGGTGTTGTAATCGTAATCATTCGTGAAGACTTAATTACAGATGATGTTCTTCCGGGAACACCTACCATGTTAAAATATAAGACTCAGGCAGATGCTGATTCTCTTTACAATACACCACCATGCTACGGCATATATATCTGTGGTAAAGTATTCAAATGGTTAAAGAAGATGGGCGGACTCGAAGTTATGAAACAGCGTAACGAAGAGAAAGCTAAGATTCTTTATGATTTCTTAGATCAGAGCAAGTTATTCAAGGGAACTGTAGTTCCAAAAGACCGTTCTCTTATGAACGTACCATTCGTTACCGGTGATGCTGACTTAGATGCAAAATTCGTCAAAGAAGCAACCGAAGCTGGTTTTGTAAACTTAAAGGGACACAGAACCGTTGGCGGTATGCGTGCCAGCATTTATAATGCAATGCCAAAAGAGGGTGTTGAGAAGCTGGTAGCATTTATGAAGAAGTTTGAGGAGGAGAACGCATAATGTTTAACTATACATGTTTAAATCCAATCGCTGGTGTAGGCTTAGACCTTTTGTCAGATGAATATAACAAAGTAGATGATATCAAAGATGCACAGGCAGTCTTAGTAAGAAGTGCAGCAATGCATGACATGGAACTTCCAAAGACTTTAGAAGTTGTTGCAAGAGCAGGTGCAGGTGTAAATAATATCCCATTGGATAAATGTGCAGAAGCAGGTATCGTAGTATTCAATACACCGGGTGCAAACGCAAATGGTGTAAAGGAACTGGTATTTGCAGGAATGTTATTGGCAGCCCGTGACGTAGTCGGTGGAATCGAATGGGTAAAAGGCGAGGAAGGCAATGCAGATGTTGCAAAACTTGCTGAGAAACAGAAGAAGAACTTTGCCGGAAGCGAAATTGCAGGAAAGAAGCTTGGCGTTATCGGACTTGGTGCCATCGGTGTTAAAGTAGCAAATGCTGCAACACATCTTGGAATGGAAGTATACGGATATGACCCATACATTTCTGTAAATGCTGCATGGAGCTTATCACGCAATGTAAATCATGTAAATGCTGTAGAAGAAATTTACAAGAACTGTGATTATATCACAATTCATGTTCCGCTTTTAGATTCTACCAAGAAAATGATTAATGCAGAAGCAATTGCAATGATGAAACCTACCACTGTAGTATTGAACTTTGCAAGAGACTTACTGGTTGATGAAGAGGCAATGGTAGCAGCATTAGAGGAAGGAAAGATTGCAAAATATGTCAGCGACTTCCCAAATCCAACCACAGTTGGAAAGAAAGGCTGTATCGTAACTCCTCATATTGGAGCTTCTACCGAAGAATCCGAAGATAACTGTGCAGTAATGGCAGTAAAAGAGATTCGTGATTTCTTAGAGAATGGAAATATTACACATTCTGTAAACTATCCGGACTGCAATATGGGCGAGTGCAAGAGTGCAGGAAGACTGTTACTGTTACACCGTAACGTAAAGGGAATGATCAGCAGCTATACTTCTATTTTAGGAGATGCAAATATCAACATTTCTGATATGACCAATAAGAGCCGTGGTGATTATGCATGTACACTGCTTGATGTAGATGCACCTGTTACCAAAGAAGTAGAAGAGAAACTTCAGACCTTAGATGGTGTATTAAAGGTTCGTATTGTAAAATAATAAATGCAGGTGAGAAAAAGATAATATATGGACTGCCCGGTTACGCCGCGACAGTCCATTTCTCTTACGCAGGAAACTCACAGAGCGTGTTTTTTCGCAATTACGCAGGAAGGAGAAAACAATGGCAGATATCAGACCATTTTTATGTATCAGACCAAGAGAGGATGAGGCGGCAGAGATTGCAGCACTTCCGTATGATGTATATAACAGAGAGGAAGCAAAGAAAGCGGTAGAAGGACACGACAAAAGCTTTCTTCGCATTGACCGTGCCGAGACACAGTTTGATGATTCCGTAGACACTTATGCACCGGAGGTATATAAGAAAGCCCATGACATGCTCTGGGATATGGTGGCAGAAGGTGATTTCGTAAAAGAAGAGAAGCCGTGCTATTATATTTATGAACTGACCATGGACGGAAGGGTGCAGACCGGTATTACAGCCTGTGCTTCGATTGATGATTATCAGAATCAGGTCATTAAAAAACATGAGAATACCAGAGCAGATAAAGAGCAGGACAGAATCAACCATGTAAATATCTGTGATGCACAGACCGGACCGATTTTCTTAGCATACCGTTCCAATGATGCCATCAATGCAGTGGTAGAGAAGGTAAAGAAGACAGCTCCTCTTTATGATTTTGTGGCAGAGGATGGAATCGGACATCGTGTATACAGAATTGCAGAGGCAGAAGATATTGCGGCTATCGAGGAAGCATTTGCAAAGATAAAAGAAATCTATATCGCAGACGGTCATCATCGTGCAGCATCCGCAGTAAAGGTAGGGCTGATGCGGAGAGCAGAGCATCCGGATTATGACGGAACTGAGGAATTTAACTATTTCTTATCCGTATTATTCCCGGATGACCAGCTTATGATTATGGATTATAACCGTGTAGTAAAAGACTTAAATGGAATGACAGAAGAGGAATTCCTTGGAAAGATGAACGACCTGTTTGAAGTGGGCACGCCACAGAAGGAAACGGTTCATCCAACGGAAAAAGGAAGTTTCAGCATGTACCTTGGGGATAACTGGTATGCCTGCCGGATGAAAGAAGCGGATTTAAGCAGTGACCCGGTAGATGGGCTGGACGTATCAATTTTACAGAATGTGTTACTGCATCCGGTACTTGGCATTGAAGACCCGAAGACCGATAAGCGGATTGATTTCGTAGGTGGAATCCGTGGACTGGAGGAATTGGAGCGCAGAGTACATAGTGACTGTAAAGTGGCATTTGCCATGTATCCGACCAGCATCGGAGAACTGTTTGCAGTAGCAGATGCCGGAAGACTGATGCCGCCGAAATCCACCTGGTTTGAGCCAAAACTTCGTAGTGGATTATTTATTCATGCACTTTCATAATAACTTTCATAAATAACTGGAGGATATTAAAATGGGATTTTATCTGACCGCATTAGAAGCCAGCACAGAGGGCATTACAGCGGAAGAAGTCAGCGATGCTATCGAACAGATGAAGAAACCGGGCGTGGTACGTACTTACCTGGAGGGGCTGGTGCCGGATTTACTGGCGTTTCTCTTTCAGGTGGTGATTGCCTGCGTGGTATATGCCATTGGCGTAAAGTTAATCAAACTTTTCCGGAAACTCGTCCGGAAATGGCTGGATAAAAAGGATGCTGACAAGGGTGTAAAGCAGTTTATGGATGCACTGGTCAAGTGCATTGGATATTTCTTCTTGATTGTAATCATTCTTTCCCTCTTTGGAATTGCAACCACATCTGTAATGGCAATTGCAGGTTCTGCCGGACTGACGGTAGGCCTGGCACTGCAGGGAAGCTTATCCAACTTTGCCGGCGGCGTATTAATACTGATGTTAAAACCGTTTAAAGTGGGGGATTATATTGTAGAAGACAGCCATGGCAACGAAGGAACGGTAACAGAGATTTCGATTTTCTACACCAAGTTAAAGAGTGTTGACAATAAGATTATCGTAATTCCAAATGGAATCTTAGCCAACAGCAGCCTTACCAATGTAACCTACAGTGAGAAACGCAGGATTGACCTGGAAGTAGGGGTGTCCTATTCGGCGGATTTAAAGAAGACGAAGGCTGTGATAGAGCAGTTGCTTCTTTCCGAAGAACGCCGGGTTAAGGACGAGGCGGTGCAGGTCTTTGTATCGGAATTGGGAGACAGCAGTGTTACCATTGGTGCAAGAGTGTGGGTGCCGACTGATTTATACTGGGATATCCGCTGGGCACTGACTGAGGAGATGAAAAATGCTCTGGATGAAAATGGAATCGAAATTCCGTTCCCGCAGCTTGATGTCAACGTAAAGAATCCGGTATAAAATCGGGTAAAAAAGTGAAAAAGTTTGACAAATATTGGAAAATATGCTACTGTTAGCCATGTAGTCGTGCACAATTTTGTGCAACTTTTTAGATTTATTGTGTATTAGGAGGAAAAAGAAATGCAGGGAACTGTAAAATGGTTTAACGCAAAGAAGGGTTATGGATTTATCTCAGATGTAGAAGGAAATGATGTATTCGTTCATTTCTCCGCATTGAATATGGATGGATTCAAAGAGCTTAAAGATGGAGAAGCAGTTGAATTTGAGGTAGTAGAAGGAGAAAAAGGACCTCAGGCAGCTAACGTAGTTCGCTTAGGTTAATTCGTATAGAGTTGAATATGAAATAAGCGCAGAGCAGGAAGATGGATATCCGTCTTCCTGTTTTTAGGTTTATCAGGTGTAAATGTAAAAAAAATGTGTTATACTGATAAAGACTGTGAGTCAGATTATGAGAACATGGAGGATAAAACATTTGAATTTAGCAGCGTTAACAGCATATGAATTAATCAAAGAAGAAAATCTGACAGACATCCATGCAAAGGGATATCTGCTTCGACATAAAAAGAGTGGAGCTAAAATCAGCCTTATTTCCAATGATGATGAAAATAAGGTCTTTTATATTGGATTCCGTACTCCGGTAGAGGACAGCACCGGCGTACCACATATCATTGAGCATACGGTATTGTGCGGTTCGGACAAGTTCCCGGTGAAGGACCCGTTTGTGGAACTGGTGAAGGGTTCTTTAAATACATTCTTAAATGCCATGACTTACCCGGACAAGACCGTTTATCCGGTGGCAAGCTGCAATGATAAAGATTTTGCTAATCTGATGGATGTATACTTAGACGCTGTGTTCCATCCAAATATTTATAAGAAGGAAGAAATCTTCAAACAGGAAGGCTGGCACTATGAATTAGAGGATAAAGATGCGCCGGTTACCATCAATGGAGTGGTATACAATGAGATGAAGGGTGCATTTTCTTCTCCGGAGGGTGTTTTAGACCGTGTAGTATTAAATTCCCTGTTCCCGGATACCACATATAGTAATGAGTCCGGCGGTGACCCGGAAGTAATTCCGGAGCTTACTTATGAGCAGTACCTTGATTTTCACCGGAAATTCTATCATCCATGCAATTCTTATATTTACCTCTATGGAAATATGGACATGGACGAAAAACTGGAATTTCTCGATAAGGAATATTTAAGCCATTATGATAAAATCGAAGTGGATTCCGTAATTCAGCTGCAGGCTCCGTTTACAAAGCCGGTAACCATCAGCAAGCCATATTCCATTGCATCTTCCGAAAGCTTGGAGGATAATGCTTATCTTTCCTATAATGTGGCAATCGGAACGAATCTTGAGAGTGAACTGACTCTGGCATTTGATGTCTTAGATTATGCACTGTTAAGTGCACCGGGAGCACCGTTGAAGCAGGCACTTATTGATGCGGGAATCGGAAAAGATATCATGGGCGGATTCGATAACAGCACCTTACAGCCAATCTTTTCTGTGGTGGCAAAGAATGCCAATAAAGAAGACGAAGAGAAGTTTGTAGGAATTATCGAAGATACCTTAAAGAAAATCGTCAAAGACGGTCTTAATAGAAAATCCCTGTTAGCAGGAATCAACAGTGAAGAATTCAAATTCCGTGAAGCAGATTACGGTAATTTCCCGAAGGGATTAATCTATGGATTATCCTGTATGGATAGCTGGCTTTATGATGATGACGAACCATTCTTATATCTTAAAATATTAGATGTATTTACGGCATTGAAACAAAAGATTGAAACAGGATATTTTGAAGAACTGATTCAGAAATATCTTTTGGATAACAGCCATAAATCCTATGTGTCCATTGAGCCGGAAAAAGGCTTAAATGCCAAGCTGGAAAAAGAATTAGAAGAGAAGCTGGCAGCTTATAAGAAGAGCTTATCAGAAGAAGAGATTGATAAGTTAGTAGAGGATACAAAGCATTTAAAACAGTATCAGGAAGAACCGTCACCAAAGGAAGACCTGATGAAGATTCCGATGTTAAAACGGCAGGACATGAAGCGTGAAGCGCAGCCGCTGGTATATGAAAAGGTAAGCTGCAATGGCATCGAAACCATTCATACCAACATTTATTCCAATGGCATACATTATCTGAACCTGATGTTTGATATCAGTGATATTACAGAAGAAGAACTGCCATACCTTGGTGTGTTAAAAGCTGTACTTGGTTATATGGATACAGAGCATTATAACTATGCAGACTTAGCAAATGAGATTAATCTTATGACCGGCGGTATTTCATCCCAGATTAATATTTATGCGGATACCAAGAAAAAAGACAGTTTCCATGCAAAATACGAAGTCCGTTCCAAGATTCTTTATCAGAATTTAGAAGAGGGTCTGAGACTCCTTTCTGAGATTCTGATGCGTACACAGATTACAGATGAAAAACGTCTCTATGAGATTTTAGCACGCATCAAATCCAGACTGCAGATGTCTTTAAGCTCTGCCGGACATTCGGTATCTGCCATGCGTGCAATGTCTTATTTCTCACCGGTAGCCCGATTTAATGACCTGGTTGGCGGAATTGCATTGTACCGGACGATTGCAGAATTAGAAGAACACTTTGACGAGAAGAAGCAGTTCTTAATGGATAAATTAAGAAGCCTTGCAGAGAAAATCTTTGTGAAGAACAGACTGTTGATTTCTTTGACGGCAGACACAGAAGGATATCAGCTGTTAGAAGAAAAATTCCCGCAGTTCTTAACCGTTTTACCGGATGGAGAGAAAGAAGGGGAGGCAGTTGCCTTCCAGTGTGAGAAAAAGAATGAAGGCTTCTTAGATGCTTCCAAGGTACAGTATGTATCCAGAGCCGGAAATTATTTGTCTGCAGGATATTCCTATACCGGAGCACTTCGTATCTTAAAAGTAATTTTAAGCTATGATTACCTTTGGATTAATGTTCGGGTAAAGGGTGGTGCATATGGCTGCATGAGCGGATTTATGCGGAACGGAGATGCATATTTTACTTCTTACCGTGACCCGAATCTTAAGAGCACCAATGAGATTTACGAAGGTATCCCGGCATATTTAAGAGCTTTTGATGCAGATGAACGTGATATGACAAAATATATCATCGGAACAGTAAGCGATATGGATACTCCGCTGAATCCGGCTGCCAAGGGCATGCGTTCCGTAAGTGCTTATCTTACCAATATTTCTTATGAGGAATTACAGCGTGAGAGAAATGAAGTTTTAGATGCACAGCCGGAAAATATCAAAAATCTTGCAGGACTTATTGAAGCGGTACTCGCACAGGATGCCTTATGCGTCATTGGTGCAGAGGAAAATGTAGAAGCAGAAAAAGATATGTTCTTAGAAGTAAAGAATCTTTATTAAAAGCTGTGGGCGATAGTCCCGCAGCATACATAAGAAGGAGTAAGTATGACGGAAAATTTTAAATCAGGCTTTGTAACACTGATTGGACGGCCGAATGTAGGAAAGTCCACCTTGATGAATCATCTGATTGGACAGAAGATTGCAATTACGTCCAATAAACCGCAGACTACCAGAAACCGTATCCAGACCATTTATACGGATGAAAACAGAGGACAGATTATTTTTGTGGATACACCGGGTATCCATAAGGCGAAGAATAAGCTGGGCGAATTTATGGTAAATGTGGCAGAACACACATTGAATGAAGTGGATGTCATTTTATGGCTGGTGGAACCGAGTGATTTTATCGGCGCAGGAGAGCAGCATATTATTGAAAAGTTAAAAACTGTAAAGACACCGGTTATTCTGGTTATCAATAAATTAGATACCTTGGATAACAAGGATAAAATGCTGGAGTACATTGACACTTATCGTAAAGTTTATGACTTTGCGGAAATCGTACCGGCATCTGCACTGCGGGGAGAAAATACGGATGTTATCATTGATTTGATTTTTAAATATCTGCCGTATGGTCCGATGTTCTATGATGAGGATACCATTACTGACCAGCCGGAGCGTCAGATTGTGGCAGAGCTGATTCGTGAAAAAGCCTTACATGCTTTAAATGAAGAAATTCCTCATGGAATTGCCGTTTCTATTGACCAGATGAAGAAACGCAAAGGCAGGAAAATGTTTGATATTGATGCCACGATTATCTGTGAGCGGGATTCCCACAAGGGAATTATTATCGGCAAGCAGGGAGCCATGTTAAAGAAGATTGGTACCAATGCCAGATATGAGATTGAGCGCCTCTTAGATGCCAAGGTTAATTTAAAGCTTTGGGTAAAGGTGAAAAAAGACTGGCGTGACAGCGATTACATGATTAAGAACTTCGGATACCGGGAAGAGGAATTCTAAATATTGACAGTATTATCTTAAGTGCTTCTGGAAAACCTAATTTCATACAAGTATGAAGAAAGGGCAGGAAGGAAGCATATGGTAAGAGCAAGCTGGAATCATTTTACTTTGACCGGAAGAGTAGATGATTATCTTAAGTTTAAGGAACAGGAAAAAGAGGAACAGGATGGATTGGGCAGCCTGAAAGAGAAAGTAAGAGGTGAACAGGACCGTGGGCACAAACGTGATGGTTACGGGTATGGTGCTTACCGCAATGCCAATCAGTGAATATGACAAACGAATTACGATACTGACCCTGGAGAGGGGAAAGATTACGGCGTTTGCCAGAGGTGCAAGAAGACCGAACAGTACACTGCTGGCAGCCTGCAATCCCTTTTCCTTCGGACAGTTTGAAGTCTATGAGGGCCGTACCTCCTACAATGTGGTGCGGGCAGAAATTAAAAATTATTTTACCGAACTCACCACAGATTTGAATGATACATACTATGGATTTTATTTTCTTGAGATGGCAGAATATTATGCCCAGGAAAACAGTGATGACCGGGAAATGCTAAAGCTGCTTTACCAGTCCTTAAAGGCACTTGGAAAGAAGAATTTTGATAACCGGCTGGTCCGCGTGATTTATGAATTGAAAATGATGGTGCTAAATGGAGTATATCCGAATCTTTTTTCCTGCCAGAAATGTGGAAGAAAGGAACCGATGCAGTTTTTCAGTGTGCAGCGTGCCGGACTTCTTTGCGATTCCTGCAGCGAAACCGAGCATGGCAGACGGTTAGATGCATCTACCATTTATACGATGCAGTATATTATTACCACGGAATCAGCAAAGCTTTTTCATTTTGCAGTATCAGAAAAAGTGTTGTTTGAACTGATTCGGACGGTGAAGGAATTTCGGGAAAAATATGCACCCCATACATTTAAATCAGAGCAATTTTTAGAAGGGCTTTTCTGATTTATGGAGAAGCCGGGCATTTTGCCTGAGGTAACGCTTGAAATACCAAACCGAAAATAGTATAATTGTTGAGATTATGAGATACAGGGATTTGGAGGTTCGTATGAAGAAGAAGATAAGTGCACTCCTTGTAATGCTGTTAGCCTGTGGAATATTTGGCGGCTGCGGTGCTACAAAAGATGCAGATACCACGACGCTCTTTCCGGAGAAAAAGGGTGGAATCACAGAAGTTGCAGTAGGCGACTTTGACAAAGACAATTATGATGAGAATGAGTTAGAACAGTATGTAAAGGATTCCATCAAAGAATATGAAGACAATGATGGAGCCGGGACAGTAAAATTAAAAAATCTTTCCGTAAAAGACGGAGTCGCAAAGCTTGGTATGCATTACAGTGACAGCACAGCATATTCTGCATTTGTGGGAGATACCGTATTTACCGGAACGGTGGTGCAGGCAATTGCTGCCGGATATGATTTTAATACAGATTTCGTAGCGGTAACAGATGGAGCTGCCGGAGATGCAGCGGACAGCAAAGATGTCATGAAGAATGATGACTATCATGTTATCGTATTAAGCAAGGGTGTAGATGTTACGGTTGATGGAACACTGCAGTATGTTTCATCCGGGGTAACCGTCAAGGATAAGAACACCGCAACTGTGGATGAAATTCCTGCTGGTGAGACAGCAGAAGCAAGATATATTATTTATAAATAGAATGCGAGGAAGAATTTTATGGAAAAATCAATGGAAAAAATTGTAGCTTTAGCAAAGGCAAGAGGTTTTGTATATCCGGGTTCCGAGATTTACGGCGGACTGGCAAATACATGGGATTACGGTAACCTTGGTGTAGAATTAAAGAATAATGTGAAACGTGCCTGGTGGCAGAAATTCGTACAGGAAAATCCATACAATGTTGGTGTAGACTGTGCCATTCTTATGAACCCGCAGACATGGGTAGCTTCCGGACATTTAGGCGGATTTTCAGACCCTCTTATGGATTGTAAAGAGTGTCATGAACGTTTCCGTGCAGATAAGATTATTGAAGATTATGCAGAAGAGCATGGCATTACATTAGAGACTTCCGTAGATGGCTGGAGTCAGGAAGAAATGATGAACTTCATCAAAGATAACAGTGTTCCATGTCCATCCTGTGGAAAACATAACTTTACAGATATCCGTCAGTTCAACCTGATGTTCAAGACTTTCCAGGGTGTAACTGAGGATGCAAAAAATACGGTATATTTAAGACCGGAAACAGCACAGGGTATTTTCGTTAACTTCAAAAATGTGCAGAGAACATCCCGTAAGAAAGTGCCTTTCGGCATTGCACAGATTGGAAAATCTTTCCGTAACGAGATTACTCCTGGTAACTTTACTTTCCGTACCAGAGAGTTTGAACAGATGGAGCTGGAGTTCTTCTGTGAGCCGGGTACCGACCTTGAATGGTTCCAGTACTGGAGAACCTTCTGTCATAACTGGCTGTTAAGCCTTGGCATGAAAGATGAAGAATTACGTCTTCGTGACCATGATCCTGCAGAGCTTGCATTTTACAGTAAAGCAACTACCGACTTTGAATTCTTATTCCCATTCGGATGGGGCGAGCTGTGGGGAATTGCAGACCGTACCGACTATGACCTGACACAGCATCAGAATACATCCGGTCAGGATATGTCTTACTTTGATGATACCAAGAATGAAAAATACATTCCATACGTTATTGAACCGTCTCTTGGAGCAGACCGTGTGGTACTTGCATTCCTTTGTGCAGCATATGACGAAGAGAACATCGGAACAGAAGAGAAACCGGATATGAGAACCGTTCTTCATTTCCATCCGGCACTTGCACCGGTTAAGATTGGTGTGCTTCCGCTTTCCAAGAAATTAAATGAAGGTGCAGAGAAAGTATTTACACAGCTTTCCAAGAAATACAACTGCGAATTTGATGACAGAGGAAATATCGGTAAGCGCTATCGTCGTCAGGATGAAATCGGAACTCCATTCTGTGTAACTTACGATTTTGAATCTGAAACAGACGGAGCAGTTACGGTACGTGATCGTGATACCATGGAGCAGGAGCGTATCAAAATCGAAGATTTGGATACATATTTTGCAGAAAAATTCACTTTCTAAATCAAACACCTGATTTTTAACAAAACAGAGTGGTCTGATTTCGAAAAAATGGTTGCGAAACTATAAAATTATGATAAAATGAATATGTGCGCTTGTGGACAAGTGGCACGCGTAATGGGTGACATTGTGGATATCAATTGTTGTTGATAACAGACGATGTTCGCATATCAATAAACCAAAGTAAATTTATTAGGAGGAATTCAAAATGGCAAACAAATGGGTTTACATGTTCAGTGAAGGAAACATGTCCATGCGTAATCTCCTTGGTGGAAAAGGTGCTAACCTTGCCGAGATGACTGATATCGGTCTTCCAGTACCACAGGGATTCACAATCACAACAGAGGCTTGTACTCAGTATTATGAGGATGGCCGCAAGATTAACGACGAAATCATGGCACAGGCTATGGAAGGCGTTAAGAAAATGGAAGAGATTAACGGAAAGAAATTCGGAGACCTCAAGAATCCATTACTTGTTTCTGTTCGTTCCGGTGCTAGAGCATCTATGCCAGGTATGATGGACACCATCTTAAACCTTGGACTGAATGACGAAGTAGTTGCAGCAATGATCGCTGGAAACCCAGATCCTAAATTCGAGCGTTTCGTATATGACTCTTACAGACGTTTTATCCAGATGTTCTCTGACGTTGTTATGGAAGTTGGTAAGAAATATTTCGAGCAGCTCATCGATAAGATGAAAGCAGACAGAGGAGTTAAGTTCGACGTTGAACTTACAGCCGCTGACTTAAAAGAATTAGCAGAGCAGTTCAAAGCTGAGTACAAGAACCAGTTAGGAACCGATTTCCCATCTGATCCTGTAGAGCAGTTAAAATTAGCTATCGAAGCTGTATTCCGTTCATGGGATAACCCACGTGCAAACGTATATCGTCGTGATAACGATATCCCATATTCCTGGGGAACAGCTGTTAACGTAATGCCTATGGTATTCGGTAACTTAAATGATGAGTCTGGTACAGGTGTTGCATTTACCCGTGATCCTGCTACAGGCGAGAAGAAATTAATGGGTGAGTTCTTAATCAATGCTCAGGGTGAGGACGTAGTTGCTGGTGTTCGTACACCTATGCCAATCGCTCAGATGGAGCAGGAATTCCCAGAAGCATATGCTGAGTTCATCAAGGTTTGTGAGACTCTTGAGAATCACTACCATGACATGCAGGATATGGAGTTTACAGTAGAGAACAAGAAGTTATACATGCTTCAGTGCCGTAATGGTAAGAGAACTGCTCCAGCAGCTCTTAAGATTGCATGTGACCTTGTTGATGAAGGACATAAGACAGAAGAAGAAGCAGTAGCTATGATCGATCCTCGTAACTTAGATACACTTCTTCATCCACAGTTTGATGCAGCAGCATTAAAAGCAGCTACACCAATCGGAAAAGGTTTAGGAGCTTCTCCAGGAGCAGCTTGTGGTAAGATTGTCTTCACAGCAGAAGATGCAGAAGCTTGGAACGCTCGCGGAGAGAAAGTTGTACTTGTTCGTCTTGAGACATCTCCGGAAGACATCACAGGTATGAAAGCTTCCCAGGGTATCTTAACTGTTCGTGGTGGTATGACATCTCACGCAGCCGTAGTTGCCCGTGGTATGGGTACATGCTGTGTATCTGGATGTGGCGATATCGCTATGGACGAAGAGAATAAGAAATTCACTCTTGCTGGAAAAGAATTCCATGAGGGAGATTTCATCTCTATCGATGGTACAACAGGTAACATCTACGATGGCGAAATCAAGACAGTTGACGCTACCATCGCTGGTGAGTTCGGCCGTGTTATGGCTTGGGCTGACAAATATAGAAAACTTAAAGTTCGTACAAATGCAGATACTCCTGCAGATGCTAAGAAAGCTCGTGAGCTTGGAGCAGAAGGTATCGGACTTTGCCGTACAGAGCATATGTTCTTCGAAGAAGACAGAATTGCAGCATTCCGTGAGATGATTTGTTCTGACACTGTAGAAGAAAGAGAAGCAGCTCTTGAGAAGATTCTTCCATATCAGCAGGGAGACTTCAAAGCTCTTTATGAAGCACTGGAAGGATGCCCGGTTACTATTCGTTTCCTGGATCCACCTCTTCATGAGTTCGTTCCTACAGAGGAAGCTGACATTAAGAAATTAGCAGATGCTCAGGGCAAAACTGTTGAGCAGATTAAGACAATCATCGATGGACTTCATGAGTTCAACCCAATGATGGGTCACAGAGGATGCCGTCTTGCTGTAACATATCCTGAAATTGCTAAGATGCAGACAAAAGCTGTTATCCGTGCAGCAATCGAAGTTCAGAAAGAGCATGCAGATTGGAATGTGAAACCTGAAATCATGATTCCATTAGTATGTGAAGTTGAAGAACTTAAATACGTTAAGAAAGTAGTTGTTGAGACAGCAGACGCTGAGATCGCAGCTGCAGGCGTTAAATTAGAGTACGAAGTTGGTACTATGATCGAGATTCCTAGAGCTGCTCTTACAGCTGATGAAATCGCTAAAGAAGCTGACTTCTTCTGCTTCGGTACTAACGACTTAACTCAGATGACATTTGGATTCTCCCGTGACGATGCTGGTAAGTTCTTAGATGCTTACTATGACAAGAAGATCTTCGAGAACGATCCATTTGCTAAGTTAGACCAGACTGGTGTTGGTAAACTTATGGATATGGCACTGAAACTTGGTAAGCCAGTTAATCCGAACCTTCATGTTGGTATCTGTGGAGAGCACGGTGGAGATCCTTCATCTGTTGAATTCTGCCACAAGATTGGTCTTGACTATGTATCATGTTCACCATTCCGTGTACCAATCGCTAGATTAGCAGCAGCACAGGCAGCAATCGCTAACAAATAAGAATGGAACAAAATATAATATGTAGTATTCCTGTCATTGTCTGGATGCTATATAGTTAAAGATAAGCCCCTCCGGTTGGAGGGGTTTATTTTACTTTACAGGAAATTGCTTTCCTGTAAAGTAAAAAACAAAAGAGATTTCCCTTGTAAATTTGTATTATTTGTATTATAATGCATAATACAAAAAGAAAACTGACATATCAAAGAAAAAGGAAGAAAGAATATTCGGAAAGAGAATATCAAAAAATCAGAAAGGAGGGACCTTGGGTGGTTATATCCATAAATGAAACGTCGGAAGTGCCAATTTATCAGCAGATTCGAAATCAGATTGTACTTGGAATATCCGATGGAAGATTAAAGCCGGGAGAGCAGCTTCCCACTGTACGGGCATTGGCCGGAGAAATCGGGATCAATTCCATGACGGTGAATAAAGCCTATGCACTTTTAAAGCAGGAAGGTTATATTTATACAGACCGGCGGAATGGAGCCCATGTGCGGAAGGAATTTTCCGAAGCAAAGGAATTATCGGAGAAATCCAAAGAACTATTGCAGCAGATTATTTCCGAAGCCAAAATCTGTGGTATGACACAGGAAGAATTCTTAAAGATATGTGAGAATATGTATAAGGGGTGAGAAGAATGTTTCTAAATATTATATTTTTTGCAACATTGTATCCTGTTTTATTTATCATATGCATTGTATTTGCATTACAGAATTCCTATAAAGATGGCATGCTTTTTGCTGTAAATATGAAACGTGAATGGGTAGAGGATGAGAATGTAAAAGCAATCCAGAAGCACTTTAAAAAAGAAATGATATGGTATAGTCTTATTCTTGCAATTATTCCGTTTAGCTGTCTTTTTATTCCATACTTTTCCATACAGATGACAATCTGGATGGTGTGGTTGATTGTAGCGATTATTCTATTGATGCTTCCAACTGTATTTGCCAATAATCGTCTGAAACAATGGAAACGGAAGATGGGCTACTATGAAGAGCAGTCAGCAGAACGATATGTGGAATTAAAAAATGCAGGAACTGTCCATTGTATGCATTTTCTGCCGTTTTTTGTACCGCTTGCCATGGGAACAGCCGCCGCAATTGCTGTTATTCCTTTTGCTAAGGTGATGGGAATCTTCTGTCTCATTGGTGCCGCAAGTGGATATATTTTTCTGCTGGTGGCAATCTGGACGGACCGGCAGCCGGTACAGGTAATAAGCAGCAACAGCGATATCAACATTAATTATACCAGAGCCAAGAAAAGAATCTGGAAGAACATGTGGCTGTGTGCAATCTGGTTGAATACAGCATTAATCCTGTTTTTAATTCTGGTATCTTTTATGCAAAAGCAGGTGGGAATGATTTACCTTGCAGGCATAATTGTATTTGTAATTCTTCTGGCGGCTATGTGCATTCCGACCATTGTGATATTAGGAAGAGTAGAAAAGGCATATGAAGATAAGCATGATTTAATCGGTGGAATCGAAGACGACAGAAACTGGATTGGCGGCATGCTTTACTATAATCCAAAAGATCCGCATACAATCGTGGATAAGAGAGTTGGAATCGGAACTACAGTGAATATGGCATCCAAAGCCGGAAAAGGCACGATATTGTTTATTATAATAGCATTACTGATGCTTCCACTTGTCTGTGTATGGGTGATTGCAGAAGAATTTACACCGATTCATTTGGAAATTGAAAATCAGTCCCTTTGTGCAGAACAGATTCGTACAGATTATGAGATATCACTGGATGACCTGGATGATGTGGAAATACTGACAGAGCTGCCAAACTGGTCAAGGGTAAATGGAACCGGCATGGAAACCTTGGAAAAAGGAACCTTTAAAATCAGTGGTGAAGGAGAATGCCAGGTATTTTTAAATCCACAGAATAAAAAGTTCCTGTATTTTACTGCAAATGGAAAAAACTACTATATGAGTGGTATTGACGATACCGAGACAGAAGAGATTTATCAGGAAATTTTGAATCAAAAATAGGGTGATAGGATAAAACTACAGGAAACACGCTTTGCAATCTACTTGTGCAAATGAAAATATTTGACTTGTAACATAAAAAGAGTTACAATTTAAATATATAAAGGAGATGGAACTTTGAGAGAGTATTTAGAACAAATAATGCATCAAAGTATCACGGAACGTCCTTATGACTCTGTGGAGAAATTACCATTGGGATGCAGAAATGCATTTGAATTAACAATCATAGAAATTCAAAACCAGGAAATTCTTTTAGCAGCACCGGTAGATACGATGAATCTGACAGAACTTCGAAAAATGCGAATTCAACTGGAGCGGTATACAGGGTATCGATGTGTGTTCTATTTAAAAAAAGCAAATTGGTATTCAATTCCTAAAATGGTGGAAGAGGGAATTCCTTTTATATGGGAAAATCATCAGATTTATCTACCGTTTATGGGAATGCTTTTGAAAAATAATGAGCAGAGAACACCAAAGAACTGTTCTGTTATTTCATTTTTGACGCAGAAAATGATACTGAAAGCCTTATATGAAAATTGGCAGGATGTATCTGCGGTACGGGCAGCGGAGAAATTGGAAGTGTCCAGAATGTCAATAACCAGGTGCTTTGATGAAATTGATGCTTTGGGAATGCCTTTTTTAAAAATAAATGGAAGATCAAGACGTTTCTTTGCCAGAAATGATAAGAAAGTAATGTGGGAGGAGATACGTCCGTTTTTGCGAAATCCTATTATACATGAATTCAGACCAGAAAGAAAACCTGATGCAGATATGGTTTTAAGTGGCATATCTGCCTTGGCAGAGTACTCCATATTGGGAGAGGATAACTATGTCACATATGCTATAAGTAAAGCTCAGGTTGGAGCGTTGGGATTAAAATCTATTCGGGAAATCCCAAAGAATGAAGAACCAGTCTGTATAGTGCAGGAAATGGGATATATTTTGCCCTTCGAGAAGGGCAATGTGATAGATCCACTTTCATTGACACTGATACTGTCCGAAGAGGAAATGAAAGATCCTCGTGTAGAAAGTTCGGTAAATGAAATGTTGGAGGAATTTGTATGGTAAAAGGAATCGATATTTTTCAAGAGTATTTTAACGAATATACAGATCAGTATGTGCTTATTGGTGGGGCAGCATGCAGTGTGTCTTTTGAAGAACAGGATATCAATTTTGGACGAACAACAAAAGATCTCGATATTGTTCTGATTGTGGAGGCACAAACAAAAGAATTTGGAGAACGTTTCTGGAAATTTATCAAAGACGGAAAATATAGAATCAGGGCAAAAAGTAATGGGGAACCACAGTTCTATAGATTTGATAAGCCAGAAGATGAACGATTTCCTAAGATGATAGAATTATTTTCAAGAACTAATTATCTGTTACAGGAGGAGAATGGACTGACCCCAATTCATATTGACGATTCGGTCTCAAGTCTTTCTGCTATACTCTTAAATGATGCTTACTACCAGGCATTAATGGATGGAAGAGAAAATATGAGAGGAATCTCTGTGTTAAAGCCGGAATGGATTATCCCATTTAAGGCAAAAGCATGGCTGGACCTAAGAGAGAAAAAAGATGTGGATTCATCGGATATAAAAAAACATCGAAATGATATCATTCGAATTGTATCTGATATGGTTTTACAGAAATGTATTCTTCCGGACGAAGTGCGAAAGGATATGGAGAAATTTATAGAGCAGTTTGATGTTACGGAAAGTGAATTGAAGAATTTAAAAATTCGTGGAACAAAACCAGAAGACATCAAGCGGGTATTGCAAACTACATATCTGGATTAAGTTATGAATGATGGAAGGACATCTATATATTAGAAAAACAAAAACAGCCTGCCTTACCGGGCACTCTGAATTATCAGAAGTGCCGGATAGGGCAGGCTGTTTTGTTGGAAGTTCATTTTAATGGAAGTTAGTTCCTGTTGGAAATTAGTTTCCGGTAAAAATATCAGTATTTTCTTCGGATATGTACTTCCGGAATAGCGACATTATCAAAGCTGACGCTGGAAGCATGTTCGTCCTTGGAGGAGTTCTGTTCCTCAGCTGTATGAGTAGTGGCATCAGAAGCAGCTTTGTGTACTTCCGGAATGGCAACATTATCATAAGTCAGATCATAATTTTTCTTTTCACGTTCTTTTCTTGCATTCTTGATTTTATTTTTAAAATGAAACATAAGGTGCTCCTTTATTTACAAAATATTAATAAAAAATGTAATTACAAGGCTGTTGATAAAATCGGCAAACAGACTTCCCACCAGTGGAATCAGAAGGTATGCTTTGACGGATGGAACATAGCGGTCACAGAGAGCCTGCATATTTGCCATGGCATTTGGTGTGGCACCCATACCGAATCCGCAGGTACCTGCAACAAGGACTGCTGCATCGTAATCCCGCCCCATAATATTGAACTCAATAAAGTAAGTAAATACAGCAATCAGAATGACCTGTGAGCTTAATAAAATGATAAGCGGAAGTGCCAGAGAAGCCAGTTCCCATAATTTTAAAGTAATCATAGCCATACCAAGAAATAATGACAGGGAAATACCACCCAGGTCATTAATTTCTCCCATATGGATCGTGGCATTGCCATGGGAGTATTCCACAATATTACGAATCAGTGCGGCTGCTAACATGGCACCAATATAAATTGGAAAAGTCAGTCCTGTTTTTGTCAGAAAATAGGAGAAAATAGTACCAAGTCCAATGGCAAGGATAAGCTGGAAAACAGCGGAAGCATACATGTTGGTATGGCGTTCGTGTTTTTTCTCATCTTCCACTAAGAGGCTGTCATCTTCGGAAGCAACAGTAGAGAGAAGATTTTTCTTTTCTACAAGACGTTTTCCTAAAGGACCGCCAATCAGGCTTCCTGTAATCAGACCGAAGGTAGCAGCAGCCGTACAGATGGTAGTGGCACCATGGATATTGAAATCCTCCAGTACCGGTCCAAAAGCACCTGCTGTACCATGTCCGCCCACCATTGGAATGGAACCGGTACACATACCGATTAATGGATTTAATCCTAATAGTTTGGATAATCCAACGGCAAGAAAGTTCTGGGTAATAATAAGGGCAATGACCAGTCCTAAAAATACTGCCATGGATTTCCCACCACTTTTTAAGACTTTTAAGTTAGCCTGAAATCCTACGGAAGTAAAGAAGAATACCATACATACTTCCCGCAGGGTATCATCAAAGGAAAATTCTGCAACTCCGGTACTGTAACAGATACAGGTGAAAATCGCAAAGAGCAGACCGCCGATTACGGGTGCCGGAATACAGAATTTTTCCAGAAAATGTATTTTCTTTCGTAAAAAACTCCCCAGCATGAGTACCAGTACAGCGACAGCTAAGGTCTGGTACATATCTAAATGTATATTCATAGTGTTCCTTTCTGGTTTTGTGTGTCGTTTTCGGAAGAAAGTGTAATGCCCTGTTTCTCATAATAGGCAACAGCTCCCGGATGGAATGGAATCGGTATGCCATCAGTAGCATAAGTTTCATCTAATTGCAGGTTTAAAGAGGTTGCATACTGTAAATCCTTCGCATGGGAAAAAAGCCATTCCGTCAAGTGCTCTACCGTATCGGAAGAGAGCCTGTCGGAAGCAAGGAGAACCGCTTTGACACCAAGGGTATGGATATCTTCCGTCTGTCCGGTGTAAGTATTGGCAGGAATGGTATATTCACTATAGGATGGATAAGCAGACAGCAATTTATTCCTGCATTTCTCATCAATATCCAAAAGACGGATATCACATTCTTTGGCTAATTCTTCGATTACAGTTGTCTGGATACCGGCAGTACAGAAAAATGCATCGATTTTTCCATTGATAAGCTGGTCAGCAGCATCGGTATAATCGAGGTTTACTGTTTTCACCAGCTCAGTGGTAAGTCCGCTCATGGTCAGAATCTGGTTAGCGTTCTGTTCAGTACCGGAATCCTCCGCACCGATGCTGACGGTTTTGCCCTGTAAATCATCCAGCGTCTGAATATTGGAGTCTGCACGGACGACAATCTGACAGGCTTCCGTATAAAGCCCGGCAATAGCGGAATATCCCTGACAAGGCTCTCCCTCAAAAATTCCACTGCCTTCATAGGCGGAGGCAATCAGGTCAGACTGGGCTAATCCAAGTTCGATATATCCACCGGAGAGCAGCCTTAGATTGGCAGCAGAGCCTGCGGTTGTCTTAACTTCAAACTGATAGGTATCATCCTCCGAGGAGGCAAGCCCGGTAAAGGTATTGGCAAAGGTATAGTAGATTCCACCTATGTCAGCGGCACCAAAGCGGATGGTTTTCTGATAACCACTGCATCCGCTCACAAAAAGCAGCGCAAGACATAGAAGAAGACGGAATGGTTTTTTCATATATAAAATCCTTTCTTTTTAAAATTTAATCCCAGTAAAGTATTTTACAATAATTTTTTCAGAAAAGGAAGAGCGAAAAATTAGTGAGAAAAAATATCGTTAATCCTATATTTTTTTAGAAAAAAAGAGATTATAATGTGATGGAATGAAATGAAGGAGGAAGGATTTATGCAGAAAATAACAGTAAAAGTAGATGGTATGCAGTGTGGAATGTGTGAGGCACATGTAAATGATGCAGTGCGGGCAGCATTTCCGGTAAAGAAAGTAACTTCATCCCACAGTAAAAAAGAGACCGTAATTATTACCGATACCGATATTCCGGAGGGAAAAATCAAAGAAGTGATTAAAAACAGTGGATATGATGCGTTAGAAGTAACAAAAGAACCATATGTGAAGAAGGGATTATTTTCAGCATTCCGCAAATAAACAGAATATCTTAAGAAAAATAATATATATATTATCGGCATAGTATGTTAAAATGAGAAATCGGAAATAATAGGAAAAGAGGACAACAAAATGTTATTGGATTTTGTAGAAATGCTGAAGGTTATTTTTCTTGGAATTGTAGAAGGAATTACAGAATGGCTTCCAATCAGCAGCACAGGACATATGCTTTTAGTGGATGAATTTATCAGGCTTGATATGACAGATTCATTCAAAGAGATGTTTTTCGTGGTGATACAGTTGGGAGCTATTCTTGCGGTAGTGCTTTTGTTCTGGAAGAAAATGTTCCCGTTCCAGTTTAAAGACAAGACACAGCCGGTCGTCCGGAAAGATATTTTTTCTTTATGGTTTAAGGTTGTAGCTGCCTGCATACCGGGAGCTGTGGTAACGCTTTTGTTTGATGATTATGTGGATGCACATTTTCATACACCGCTTGTGATTGCTGCTGCATTGATTTTCTATGGTTTTGCGTTTATTCTGATTGAAAACTGGAATAAAAAGCGGAAAGTAAGAGTGGAAAGCTTAAATGATATTACTTATCAGACAGCATTTCTTATCGGACTTTTTCAGGTACTTGCAATTATTCCGGGAACCTCCCGTTCCGGTGCAACCATTATCGGAGCACTTTTAATCGGAGTATCCCGTGTGGCTGCGGCAGAGTTTACATTTTTCCTGGCTGTGCCGGTTATGTTTGGCTGGAGCCTGATCAAACTTATTAAGTTTGGCATTGCGTTTTCTGCTCAGGAACTTTGTGTCTTAGGCTTAGGCTGCGTGGTAGCATTTGCGGTATCTGTAGTAGTCATCCGTTTCCTGATGGGCTATATCAAAAAACACGATTTTAAAGTATTTGGCTGGTACCGGATTATTCTTGGAGCCATTGTTTTAGGCTATTTTGCACTATAGGAACCGGTTAAGAAAATGAGAGATTCTTCCGATATAAAGAATGGAACAGATTGTTTTAAGCAAAAGGATTTGCTTATAGATATTTTCAAGGAGGAATTTTTATGAACACAAATGCAGTAAATCAGGTGGCAGAAAACGTTTCTGGTTATACGGAATCGGAAAAGAGCAGCAAAGTCTCCGGAAAAACAATTGGAGAGCCAAAGCTTTCGGATAAGGCGAAAGAGTATTATGAGAAGCTGAAAAAGAAATTTAGCACGATGGATTTCATTCTGGTATCCAAGGATATGAAAGAGACAGCAAAAGCCAATGCAGGACAGTATGCCAATGCCAACAAAATGGTGGTTCTAATTGATGAAGAGAAGATTGAGCGGATGGCAGAAGATGAGTCTTACCGGAAACAGTACGAGGGAATCATAGCCAATGCATCCAGTCAGCTTGCAACCATGCAGAGTCGGTTTGCGAATGGACAGAGTGGTGTGAAGGCATATGGCATTCAGGTAAATGATGGCGGCAATGCATCATTTTTTGCAGTTGTAGATAAGTCTTTAGCTCTTCAGAAGAAACGTATCGAAAAGAAACAGGAAGAAAATCGTGCAGAACGTAAGAAAGCTCAGAAGGAAGCTTATGAGAAACGAATGAATAAGGAGGATGAAGATACATCTTCCGTTAAGAAATCGGACAAGACTGACAGCACGGATAAAACTGGTAAGAGTGAAGATCTGGTAACGGTTACTGCCGGTTCGCTGGAAGAACTGGAAAAGAAAATCCAGGATATGTTATATGACAGCATGAGCGATTATGTATTTACACCACAGGAAAAACAGGTTGGCTGGAATGTAGATTTTCGTGGATAATAAATAAAAGGCAGGATACAATATGGAAAAGAGCCCCTATCTATTGCACTCCGGGCAGCCCTGACTTTCTTAATCTACTGGGAAATCAAAGTGGAGAAAAAGGACTGCCTGGAGTAGAGGCCCGATTCGTATGCTGACGTTCCGGAAGGGAATGGATAAACTGGCGTGGTGTCGTTCCATAGCGTTTTTTAAATTCCCGGTAGAAGTAGGAAAGGCTGCTGAAACCGGCAGTCATGGCGGCATCTGTAATGGAAAGCTCCTGCTGTTCTAAGAGGTCGGCAGCCTTTTGCAGGCGCAGGCTCTTGATATAATCTAAGCATGACATTCCGACATATTTCTTAAAAAAGCGCATGAAATGGTATTCGCTGAAATAGCAGGAGGATGCCAGGCTTTCAATAGAAATATTTTCGGTATAATGTAATCCGATATATTCTAAGACACCCTTAATCTTCTGGGTATGTTCGCTTTGAAGCTGTGGCTGCTCAGAACTTTTGCTACAGTACGGAAGTAGAAGGGTAAGAAGCTTTAACAGCAGGGATTTTAACATCAGTTCATATCCCGGCTGGGCAGCGGAATAACAGCTGCTGATTTCATAGAACAATGCGAGGGCATCCGGGTAGACCGGGTGCTCTTTTACTATATGAAAAGGGGGAATCAGCTGCTGCTTGGCAAGGGGCATCAGATATCGCATGGCACAGATATCTGCAGAGGATGCACCAAGGAAATCAAGGTGAAAGACATATGTTTCCGAATGCATATGCCCGGCAGGTAATATGGCAATGGAATGCAGAGCCAGTGGAGGAATAAAAACGAAATCTCCAGGCATGGCCTGAAAGCTTTCAAGGTCAACCTGATACGTACAGACACCGCTGGTAATCAGGGTAAATTCAGCCTCTTCATGCCAGTGTGGCGTAACAATGGGATACCGTTCCTGCAACGTAGTAAGATATTTCTTTAATGGAAAAATTCGTTCGCCATGAACGGCCTTTTCTTTTTGCTCCAGAGGGAGCTGTTTTTTATCTTTCATGGGAACCTCCTTTTAATGTTGCTTATTTAAACAGCATTTATCCTGATTTTTTATACAAACAAAATGAAAGAAATGGAATTTTGGATGCAGACGGTGGAAGGTAGGTCTGATGCAAAACAGCGCATTTCTAAAATACATTTTTTCTTTCTATGATAAAAACAGTCTTTCCAATGTTTGACAAGATATCTGTACCGTTCGCCGAAGTATGGATGCATGATAAGGATAGTTAGGCGCACTTAGAATTTCATACAGCAATAGCCAACGCTGGCACAGGGACGTGCCGGCGAGGCGCATATGAACATGGATGTGAATTTGCGCCGGTTGGCAGATAAAATAATATTAATACTGAAATTCTTAGTGCGCCTTACTATCTTTATGCAGCATCCACACTCGACGGACGGTGCAGATATCCTCGTCAAAGCAAGCGGAAAGACAGTTTATAATCAAGAAAAAATGTATCTAAGAAATGCTGCTATTTTGTATCCTATAACCTACCTTCCACCGTCTGCATCTGAAATCCATAATCATATCGTTAATTTTGTTTTACATAAAAGAGCAGGATTGTGCAATAAAAACGCAAATATCACGGAAGAAACTTCCTGAAATTTCGTATATAATAACAGTATCATACAAAGAACGAAGTGTAAATACAGGAATAATGGAAATATGGAGGATGAGAACATGAAGAAAAAATGGTGGCATGACAAGGTGGCATATCAGATTTATCCAAAGAGCTTTCAGGACAGCAACGGAGATGGAATCGGTGATTTGAGAGGAATCATATCCAGACTGGATTATTTAAAGGAACTGGGTATCGATATCGTATGGCTTTCACCGATTTATAAATCCCCATTTGTAGACCAGGGATATGATATTTCAGATTATTATAATATTGCTGAAGAATTCGGAACCATGGAAGAGTTTGATGAGCTGCTTGCGGAAGCAAAGAAACGTGATATGTATATCGTAATGGATCTGGTGGTAAATCATTGCTCCGACCAGCATGAGTGGTTCCAGAAAGCACTGGCAGACCCGGATGGAGAGTATGCAGATTATTTCTATTTTGTGAAAGGAAAAGATGGCAAGGCTCCAAGTAATTACCGTTCCTATTTTGGCGGAAGCACCTGGGAGAAGGTGCCAAATAGTGATAAATACTATCTTCATATGTTTGCCAAAGAGCAGCCGGATTTAAACTGGGAGAATCCGGTAGTGCGTCAGAAAATTTATGAAATGGTGAACTGGTGGTTAGACAAAGGCGTGGCAGGATTCCGTATAGATGCAATTATCAATATCAAGAAAGATATTAACTTCCCGTCCTTTGAGCCGGATGGACCGGATGGACTTGCAACCTGTATCAAGATGGTGGAAGCAGTAAATGGAGTAGGAGATTTCTTAGAGGAATTAAAGCATGAGACCTTTGAGAAGCACGATGCCTTTACAGTAGGAGAAGTCTTTAATATGAAGGAAGATGAACTCTTGGAATTTATCGGAGAGGATGGACATTTCTCTACGATGTTTGATTTCAGCGCCCATGTGCTTACTTTTGGTGAGCATGGCTGGTACGACCAGAAACCATTACGTTTTGAGGAATGGCGGAAAGTAATTTTCGATTCCCAGCAGGAATTACAGGGAAAATGCTTTAAGGCAAACATTATTGAAAATCATGATGAGCCAAGAGGAGCAACCCATTATCTGCCGGAGCATGCCAGAAATGATGCAGGAAAGAAGATGCTTGGAACCGTATCCGTTCTTTTGCGTGGAATTCCATTTATCTATCAGGGACAGGAAATCGGGATGACCAACTGCAAACGAAATGATATTTCAGAATATGATGACATCAGCACCATCGACCAGTATCAGGAGGCGTTGCGTGCAGGACTCAGTGAAGAAGAAGCCTTGAAATGCTGCTATGAGAACAGCCGTGATAATGCCAGAACACCAATGCAGTGGTCCGATGGAAAAAATGGCGGATTTACCGATGGAACTCCATGGCTTGCCATGAATCCGAATTACATGGAAATCAATGTAGCAGCCCAGGAACATAAGGCAGATTCTGTATTGGCTTATTATAGGAAATTAATTGCACTGCGTAAGGCAAAAGAATACAAAGATACTTTCACTTATGGTATTTTTAAACCAAAATATGAAAATGCAGAGGACATATTTGCTTTTGAACGGGTAAATGAAGAAAGCGGTCAGAAGCTTTTGATTCTTGCAAACTTTGGAACAGAAGAGCATACCATCACATTAGAGCAAAGAATTGCCAAGGTATTGTTAACCAATGAAGGCCGCCAGGAAGCAATCAATGCTGAGGCAGCCTTAAATGGAACAATTACATTAGACAGCTGTGAAACCGTTGTCTTAGAATTAGAAAAGTAAGATTTGTGGAAGCAATTTAATCTGGAAATTTATTCCATAATCTTGCCATCAACAGAGATGGTAACAACCTGCCATGGAATCATTTTTCCGCTTTGTTTTAAGGCATTCTGGACAGCCATTACAATGCCGCCGCAGCACGGAACCTCCATGCGCACAATACTGATATCTCTGATATTGTTATTGCGGATAATTTCAGTAAGCTTTTCACTGTAATCCACATCATCCAGTTTGGGACATCCAATCAGGGTGATGTGGTTTTTTATGAATTTTTCATGGAAATTGCCATAGGCAAAAGCTGTACAGTCTGCAGCAATCAGCAGTCTTGCATTGTCAAAATACGGAGCATTTGTAGGTGCTAATTTAATCTGAACCGGCCACTGGGTAAGCTGGCTTTCCGGTGCGTTTCCTGCTGTGACTGCGTTGGATGCAGTACCGGATGCGGTATTAGAGCCTGCAGAAGTATTTTCCGTGTTTTTACGCTGCATGGAGCGCATCCGGCTGCCCGGACATCCACTGAAAACCGGAGCTGCGTGATTGGCTGAAACTGCAGGTTTTACCGAAGCCGCTTCACGGTTCTTTAAGTGCTCTTTTACAGCGGCTTCGTCATAGGCAGCGGCTTCTCTCTGTACAAAGGTAATAGCACCGGTAGGACATGCCGGAAGACAGTCACCTAACCCATCGCAGTAATCCTCTCTTAAAAGCTGGGCTTTTCCATCGACCATGCCGATGGCACCTTCGTGGCAGGCGGATGCACATAAACCGCATCCATTACATTTTTCTTTATCAATATGAATTATTTTACGAATCATTTTAGATTCCTCCTCGTTGATTTTGTATAGTCAGTATACTATAATAGCAATAAATAATCGGTTGGAAAAACAACGGAGGTTATAAAATGAAAAAATTTCCTGTAGAAATGAAAAATTCACCTTTTTTTGAAGGAATTGAGGAAACAGAAGAGGAGAAAGTCTTAAAGGGATTAGATGCCCATGAGATGACTTATGATAAAGAAAATTATATTCTGCACTGCGGAGAGCAGGTAAAAGAAATGGGACTGCTGGTTTCTGGCGGACTTTTGATTGTGCAGGAGGATTTCTGGGGAAACCGGAATCTGGTTGCAAAGATAGGTCCAGGGGATGTTTTTGCAGAGACCTTTGCCTGTATGCAGAGGCGGAATATTAATGTAAATGTGATTGCAGAAGAGGCGGCAGATGTGCTGTGGCTGAACGTTCAGAATATATTGAATGCAGATGGTGAAACGGAAGGCTGGAAGCTGGTTCTGCTTCGGAATTTATTAGAGAATATGGCAGAAAAGAATCTTCGCTTTAATGAAAAATTAACCCATATGGGAAAACGCAATACCAGGGAAAAGTTATTGTCCTATCTGTCAGCAGAGGCACAGAAGCATGGAACATCAGAGTTTGATATTCCATTTTCCAGACAGCAGTTAGCAGATTATCTTTCTGTGGAACGAAGTGCGATGTCAACGGAACTTGGAAAATTAAGAGATGAGGGACGGCTTTCTTTCCGGAAGAATCATTTTTGCCTGAACAGAGATGCGTATTTATAATAGAAGAAAATGCATTCTTGAGAAATTGTACTGAATTCAAAACTTGATTTTTATTTAAAAGAGGGTACAATAATATGCAGTTAAAATAATATATAGAGAGCAGAGGAGAGAAAGATATGTTTGGTTTTGGTCAACTGATTGATATTTTGAAGAAAAGCCCAAAGAAAATTGTGTTTACAGAGGGAAATGACCCAAGAATTTTAGAGGCAGCATCCCGTCTGCTGGCAAGTAATTTCTTAAGCCCGATTCTGGTTGGAAATGAGGCTGAGATTCAGAAAGCAGCAGAGGAGAGCGGATTTAATATTCGCGGAGCCAAGATTATCGATCCATTACATTTTGAAAAATTTGATGAGATGGTTACCATGTTCTGTGAATTAAGAAAGAGCAAAGGTGTAACACCGGAGCAGGCAAAAGGAGTTCTTTCACAGGCTAATTATTTCGGAACCATGTTAGTAAAAATGGGATATGCTGATGCACTGTTAGGTGGAGCAACCTATTCTACAGCAGATACTGTTCGTCCTGCGTTACAGTTAATTAAGACAAAACCGGGTAACAGCATTGTATCATCCTGCTTTATTCTGGTACGTCCTTCTGCAACCGGCGAGAATGAAGTACTGGCAATGGCTGACTGTGCAATCAACATTCATCCGACAGAAGATGAACTTGTTGAAATTGCCGGAGAAGCAGCAGAGTGTGCAAAGATATTCGGTGTAGATCCAAGGGTAGCGTTCTTAAGCTATTCTACATTAGGCTCCGGAAAGGGCGAGGATGTAGATAAGATGCGTAATGCTGCAAACAAGACAAGAGAAAAATATCCGGAGCTTCCAATCGAGGGAGAGCTTCAGTTTGATGCAGCTGTATCTCCAAGAGTTGCACGTACCAAATGTCCGGAATCCAAAGTGGCAGGACATGCAAATACCTTTATTTTCCCAGATATCAATGCCGGAAATATCGGATATAAGATTGCACAGCGTCTTGGTAACTTCGATGCATATGGTCCGATTCTTCTTGGATTAAATGCACCAATCAATGACTTATCCCGCGGATGTAATGCATCAGAAGTATATTCCATGGCAATTATTACAGCTGCATTAGCTTAAACTGTTAGAATGAAAAGGTGACGGTATGCATAACGAATTAACACAAAGTGATATCAAGAAGATGGAAGAAGAAATTGAATATCGGAAATTAGTGGTACGAAAGAATGCAATCCGTGCTGTACAGGAAGCAAGAGAACAGGGTGACTTAAGTGAAAACTTCGAGTATTATGCTGCCAAGAAAGATAAGAATAAAAACGAAAGCAGAATTCGTTATTTAGAGCGCATGATTCGTACTGCAGTCGTGGTATCAGATGATTCTAAGGAAGACGAGGCAGGTATCAATAATACGGTGACGGTTTATATTGAAGAAGATGATATGGAAGAATCCTTCAAATTGGTGACTACCATGCGTGGAAATTCGTTGAAAGGATTAATCAGTATCGAATCTCCTATGGGGAAAGCAGTGCTTGGTCATAAGGTAGGAGACCGTGTTAGTGTGAAGGTAAATGACGATTACAGTTATGATGTTATAATCCGTAAAATTGAAAATACCGGAGAAGAGAACGAGAAAATCCGAAGCTTCTAAAAGATAATAAGAATAAGAATAAGAACCGGAAAACGGTTTAAAAAGGCGAGAAGAGGTCTGTAAAAGGTGATGCTTTTGCAGGCTTCTTTTTTTACTTTACAGGAAATTGCTTTCCTGTAAAGTAAAAAACGCTCCGCGAGGATGTACCAAGGTGTATCCTATTTTGTATATTTTGCACAAATTGTGAAATGGATTTTTGTGAATGAAAATGACGGAATATGATTGACTATGACGGTTTTTGAACGTATAATAAAACCATAGAAAGCAGAAAATAGAAAATAGGAATGGGAGGGATGATATGCTGACAGAGGAAAGATATGGAAAAATCCTTTCCCTGCTGGAAGAACAGGGCAGTGTTAAAGTAACTGAGCTGATGCAGCTTTTCGATGCTTCCGAGTCAACGGTACGAAGAGATTTGAATACTTTAGACGAAAATGGAAAGCTTTTGAAGGTTCATGGCGGTGCAATTTTAAGAGGAACAGTTTTTCATACACAGGATGATGATGTGCCACTTCGAAGAAACATGCATCGTGATGAGAAGGCAGCTATAGCGAAGTATGCAGCATCCTTAATTACAGCAGATGATTTTATTTATCTGGATGCAGGAACTACAACAGACTGCATGATTGATTTTATGGATGTGAAGCCATCCTGTGTGGTAACCAACGCAGTAGCCCATGCAAAACGGCTCTCTGAACTGGGATGTGAGGTTTATATCATCGGCGGAGAGTTCAAGGCATCCACAGAAGCTGTGGTAGGTGCTGAGGCAGTGGAGTCCTTGGATAAATATAACTTTACAAAAGGCTTCTTCGGAACCAATGGAATTAATGTAGAAAAAGGATATACCACACCGGATGTGAAAGAGGCTATGGTAAAGAAGAAAGCAATGGCAAATTGCAGACAGTGTTATATCCTGGGAGACAAGAGTAAATTTGCACAGATATCCAGTGTGACATTTGCACCATTTGCTTCAGCAGATGTGATTACAACAGGTCTTACCTTAGAATCTTATCGGAAGTATAAAAATATAAAGGAGGTGGAAGAATGATTTATACCGTAACGTTTAATCCGTCACTGGATTATGTTGTGGATGTAAAAACCTTCAAAACCGGTCAGGTAAATCGGACGGAACAGGAGAAAATGTTTCCGGGAGGAAAGGGAATCAACGTATCCATTGTATTGAATCATCTGGGATTAAAGAGTACCGCATGGGGCTTCTTAGCAGGCTTTACCGGAGAAGAAATCAGCAAACGCCTGGATGAAGAGGGGGTAAATACCGATTTCATTCAGGTAGAGAAAGGAATATCCAGAATTAATGTGAAGCTTCGTTCCACAGAAGAGACAGAAATCAATGGCCAGGGGCCGATGATCCGCAGCACAGATATCGAGAAGCTTTATGCCAAATTAGATACCTTAAAAACCGGAGATGTGCTGGTACTGGCAGGAAGCATACCGGATGTTATGCCACAGTCCATATATATGGATATCATGAAATACCTGGAAGGAAAGGATGTCATGATTGCCGTAGATGCAACCAGAGAACTTCTGGCAAATGTACTTCCGCTTCATCCATTCCTGATTAAACCGAATAATCATGAATTAGGACAGTTATTTGGTGTGACAATCAGCAGCAAAGAGGATGTAAAGAAATACGCAGCGAAGCTGCAGGAGCAGGGTGCAAGAAATGTACTTGTTTCCATGGCAGGTGACGGGGCTGTGCTTTTGACAGAAGAGGGAAAAGCTTTTGAGAGCGAAGCACCGGAAGGTAAAGTAAAGAATTCCGTAGGAGCAGGAGACTCCATGGTGGCAGGTTTCCTTGCAGGATATTTAAAGAATAAGGATTATGCGCAGGCGTTTAAGATGGGAGTCTGTACCGGAAGTGCCAGTGCATTTTCAGAAGAACTTGCAACGAAAGAAGAAGTAGAACAATTATTAAAGAATCATGCATTTCCATTTTAAGAAAAAGGAGGAAGGTATATGAGAATCAGAGATTTGCTGGCACCGGAAAGCATTCAGTTGAATGGCTCAGCAACCGGAAAGGAAGATGTATTAAACCAGATGGTTTCCCTGATGGTAAAGAGTGGAAAAATAGCAGATGAAGAGACTTACCGGAAAGGAGTCTTTGCAAGAGAGGAAGAGAGTACCACAGGAATTGGAGAGGGCATTGCAATTCCTCATTGCAAATCAGCAGCCGTAAAGAAACCGGGATTAAGTGCAATGGTATTAAAGAATGGGGTAGATTTTGATGCCTTAGATGGAGAGAAGGTTCATTTAATCTTCTTAATTGCAGCACCGGATACAGAAGATAATGTACATCTTGACGTATTAAGCCGTCTGTCTGTTCTTCTGATGGATGAGAATTTCACCAACGGATTAAAACAGGCTGCTTCGGTTGAAGAATTCTTAAAAGTCATTGATGAAGCAGAGTCTGAGAAGGAAGAAAAGGAAGAACAGAAGGAAACAGAAATAAAGGAACCGGAAGAAAATCAGAAAAAGATTCTTGCAGTAACCGGATGTCCGACTGGAATTGCCCATACATACATGGCAGCAGAAAGTCTGGAAAAGAAGGCAGCAGAATTAGGTTGCTTTATTAAGGTGGAAACAAGAGGCTCCGGCGGAGCAAAAAATGTGCTTACTGCAAAAGAAATTGAAGAGGCAGACTGTATTATTGTAGCAGCTGATACCAAAGTCCCGATGGATCGTTTTGCCGGAAAACCGGTTATCATCTGTCAGGTTTCCGATGGAATCAGTAAAGCAGATAAATTAATACAGCGCGCTATGGCAAAGGATGCACCAATTTATAAAGGCAGCGGCGAAGCATCAGAAAGTGAAAGCATGGGCGGAGAAAGCTTTGGACACAAAGTTTACAAGCATCTGATGAATGGTGTTTCCCATATGCTTCCGTTTGTTGTCGGTGGTGGTATTATGATTGCCATTGCATTCTTAATCGACAGCTTTGGTGTAGACCTTGCATCACTTCCTACGGATGAGCGTGCTAATTTTGGTACAATTCTTCCGGCAGCAGCATTCTTTAAGTCCATTGGAGGACTGGCATTTGGCTTTATGCTTCCTGTACTGGCTGGCTATATTGCCATGAGTATTGCAGACCGTCCTGGACTGGTAGTAGGTTTCGTTGGAGGAGCAATTGCAGCAAATGGAAAATCAGGTTTCCTTGGAGCCTTAGTAGCCGGATTTGCCGCAGGTCTTATCATCCAGTTATTAAAGAAAATCTTTGACAAACTGCCAAAAGGCCTGGATGGATTGAAACCGGTTCTACTGTATCCGCTGCTTGGTGTATTGTTAATAGGTGCATTGATGACCTTTATCATCGAACCACCGGTCGGAGCTTTGAATATTGCAATTAATACAGGACTGGCACATATGAATGGTGTAAGCTCGGTATTACTGGGAGCATTGGTAGCTGGAATGATGGCTGTGGATATGGGTGGTCCTTTAAATAAGGCAGCATATGTATTTGGAACTGCATCCATTGCCGCTGGAAACTATAATATTATGGCAGCCGTTATGATTGGCGGTATGGTACCACCAATTGCCATTGCACTTGGAACCTTATTCTTCAAAAATAAATTTACAGCAGAAGAAAGAAAAGCCGGACCGACAAACTTTATTATGGGATTATCCTTTATTACAGAAGGTGCAATACCATTTGCAGCAGCGGATCCGCTGCGCGTGATTCCAGCCTGTGTGGTAGGTTCTGCAATTGCAGGAGCAATGTCTATGGCATTTAACTGTACACTGATGGCACCACATGGTGGAATCTTCGTATTCTTAGTAATGGGTAATGCAATCTGGTATCTTTTATCATTGATTGTAGGTTCAGCAGTATCTTGTCTACTTTTGGGATTGTTAAAAAAGAAGATTGTATGATATAATAAGTGATGTACTCACAAATAGTGAGCATAAGCGAGTCAACATACTTGCAAATTAAAACTATGGTATAAAAAACGGGAAAAAATATAACTTTTTAGGAGGAAGAACATGAAGGAATTTACTTACACAATCACAGATGAGCAGGGAATCCATGCAAGACCGGCAGGATTACTGGTAAAGGAAGCTGCAGGATTTGCAAGTGCAATTACCATTGAAAAGGATGGTAAGAAAGTAGATGCAAAGAGAATCCTTGGCGTTATGGGGCTGGGTGCTAAGAAAGGTGCAGAAATCACACTTCGTGCTGAAGGTGAAGATGAAGATGCAGCAATTGAAAAATTAAGTGCATTCTTACAGGAGAATCTGTAAAGCCAGGAAGAATATTTAAGCTGAAGTGCATTTCGGAAAAGGTGTTCACAGCGATGAAAAGGGACCTGTCACTTATGATAAGTGGCAGGTCCTTTTATGATGATTTGTATTATTTTAAAATTCCTTAGTTATTTGAGATAAATGTCAATTCATCAGAGGAATAGAATGTCTCATAAGAATCATAATCACGTACTTCAAATTTAATAGAAGCATTGGTTACATCATCAATAGATGTAATATCATCATTTGCTTCAATTGACATAAAGGTACCGGTTCCAGGAAGAAGATATCCATATCCGTAATCATCCTGCATAAAGTCATTGATTGAGAAATCATCGGATTCAGCAACACAGGTTTTATCTGTAGTGTTCTCAATATAGAATACAAATACAAGTGTATCATCCCAACCGGTTGTTGTGCCGACATAATATGCATTGATGCCATTAGAGGAATCTAATGCAACTGCACCCGGAACAGAGGAAATAGAGAATGGGGTATAGGAATCGGAAAGATTGATATCCTGTACAACACCATCATCAATCAAAGTATCATAAGTATCAGAATCATAGAAGCTTACCTGAAGTTTAATATTATCAATGCTGTCAAAACCGGTTAAAGTGAAATCATCAGTAGAAATGCTAAGTTCTTCGTTGCTTTTTTTGCCGGCAGCGACGTCACCTGAAATATAACCATACATGGTTACACCATTGATTGCACAATAATCAACATTGATTCCAAGGTCGTTAGAAGTATTGTTTTCAACAGTAACTTTAATTTCCGGAATTACAGAATCATCATAGTAGCTGTATACAATACTGGTAGCTGTAATGGTAACATCATTAGCTGAGTATAATACAACATTATCTAAAGGAACTTCTTTGTCATCGCCATAGCTGTAATCACTGTCATCATAGTCATCACTATCATCTGAATCGGAATCAAAATCAAAGTCATCAAGATCAGATGTGATACCACTGTTGTCAAAAAGTTCTTTTCCGGCATTGCTTAAGGTTTTAGAAACATTGATAACTGCATATACAATAACACCGATAGAAAAGATGGTTGCCAGAATGGAAATAATTAATCCGGCAATTGCTGCACCACGAAGGTCACGGTTCTTACCCATTCCAAGAATGGAAAGAATGATAGCAGCGATACCAAGAATGATTCCGATAATTGGAACAAACCATCCGAAAGGTAAAGCAGCGATACCAAGAATCAGACCAAGGACACCAAAAACACAGGATTTTTTCGGTGCATCACCATTGAGATTGTAGGAAGGTGCTGCATTGTAGCTGTTTCCATTATAGGTGTTTCCATTGTTAAATGCCTGCTGTCCGTAATCTGGCTGATTGTAAGCCGACTGATTATAAGCGTTCTGATTAAAGCTGTTTGGATTATAATCGGTCTGGTTGAATGCCTGCTGCTGATTTGCATTTGGTGCATCATAGGTCTGAGGACCATTTTCCGGCTGGTTGTAAGTCTGCTGCTCAGGAGCCGGCTGACCATAGTTCATCTGAGCATTGTTGTCTGGGTTTGGATTTCCGGCAGGTTCATTCCCGGAAAAACCATTTGGATTGTCGTTTACATTTTCACCATTTAAATTATACATAACTTTCTCCTTTTCATATATTACGTGAATGGTTACACTCTATTAAGGTATCATATTAAAGTCAGCTTGACAATGTTTTTCTTTTTTTTGCATGATTTTGCAAAAAAAACAGAAAAAATTTTATAAAAATACATTGACATCATCACTTTACAGTGATAAACTGAGAACAATTAATGAACTGAATAAATAAAATCAGTGAGCAAAAGTAGTACGGTAAATGATTTCTTTACAGAGAGCCGGCGTTGGTGGAAGCCGGTAAGATAGTTTATTCGGAATGGATTTGTCAGATGCAAAGTGAACAATAGTAGCGGATGCCGTTTTCCCACGTTACAGGGACGAGGATATCGAAGGAGACTTCTGTATCCAAGAGGTTATGTTTGAATTAGTGGCGGATATTTTCTGATTGAAAATATCCGCTTTTTTAGTTACTTACAGGTAAAAAGCAGACATAGCGAAGATGGGTGGCACCACGCGATAAGCGTCCCTGACTGGAAAAGAACATTTTCCGGTCAGGGACTTTTTCTTTGCACGAGCAGCATTTATAAAGCCGGTTTATAGGAGGATGATTATGGTAAGAAACAGAAAAGTATTCAAAAAAACAGTGAGCATTGTCAATGAAAAATCAACAGACATGTACGAAAGTCTGGTAGGAGATAAAAAAGGCTTCCTGTTAGAAAGTTACGATAAGAATTATGACCGCTATACTTTCTTTGGCATGGAGCCGGAAGAAATTGTAACATCAAGAGGAAATGCACTGGTGATTACAAAAGCAGATGGCACAGAGGAAGTAAGAGAAGGAAATCCGCTGGAGCGTCTGAAAGAATATTACAGTGAATTTCATATCGAAAAAGAAGATGAAGAGCTGTCCTTCTCCGGTGGACTGGTTGGAAATCTTGGATATGATTTCGTAAGATATTCTGAAGTGCTTCCGGACAATAACCCGGATGAAATCGGAATCGAAACCATACAGATGATGTTGATGACTTCTTTCCTTATGGTAGACCATGTAGCAGAAACACTGACTGCTGTAGTATTAGAAGAGCCTTCGGAAGAAGGAAGAGAGCAGGCAATGGAAAAGGCAGGACAGATGATAAAGAAAGCCATGGAGAAGAAGGAATGCAAACGGAACTTCTACCATGATGGAAAAATTATTAAGAAGTCAGACAGTATCGAAGAATATGGCGAAAAGGTAGAGAAAATCAAACATTATATCAGAGAAGGCCATGTGTTCCAGACCGTATTGTCACAGCGCTGGACGATTGAAACCAGACAGACCGGTTTTGAATTATATAAGGAATTAAGAGAATTAAATCCTTCTCCATATCTTTATTATTTTAATTACGGAACCTTTGAAGTAATCGGAAGTTCACCGGAAATGATTGTAAAGAAGCAGGGAAATAAAGTGTTCACCTGTCCGATTGCAGGAACCCGGAAGAGAGGAAAAGATGAAGCAGAAGACAAACGGCTACGGGATGAACTACTTTCCGATGAAAAAGAGCGGGCAGAACATGTTATGTTAGTAGACCTTGCAAGAAATGATATGGGAAGAATCAGTGAATTTGGAACCGTCAAGGTAACACAGTTTATGGAAGTACAGAATTATTCCCATGTAATGCATATTGTTTCCCAGGTAGAGGGACGCAAGAAAGGAGAATCCCATCCATTAGATCTGGTGGCATCCTTCCTTCCGGCAGGAACCTTAAGCGGAGCACCAAAGATTCGAGCCATGGAAATCATTGATGAATTAGAAAGTGTACGAAGAGGCTTATATGGTGGAGCAACCGGATATATTGATTTCGGTGGAGACATGGATTTCTGTATTACAATCCGGACCATGGTAAAGAAAGGAAATGAGGTATACCTTCAGGCAGGAGCCGGAATCGTAGCAGATTCCGTACCGGAAAATGAATATTATGAATGCTGCAATAAAGTAATGGCATTGGCAAAGACTTTGGTTGAGGAGGAGAACTTATGATACTGCTGATTGATAACTACGATTCATTTACCTATAACCTGTATCAGTATATAGGAACTTTTACGAAGGACATTATCGTAAAACGGAATGACAAGATTACAATAGAAGAAATCCGCACCATGAACCCAGAACGCATCATTCTTTCTCCGGGACCAAAAGCACCGAAGGATGCCGGCATCTGTATGGATGTGGTGAAGGAATTTTATAAGACAATTCCAATCCTTGGCATCTGCTTAGGACATCAGTGTATCGGGGAAGCCTTTGGCGGCGTAGTGAGCTATGCAAAGGAATTATATCATGGAAAACAGTCCCTGATTGCCCATGACGGCACAGGAATCTTTCAGGGAATTGAAAGTCCGATTCAGGTGGCAAGATATCATTCCCTGGCTGTTCAGAAAGATAGTCTTCCGGAGTGCCTTGTGGTAACGGCGGAGACAGAGGATGGCGAAATCATGGCAATGCGCCATAAAGATTATCCGGTAGCTGGATTACAGTTCCATCCGGAATCCATTTATACACAGCATGGGAAGCGTATGATAGAGAATTTCTTAAACGGGAGGATATAGAACATGATATTAGATGAAATTGTTGCAGATAAAAGAGAGCAGCTTTTTCGGGATAAGCAGAAAACAGATCTGACCGTGATGCGGACATTAGCGGAAGAGAAGTTAAGAGAAGAGGCGGCAAAGAAAGAAAAGATAAGAAGCTTTTATCAGAATCTTGCCAAAGATGGACTTTCCATTATCGGAGAATTTAAAAATGCATCCCCAAGCCTTGGAAAGATAGAAAGCAGGATTACATTGGAAGAGCGGATGGAAGATTATACCGCTTCTGTGGATGCGGTATCCTGCCTGACAGAAGAGAAGCATTTCCTTGGAAATACTGATTATTTCCGGAAAGTAAGAAATCTGACTCCGCTTCCAATGTTACGGAAGGATTTCATGATTGAAGAATATCAGTTTTATGAAGCAAAAGCCATTGATGCAGATGCAGTATTACTGATAGCAGCAATCTTAGATGACAAGGAAATGTATGACTTTTATCAGCTGGCAAAGGAATTAAAGTTAGATGTACTGGTGGAAACCCATGATGAATGGGAAATGGAGCGGGCATTGAAGCTGGATGCAGACATCATTGGAATCAACAACCGAAATCTTAAGGATTTTACGATTTCACTGGAACGAACCAAAACACTTTCTAAGATGGTGCCAAAGGATAAACTTTTAATTGCAGAAAGCGGAATTGTAAGAGATGATGATGTGGCATATCTTGCAGATTGCGGTGTCAGTGGATTTTTAATTGGAAGAGCATTTATGGAACATGAAAATCCAAAGGCACTGGCAGCCCACTGGAAACAGGTTTATAAGGAAGCCGCAAAGTAAGGAGAAATGGCATGGCAAAGATTAAGATTTGTGGCATCACAAGAGAATCTGAGACAGAAGTGCTGAACCAGATGCAGGTAGATTATGCAGGCTTTGTGTTCTTTGAAAAAAGCAAACGAAACGTTTCAATAGAGCAGGCAAAAGAAATTAAGAAACATTTGAAGCCTTCTATTAAAACTGTAGCAGTTACCGTAAATCCGGCACTGGATTTGATAGATGAAATCATAGAAGCAGGTTTTGATATTCTGCAGATTCATAAGATGCAGGAATTTCCTGAAAATCTTAAAATTCCGGTCTGGGTAGCATGTCAGGTGCGAAGCAGGGAAGAAGCGGAAGAAATAAATGTTCCGGATGGTATTTCCGGCATTTTATTAGACGCACCGGAATTTGGCAGTGGAAAGACTTTTTCCTGGCAGGATTTTCCAATGAAAAAAAGAAGGGAATGGCAGGAAAGAAGGATACCATTTATTTTAGCCGGCGGCTTAAGCAGTGAAAATGTAGAAGAAGGTATCCGGTTATTTGAACCTGATGTAGTAGATGTCAGTTCTTCGGTAGAAGGAGAACATGGAAAAGATCATAAAAAAGTAGAAGCATTTGTAAGAAAGGTGAGAGAACATGAATAAGAAGAGTTATTATGGAGCATTTGGTGGACAGTATGTAGCAGAATCATTGATGAATACTTTAAAAGAGTTGGATGATGCTTTTGAAAAGTATACAAAGGATGAAGAATTTTTAAAGGAAGTGGACTATTATCTTAAACAATATGTAGGAAGAGAGACACCACTTTATTTTGCCAGCCGTCTGAGTGAGGCATATGGAACAAAGATTTATTTAAAAAGAGAGGATTTAAACCATACCGGAGCCCATAAGATTAACAACGTAATCGGTCAGATTCTTCTGGCAAAGAGAATGGGAAAAACCAAGGTAATCGCAGAAACCGGAGCCGGTCAGCATGGTGTGGCAACTGCAACCGGAGCAGCTCTTTTTAATATGGAGTGTACCGTATATATGGGAGCAGAGGATATGAAACGTCAGTCGCTGAATGTAATGCGTATGGAAATGCTGGGAGCTAAAGTAGTGCCGGTTACATCCGGAAGTAATACCTTAAAGGATGCTACTAATGAGGCAATTCGTACCTGGGCAAAAACCGCAGAGGATACCTTTTATGTAATCGGTTCCGCTGTTGGACCGTATCCTTATCCGAAGATGGTAAAATATTTCCAGAGCGTCATCAGCAAAGAAGCAAAGAAACAGATTTTAGAGCAGGAAGGAAGACTGCCGGATGTGGTTATGGCATGTGTTGGCGGAGGTTCTAATTCTATCGGAATGTTTGCAGATTTTATTGAAGAAAAGGATGTAAAACTGATTGGTGTAGAAGCTGCCGGAAAGGGAATTGAGACAGGGGAGCATGCCAGTGCCATGGCATTGGGCGAGCCTGGCGTATTACATGGTATGCGTTCCTATTTATTACAGGATGAGGATGGAAATGTGCAGCTTGCCCATTCCATTTCCGCAGGACTGGATTATCCGGGTGTTGGACCGGAGCATGCCTATCTTAAGGACAGCGGCAGAGCAGAATATGTTGCAATCAAGGATGATGAAGCCATGGATGCATTAATGGAGCTTTGTAAATTAGAGGGTATCATACCGGCAATCGAAAGTGCCCATGCAGTGGCATATGCAAAGAAGCAGGCGAAGAAAATGAAGCCGGATGATATTATGGTGGTTTGTCTTTCCGGAAGAGGCGACAAGGATGTAAATACAATTGCAGATTATCTTGCAGGAAAGGGTTATTTAAACTAGGAGGTGCAGCATGAACAGAATCGAAGAAAAATTAGCACAGTTAAAAGAACAGAACAAAAAAGCATTTATTACATATATGACAGCAGGAATGCCGGACTTTGATAAAATGCAGGAGATTATCCGCACACAGGAGCAGGCGGGAACAGATATCATCGAGCTTGGAATTCCATTTTCAGACCCGGTAGCAGACGGCCCGGTTATTCAGGATGCTTCCTATCATGCCATCTTAAAAGGTGTGAATTTAAAGAAAGTATTAGAAGCCATGAAAAAGCTTCGCAGTGCAAAAATTGAGATTCCAATCGTATTTATGATGTATTACAATACCATATTTCACTATGGTGTGGAAGCCTTTGTGGATGCATGTATCGAAAGCGGAGTAGACGGACTGATTATTCCGGATCTGCCATTAGAGGAACAGGATGAGATAAAGGAATTTTTACAGAAGGAAAATGCACCGATTCTTATCAAGCTGGTATCTCCGGTTTCGAAAGACAGAATTCCTGAGATTTTAAAGGATGCAAGAGGATTTGTTTACTGCGTATCTTCCATGGGTGTAACCGGACAGGAAGCAACCTTCCATAAGAGTGTAATTGATTATCTTGGCAGTGTAAAAGAAGTATCAAAGATTCCTGTTATGATGGGCTTTGGTATCCGTACGGCAGAGGATGTTGCACCGATGAAAAATATTATCGACGGAGCAATTGTAGGCTCACATTTCATCAGACTGATGGAAGAAAATGATTATGATTTACAGGCAATTGGAACTTATTGTGGCACATTTAAAAAAGAACTGAATCAGTAAAGGAGAAATTTACGATGAAAGAATATATTGAACTGGTTGCAGAAGGAAAAGATTTAACAGAAGAACAGGCAAAAGCAGCAATGGAAATCTTATTAAGCGGGGAAGCATCCCAGGCACAGATTGGTGCTTTTTTAATGGGACTTCGTATGAAAGGTGAGACCTTAGATGAATTAACCGGGTTTGCAGGAGTACTCTGGGATAAGGCAGATACTATTTCACCGAAGGTTTCTAATTATGTGGATCTGGTTGGAACCGGTGGAGACTGTACTTATACTTTTAATGTGTCTACCACTTCTGCATTTGTCGTTGCAGCAGCCGGACTCCCGGTAGCAAAGCATGGCAATCGTTCCATTTCTTCAAAGAGCGGAGCCGGTGATGTATTAGAGGCACTGGGCGTAAATATTATGGCAGAGCCTGCAAAAGTAGAAGCCTGCGTGGAGAAAGCCGGAATCGGATTTATGTTTGCACAGCTCTTTAACAAATCCATGAAATATGTAGGTCAGGCAAGAAAGGAAATGGGTGTGCGTACTGTGTTCAATATTTTAGGACCTCTTGCCAATCCTTCCAGAGCAAAAAATATGGTGGTAGGTGTTTATGATGCAGCCCTGACAGAAAAAATTGCCCTTGCCATGAGCAGGCTTGGCGTTGAACGTGCCTTTGTAGTAAGCGGCAAAGACAATATGGATGAAATCACAACAACAACTGAGACCGTAATATCTGAAATCAAGGATGGAAAAGTAAATACATTTACCATAACACCGGAGCAGTTTGGTTTAAAACGTGCTTCCTTAGAAGAACTGCGTGGTGGTGATGGAACAGAAAACGCCGTTATCACAAAGAAAATTCTCTCCGGAGAAGAAAAAGGCGCAAAACGCGACATCGTATTACTGAATGCCGGTGCAACCCTGTATGTTGGTGGAGCAGCATCCACCATTGAAGATGGAATCACCCTTGCAAAAGAAGCAATCGACAGCGGAAAAGCAGCAGGGAAGTTAGCGGAGCTGGTGAAGGTATCAAACGAAGCGTAGAAGAAACAAAACACTGAAAAAACAGATGAGTAGCAGAAGCGAAAAACTTCGGAAATCGAAGTGATGTAAAGTACATAGCATTGTTGATTGTCAACCCTATGTAAAATACAAGTTGACAATTGGACGGCGCATACCCTATAATACCCTATGGATAAAAATCTATAGGGTATTTTTGATGGGTGATTGAAAAATAAATATAGTATTCTTTTTAAATTTTGCATATTCAAAGGATATTGGCTTTTGATGGATATGAAATGCCGGAAGTTCTTAGGTGCATGTTTATCTTGCATAGAAACTGTCTTTCCGTTTCTTTAACCGGATATCGGAACTGTCCGTTGGGTACGGATGCTGTATGATACCTGTAAGGGGCACTAAGAATTTCGGATAAAATATCACAATATCCGGCAACCGGTGCAAATTCGCATCCGTGCTCATATGCACCTCGCTGGCACGTCCATGTGCCAGCGTTGCCTGAAACAGACGAAATTCTAAGTGCTCCTAACAGTTACATAAATGCATCCGCACTTCAACGAACAGTTCTGATATCCTGTTAAACATTGGAAAGACGGTTTTAATAAAAAAAAGAAAAACATGCATCTTAGAACTTCGGTATTTCAGAGCAGAAAAGCCAATATCCTTTGAATAGTTAAATTTACTGAAAATATATTTATTTTTCAATCACCCAATAACAACAAACGTTAGGAGAAAATTATGCAGAACACAACAACAGAAAAAAGAAAAATCACAACCCAGCAGATGGCACTGGTAGCAATCATGACAGCACTGACCTGTATTCTGGCACCATTTTCATTGCCGATTGGTCCGGTACCAATTTCCCTTACCAATCTGGTTATTTACTTCTCATTGTATTTACTGGGTTGGAAGCTTGGAACGTTAAGCTACGTCATTTACCTTCTGATTGGACTGGTTGGTGTACCGGTATTTTCAGGATTTACCGCAGGACCGGCGAAACTTTTTGGTCCAACCGGTGGATATTTAATCGGATTTATTCCAATGGCAATCATTGCCGGTATTGTAATTGATAAATATACTGAGAAATGGCTCTTATGTCTGCTGGCAATGATTGTTGGAACGATTGTCTGCTATGCATTAGGAACAGCATGGCTTGCTTATGAAGCAAAGATGGACATGATGGCAGCATTATGGGCTGGTGTAATTCCTTTTATTCCTGGTGACCTGGTGAAAATGGCGCTGGCAATTTTAATTGCACCAAAAATCAGAGCTCAGGTATGCAGGGCAAGATAATTTTTCATAGTCTTTAGAGCAGTTTTTTCCAGACGGCTGACCTGAGCCTGGGAAATATGAATCTCATCAGCAATCTCCATCTGGGTTTTGCCTTCAAAGAACCGTAGCTTAACGATATGATTTTCTCTGTCGTTGAGCCGGTTCATTGCATCGGAGAGGGCAAGCCCTTCCACCCAGTTATCTTCTTTATTCTTTTTATCACTAATCTGATCCATCACATAGAGTGTATCACCACCATCCGTATAGACCGGGTCATAAAGACTGACCGGACTTTGAATGGCATCTAGGGCATAGACGATTTCTTCTTTGGTAAGTCCGGCTTCTTTTGCAATTTCCTGTAAAGTAGGCTCCTGCATGGAATTTTTCATCAGGATTTCTTTGGCATGAATGGCTTTATAGGCAGTATCCCGCAGGGAACGGCTGACACGGATGCTGTTGTTATCCCGCAGATAGCGGCGGATTTCGCCAATAATCATAGGGACGGCATAGGTGGAAAATTTTACCCCCAGTGTATCATCAAAATTGTCAATGGACTTAATCAGTCCGATACATCCAATCTGAAAGAGGTCATCAATATTTTCCTGATTTCCGGAAAAACGTTTAATCACACTTAAGACCAGACGAAGATTTCCTTTGATATATGTTTCCCTTGCAGTCATATCCCCCTGTTTGATTCTGGCAAATAGAGCAGCCTTTTCTTCTTCCTTTAGGATTGGAAGCTTTGCGGTATTTACGCCGCAGATTTCAACTTTGTAGACGGACATGATGCGTACCTCCGGGTTAAAATGTTTTTGCAGCCATTGGCTGATACAGAAAGGATGTCCTTATTTACATAAAAATATGCCGGAAACAATAAAAATTTAATAATTTTTCATCTTGAAAAACGAATGGGTGAAAGCTATGATATACATAAAGAAAAAAATGGAAGTGGAATAATATGCAGGATGCAATAGATAAGAGAAATGAAAGAGAGCGAATTGCTCATAGTATTGTGAAACGCTGGAATGTTCATTACATGTCGGAAGAAGAGATTTTAGCCGCACGCAGGAAACAGCAGGATGAACAGCAGGCACAGGAGATTCTTGATCGTCTTGCAAGAGTGGCTGCAGAGGAAGAAGAAAAAAAGCAGCGTGAGATTGATGCGGCAGTAAGGCAGAAGATTGAGGAAGAAAGAGCACGTTTACAGAAAGAAGAAGCAGATGAAACGATTTCAGATGATAAGTTATCTGCTATTTTAGGAGAAAAGAGTCCTGAACGAAAAGAAACACCGCAGGCAGCGGAAGTGTCACAGGAGGTGGAAACACCGCAGGTGGTGGAGAAACAGACAGACAGTGGAGAACAAGTGTCTGAGGTCATAGAAGCGACCGTTGAAACAGAACAGGAATAAGTCGGGTTCTAACGGACAATATCTCATTCATATATTGTAATAAGAAGTGAAACTGGAGCATAAGTATGGATGATGCCTTGCTGTTACAGAAGTATCATGGATTAGGAAATGATTATCTTGTACTTGACCCGAATAAGAATAAGATACATTTATTGGAACGTCATATTGTAAAGTTGTGCAGAAGAAATATTGGCGCAGGAGCTGATGGCATTTTATATGGACCGATATGGCAGGATGAGAAGCTTTATGTAAAGATATTTAACCCGGATGGAAGTGAAGCAGAGCGCAGCGGAAATGGTGTTCGGATTTTTGCAAAATATTTATTAGATGCCGGATATATCAGACACAGACCGTTTAGCCTTTATACCAAGGCAGGCGAAGTAAGGATTGATTTTTTAAATGAAGACGGAAGTCTTATGAAAGTAAATATGGGAATACCACAATTTACCGGAGGGGTACTTGCTTATGTAGGTACGCCTCCGGAAATTATAAACAGGCCTCTGGTTTTTCATGGCCATCCTTACCGGGCAACCTGTGTTTCCATGGGAAATCCGAACTGCGTGATTCATTTAGATGAAATCAGTAAAGAAAAGGCAATGGAATTAGGACCTTATGTGGAAAATGCATCTTATTTTCCAAACCGGATTAATATGCAGCTTTGTAAAGTAATGGATAGAGGTCATATCCGGGTGGAAATCTATGAGCGGGGAGCCGGATATACCTTAGCTTCCGGAACCGGAGCCTGTGCAGCAGCGGTAGCATCCCATAAGCTGGGACTGGTGGATGACAGAATTGAAGTCACGATGCCGGGTGGGCAGTTACTGATAGAAATCGGAGAGGATGGCAGCGTGTTCCTTACCGGAGAGGTGCAGAAAATCGGAACAATTCTGATGGCAGAACACTTTCTGGCGTAGTTGACAACTGCTTGCCTTTGAGTATAAAATGGAAAAATAGAATGCTCAGAAAGGAACATGAGAAAGAATGAGAAAGATACTGGATTTAATAACAGATGAGATGGTGAAAGCATTTGAAGCAGCCGGACTTGATGCAAAATATGCAAAAGTAACTGTTTCAAACAGACCGGACTTATGTGAATATCAGTGCAACGGCGCTATGGCTGCTGCAAAAGAATATAAGAAAGCACCGATTATGATTGCGGAGGAAGTAGTAGCACAGCTTAAGGATAACACAATGTTTGAATCCGTAGAAGCTGTAAAACCTGGCTTCCTTAACTTAAAGCTGAATAATGAATTTGTGGCTTCCTATATCAGTAAGATGCAGGAGGATACAGAGCGTTTAGGCTGTGATAAGGTGGAAAATCCAAAGACCATCATGATTGACTATGGCGGACCAAACGTTGCAAAACCACTTCATGTAGGACATTTACGTTCCGCTATTATCGGTGAAAGCATCAAACGTATTGGTAAATTCATGGGACACAATATGATTGGTGATGTGCATCTGGGTGACTGGGGTCTTCAGATGGGACTGATTATTACTGAGTTAAAGCTCCGTAAACCGGAACTTTGCTATTTTGATGAAAATTATGAGGGAGAATATCCGGTTGAGCCTCCATTTACCATTTCCGAGCTGGAAGAAATTTATCCGACAGCCAGCGGAAAATCCAAAGAGGATGCAGCTTATAAAGAAGCTGCCATGCAGGCAACCTATGAACTGCAGCATGGAAGAAGAGGCTATCAGGCATTACTTTCCCATATTTTAAATGTATCTGTAACGGATTTAAAGAAGAATTATGCTAATTTAAATGTATCTTTTGAATTATGGAAGGGTGAGTCTGACGCACAGCCATATATCCCGGACATGGTACAGAAGATGAAGGATGACGGTTATGCATATATCAGTGATGGTGCACTGGTAGTAGATGTCAAAGAAGAGACTGATACGAAAGAGATCCCGCCATGTATGATTTTAAAATCCGATGGGGCTTCTCTTTATAACACAACAGACCTTGCGACGATTGTATGGCGTATGAAAGACTATCATCCGGATAAAATTATCTATGTAGTGGATAAACGTCAGGAGCTGTATTTTACACAGGTGTTCCGTTGTGCCAGAAAGACACATCTTGTGGATGATGATACAGAGCTTCAGTTTTTAGGTTTTGGTACCATGAATGGAAAAGACGGAAAACCATTTAAGACCAGAGAGGGTGGTGTCATGCGGTTAGAGACACTGCTTTCCAGCATCAATGATGAGATGTACCGCAAGATTACAGAGAACCGTACGGTAGAAGAAGCGGAAGCAAAGGCAACCGCAAAAGTAGTTGCACTTTCAGCAGTAAAATACGGAGACCTTTCCAATCAGGCTTCCAAGGATTATATTTTTGATATCGACCGTTTTACTTCATTTGAAGGAAACACAGGCCCATATATTCTTTATACGATTGTCCGGATCAAATCCATTCTGAACAAATATAAAGAAGCAGGAAAAGAAGCAGGAACAGCAGCAATTCTTCCGGCACATTCCGAAAGCGAGAAGGCATTGATGTTAGAGCTGACCCGTTTCAATGCCATGATGGAAAATGCCTACGAAGAGACAGCACCACATAAGGTATGTTCTTATATCTATGACCTGGCAAATGCATTGAATCATTTTTATCATGAGACAAAGATTATGGCAGAAGAAGACGAGGCAGTGCAGGCTTCCTATGTTCGTTTATTAACACTGACCAGGCGGACATTAGAGGTTTGTATCGATGTATTAGGTTTCTCTGCACCAGACAGAATGTAAAGGAAAATATATGATTGACAATAGAATGGGTGCCATCTTTGATTTAGATGGCACTCTTTTAGACTCCATGGGAGTATGGCGGAAAATTGATGAGGATTTTCTTGGCAAAAGAGGATTTATTGTGCCGGATGATTATCTGGTAGCAATTACTTCAAAGAACTTTGATGCGGCAGCAGAATATACCAAAGAGCGTTTTAATCTGCCGGAGTCCGAAGAAGAGATTATCAAAGAATGGTTTGATATGGCGATTGAAGCTTATACCAATGAAGTAAAGTTGAAAGCCGGTGTTATAGATTACCTGAAGCAATTAAAGGCAGAAGGAATTAAGATTGCAGCAGCAACTTCTTCCGATGAGAGGCTGTTTCGTCCCTGTCTTACCCATTGCGGCATCATGAAATATTTTGATGCATTTACAGTGACACAGGAAGTGAGACGGGGAAAGGGATTCCCGGATGTGTACCAGCTTGCAGCAGAAAAGCTTTCTTTGAAACCGGAGCAGTGTGTGGTATATGAAGATATTTTAAAAGGTGTGGAAGGTGCAAAGATGGATGATTTCTATGTGGTAGGTGTGGAAGATATCCATTCCTCCTATGAGAAAAATGAAATCATGCAGCTATCTGACCGCTATATCCTAAGCTTTGAAGAATTATTAGATTAATTCCGTTACACAAAAAACACAGTTTGACCGCATTTTTATCACAAAATCATCGTCTTTTTAACACAACTTTCTCATAAACTTTCTGAGGTGAGATGTTATAAGGAGGAAGAGACGTGATAGAGATTAGTCATTTGACGAAAAAATACGGGACGCATGTAGCAGTAGATGATTTGAATCTTACCATTGAGCCGGGAAGAATATATGGCTTCTTAGGACCAAATGGTGCAGGCAAATCAACTACAATGAACATGATTACCGGATATCTGGGGGCAACAGAGGGAATCATTAAAATCAATGGATTTGATATTTTGGCACAGCCGGAGGATGCAAAGAAATGTATTGGCTATTTGCCGGAGCTGCCACCTTTATACATGGATATGACGGTGGAAGAATATCTTTTGTTTGCAGCAGAACTTAAGAAGATTCCAAAGGAAAAACGGAAACCCTATGTAGAAGATGCCATGGCAACCACAAAGATTACTGATATGAAAGGCAGACTGATTAAAAATCTGTCCAAAGGATACCGGCAGAGAGTCGGACTGGCGCAGGCAGTCTTAGGTTATCCGGAAGTTATTATCTTAGATGAGCCTACAGTAGGCTTAGACCCGAAACAGATTATTGAAATCCGTGATCTGATTCAGAGTCTTGGCAAGAAGCATACTGTAATTTTAAGTTCCCATATTCTTTCGGAAGTCCGGGCAGTATGTGATTACATATTTATTATTTCCCATGGAAAATTAGTTGCATCGGAAGAAACAGAAGAACTGGTAGAGCGGATGTCCGGTGGACAGGTAATAGAGCTTAAGTTAAAAGCTGAAGAAGAAAAAATAAAAGAAGTTTTTGCAGATGCAGAACATATTACTGCAGTAGAAACGAAAGAACTGCCGGAGGATGGAGTTACTGAGGTGACTGTAACGGCAGAAAAAAATAAAGATGTCAGAGAAGAGATTTTTCATATTTGTGCAGAAAGTGATATGCCGATTTTGGAAATGATAAACGGTGGTAAATCGCTGGAAGATATCTTTCTTGAACTTACATCAAAGGAGGAAGAATAATGCGTGCAATATGGAAAAGAGAATTAAAATCTTATTTTCAGACGGTGACAGGATGGCTTTTTATTGCAGCAACACTGGCACTGTTTGGACTTTATTTTTATGTATACAATATGTATTATGGTTCGACAGATATCAGCAGTACTTTATCAGCAGTAACGTTTCTGTTTCTGGTTACTGTGCCGATTCTTACGATGCGTACCCTGGCAGAGGAGCGGAAGAATAAGACAGATCAGCTGATTTTAACTTCGCCGGTATCAGTAGAAAAAGTGGTTCTGGCAAAATATCTCGCCACCGGAACCGTATTTACCATCAGTGTAGCGGTTATGTGTCTGGCACCGTTAATTATGTCAGCATATGGAAACGTTGCTTTTGCAAAGAGCTATGTGGGAGTACTGGGTTTCTGGTTATATGGTATGACCTGTATTGCCATTGGAACCTTTGTATCTTCATTGACAGAAAGTATTGTAATTTCTGCAGTATTAACCTTTGTATTTCTCTTTGTGGGATATCTGATGACCGGAATTACCAATCTGATTTCACAGAATGGAAATATTATTACAAAGATTTTAGGCTGTTATGATTTGACAAAACACATGGATATGCTGATGCAGGGAATTCTTGATGTATCCGGCATGGTATATTATATTTCCATGATTATCCTGTTTTTGTTCCTGACGGTACAGTCCATACAGAAGCGTCGCTGGAGTATGAGCAGTAAGAAATTAAAGCTTGGCGTATTCAGTTCTGCCATGGTTGTGATCGGAATCGTGGTTACAGTTGCAGTAAATCTTGTAGTAAATGCATTGCCATCTTCCATTACGTCTATTGATTTGACAGCACAGAAGATGTATTCCATTTCTGATGATACAAAAGAGATTCTTCATAATCTGGATGAGGATGTCACAATTTATGTTCTGGAAGCGGAAGGAAATATGGATGATACTCTTGCAACGACATTAAAGCGTTATGAAGGCGAATCTTCCCATATTTCGGTAGAATATAAAGACCCCTCCGTTTATCCGAATTTTTACCGGGATTATACGGATGATACATCTATCACCAGAAAGAGTCTGATTGTAGAAAGCAGTAAACGTTCCAAAGTAATTAATTACAGCAATATTTATGAGACCAGTATAGATTACAGTACTTATAGCAGCCAGACTACAGGTTATGATGGAGAGGGACAGCTTACCAGTGCCATTTCCTATGTCACATCGGATGAAATGCCGGTTATGTACGAACTGCAAGGACATGGTGAGACAGCATTGAACGGTAATTTTAAAGATGCTATTGAGAAAGCAAATGTCACTTTAAACAGCCTCAACCTGATGCAGGCAGACAGCATTCCGGAAGATGCACAGGCACTTATTATCAATGGACCGACCTCTGATTTTTCATCCGATGATGCGTCAAAAGTAATTGATTATATCAATAAAGGTGGAAAACTTTTTGTAACGCTATCTTATACAGATGCTGATATGAGTAATTTTTATTCGGTTTTAAATGAGTTTGGCATCACTGCAGTAGACGGAATGGTGATGGAGAGCAATACCGGTTCTTATTATCAGGCACCATATTATCTTTTACCAAATGTAGAAAGCAGTGCACTGACTTCCGGTGTGGATGGCTATGTATTTACACCGTATGCAGTAGGTATTACCTATAATACCGATACCGAAAATGTAACCTATACACCTTTACTTACCACTTCGGATGCAGCGTACAGTAAGACAGATACTACAAGCTCCTTAGAGCAGACGGAGGATGATATTGCAGGACCGTTTACGGTAGGATTAAAGGCGGAAAAAACCATGGATGATATAAGCGCAGATATTCTTGTATATTCTTCCATGAGTATGTTTACGGATGATGCAGACAGTATGGTATCCGGAAATAATTTATCCGTATTTTCAAAATCCATTGCAAGCTATATTCCGGAAGACAGCGGTTCAGCAGTTGTGATTCCGGTCAAAGAATATGACAGCAGTACCCTGACTGTACCGGCTTCGGTTGTTATTGCATCAGCTGTAATCGGCATTGCAGTAATTCCGCTATTGCTTCTTGCAATCGGTATCGTAATCTGGATGAGAAGGAGAAAGAAGTAATGAAGAAACAGAAAAAACAGTTGATTGCTTTATGCATCCTGCTTCTTATCTGTATTGTTGCATGGGTTAGCCTGACGAAGTGGAATAAGAGCCAGGAACAGAAAAAACAGGAAGAGGAAGAAGCATCCAAAGTTGTGGTGACAGACATCTCAACAGAAGATGTAAAAGCATTTTCTTATCAGTATAATAATGAGACACTGTCTTTTGTAAAAGAAGATGACACCTGGTATTATGAGGCAGATAAAAGCATTGCATTAGACCAGGATGCCGTGGAAACATTGGTTACCACCGCAGCACAGCTTACAGCAGACCAGGAAATCAAGGATTATGAGGACTTATCAGAGTATGGGCTTGAAACGCCGTCAAATACCATTACACTGACGACAGGGAATGGAACAACAACACTTCTGATTGGAAATAAAAATGACATGCTGAGCCAGTATTATGTAAAGACGGATCAGTCTGACAGTATTTATCTGGCAGGAAGTGCAGTATATACCACTTATCAGAAAGGAATCGCAGATTTGACTGCAGTAGAAAGCACAACCGAAATTGCGGAATAAAAGGATTGACAAGTAAAATATCCATTGGTAAAATATATGAGAAAGTGTGGAAGAGAAATAGTAATCATTGGAAGCCTTCAGAGAGAAAACGGCAGGTGAGAGTTTTTGACGGAAGATGATGAACCAGTCTTGGAGCTGCATATCCAAGCAGAAGTGAAGGTATGTCGGGTTCTCCCGTTACAGAGAGAAGGCATAAGAAGATGTGCCGGAGTGCAGGAGCAGTCCTGAATTTAGGTGGTACCACGGATGAAACATTCGCCCTAAGCTAAATCATAGCTTAGGGCTTTTATATTGCTTTAAGCAGATGAGTTGCAAGAATAGAAAAAGGAGATAAGAAAATGAAACTGGAAAAATTAGTTGGTGACCGGTTTAAAGAGAGACCGGCAGATTGTGTGATTGACAGTCATGCACTTATGGTAAAAGGTGGATACATCAAATATGTGGCAAATGGTATCTATTCTTCATTCCTGCCATTAAAGAGAATTACACGTAAGATTGAGCAGATTCTTCGTGAAGAGATGGACAAGGTAGACGGACAGGAAGTACAGTTCCCGGTTGTTATGCCTGCATCTATCTGGGAAGAATCCGGAAGATATGAAAGCATTGGAGACGAGCTGCTTCGTTTCACAGACAGAAACGGTGCAAAGATGGTACTTGGTATGACCCACGAAGAAGCAGCCGTGCAGCTGGTTCGTGAGTATGCACAGAGCTATACCAAATATCCTTTTATGATTTATCAGATTCAGACCAAATTCCGTGATGAAGCAAGACCTCGTGCTGGATTAATCCGTGTGAGAGAATTTACCATGAAGGATGCATATTCCTTCCATACCAGCCAGGAAGATTTGGAGCAGTATTATCAGAGAGTACACAAGGCATATGAGCGTATTTTTGAAAGAGCCGGTATTCCGGAAGTAGTATCCGTTGCATCTGATTCCGGTATGATGGGCGGAAGTCTTTCCCATGAGTTTATGCTTCTTACTCCGATTGGAGAAGATTCCATTGTACTTTGTGATGATTGTGGATACAAAGCAAATATGGAAGCTGCAGAAAATATTTCTGACATTCCAAGAGCCGCAGAATCAGCAGAACTGGAAAAGGTTCATACACCAAATATCCATACCATTGAAGATATCTGTGAATTCTTTGGCGATAAGACAAACAACTCCTGTAAAGCAGTTGTTTATCAGAAAAATTCAGATGACAGCTATGTGGTTGTATTTATCCGTGGCGATCTGGAAATCAATGAGACCAAGCTTGTTAATTATCTTGGTGATCAGATTCATGCTGCTGTTATTACAGAAGAGTGCGGATTAAATGCAGGCTATATCGGACCAGTTGGCTTACATATCAATGCACCTCATGTGGTTTTATATGATAAGTCTCTGGAAGGAAGAAATAACTTATCCTGTGGAGCAAATGAAGAGGAATACCACTTCAAAGGACTTGATATGGAGCGTGATGTAAAAGACGCAGAATATCACGATTTTGCTAAGGTATACGAAGGCGGAATCTGCCCGAAATGTGGTAAGAAGACCGTCCGTATTTCTAAAGGTATTGAAGTGGGAAATATCTTCCAGCTCGGAACCAAATATACCAAGTCCATGAAGATGACTTATGTAGATAAAGATGGTGAGAGACAGACTCCAATCATGGGCTGCTATGGAATCGGTGTCGGAAGACTTGCTGCTGCTGTATGTGAAGCCCATCATGATGAGTATGGTCCAATCTGGCCAAAAGAAATTGCTCCATGGCAGGTCCACCTTTGTGCAGTAAGACCGGACAATGAAGAAGTAAAGGCTTTTGCTGATGATTTATATGAGAAAATGCAGAATGCCGGTATTGAAGTTATCTATGATGACCGTACCGTAAGCGCCGGCGTTATGTTTGCAGATGCAGACCTTCTTGGAATTCCACTTCGTGTTATCGTAAGCCCAAGAAATATGAAACAGGGAATCGTAGAAGTGACATCCCGTGATAAGACCTTAAAGGAACAGGTTCCGGTAGAAAACGTATTTGAAGAGATTCAGAAATACTTATAAGAAGAGATTAAAAATAGCATATAGTGAATGATATGAGAAGAACTCCTGCCGGTTGGAAAACAATCAGCAGAAGTTCTTTTTATACGAGTAGCGAGAAAAATCTGCATGCAGGCATGCGATTTGGCGAGCACCGCGATAACTCGAGAAACTCGCAAAGCGTGTTTCTCGTAGTTAGTGCGTCTGTTTATTAATATAGCTTGTCTTAAATTTTGAATACATAATCTTCTGGCTGCGGTACAGTCCGTAATAGCCGGAGAGCATATAGCTGAATGCAATCGCAAGAAGCAGGAACGGCATTGCAGCGAAACCGAACATTTCAAAGCTGATCAGCAAAGAAGTAATCGGGCTGTTGGTAACACCACAGAAAATGGCGGCCATACCGATGGCGGCACTTAAGGTTGGGGAGAAACCGGTCAACGTTCCAAAGAGACAGCCGAAGCTTGCACCGATAAAGAAAGTAGGAACAATTTCGCCACCTTTAAAGCCGGCACCAAGGGTCAGGGCGGTAAAAATGATTTTTAAAAGAAAAGCTTCCGGAGCCACTGTGCCGTCAAAACATTTGGAAATAATATTAACGCCGGTTCCATTGTAATCCTGATTACCTACCAGAAGGGTGAGGAGAATAATGATGCAGCCGCCTGCCGCAGCACGAAGGTAAGGATTTTTGATAAATTTACGGTAAATGGCTTCACTGTAATGTAAGGAAATACAGAACAGGATACTGACCAATGCACATAAAACGGCAAGAACCGTTACGGTAACTGCAGAAGAAATTCCAAATTCCGGAATGTCTAAAATGGCAAAGGACGGCGGCGCAATCTGAAAGTGTAATGCCAGACCATGTGCTACTAAAGCAGAGATAACACATGGCACTAATGCAGAATAGTGCATGATGCCGACACTGACTACTTCCAGCGGAAAAATAGCGGCAGCCATCGGTGTTCCGAATAAGGCGGAAAAAGCAGCACTCATGCCGCACATAATCATAATATGTTTATCTTTTTCATCAAAACGGAAAAGTCTTCCGAGAGAATTTCCGATGCTTCCGCCAAGTTGAAGTGCTGCACCTTCCCGGCCGGCAGAACCACCAAAGAGGTGTGTGATTAAGGTGGAGATAAAAATAAGCGGAGCCATACGCAGTGGAATTTCATCCCCAGAATGGATGGCGGAAAGCACCAGGTTGGTTCCAGTATCCTTTTCATCATGGAGAAGATGATAGAGCAGTACAATCACGATTCCACCCAGCGGAAGAAAGAAGATGAGCCATGGATAAGCAGTTCTTGTATCGGTGACCCATGTCATGCCAAAGTAAAAGGCAATTCCCACCATACCGATGAGAAGACCGGACAGAATAGAAAAAATAATCCATTTTATGGCGGTACGCAGACGGCGCAGATTGTGTTTGATTTTATGTATCACAAGTTCTTTGGTAACTGGTTCGTTCATGATGTAGTAACTCCTTTTTTATATAAAGTAAATATTATAAGCAGAAATTGTTTGTATTTTTTGAAAAATATATATTCTATAAGAAATAGTAGCATTCTGGAAATAAATTTACAAGATGAATGAAGAGATAAATGAAGAGAATTTTATTTGCAAAAAATAACCGGGGTGACTATAATAAGTGAAGGCTTTCTATAAAATCTGGAAATCACAGGCAATGGAGGAAGAAAGATGGAATCAGAAATCAGGATACGCCGGCAGATGATAGAGATTGGAAAAAGAATTTATCAGAGCGGAATGGTAGCTGCCAATGATGGTAATCTTTCTGTGCGTATATCAGAGAATGAAATTTTGTGTACGCCAACCGGAATATCCAAAGGATATATGACGGAAGAATGTTTATGTAAGATAAATCTGCAGGGAGAAGTTTTATCCTGTCAGGATGGGTTCTGCCCGTCTTCTGAAATGAAGATGCATTTGAAAGTATATGAAAAACGTCCGGATGTAAGAGCAGTTGTACATGCGCATCCGCCATATGCCACAACCTTTGCGATTGGCGGTCAGGCATTAAATCGTGCAATCATATCAGAATCCATTGTAAGTCTTGGCTGTGTGCCGGTGGCAGAATATGGTCTGCCGTCTACGCAGGAAATACCGGATGCCATTGCACCATATCTTGACTATTTTGATGCGTTGCTCTTAGCACATCATGGGGCACTGACTTATGGAAAGGACCTGACGGAAGCTTATTACCGGATGGAGTCGGTAGAATTATATGCAAGACTTCTTTACCAGAGTAAAATGATGGAAATGGACCGGGAGCTGGATGCAGATACGGTACACAAATTATGTCTGATGCGGGAAAAGGCAGGAATGAAGAATCCGGAAACAGTCTGTGGCAGTAAGGAATTATTATTTGAAAGCTGCCGTGAGTGTATCCGCAGGAAAAATCTTTTACCAGATGGATAGAAAAGAAAACGTTTGGCAGAAGGCAGCATTTTATAAGCCGGAAAAAGTTATTACAGAGAATAGCAGGAAACAGAAAAAGGAGATTAGAAGATGACAATAGAAGAAAGAGTAAAATTAGCAGAAGAAAAACACCACAGCGGATATAACTGTGCACAGGCAGTATTATGCAGTTACAGTGATAAGCTGGGTATTGATGAAGAAACTTTATTCCGTCTGTCGGAAGGATTTGGCGCAGGGATGGCAGATATGCAGGGAACCTGTGGTGCAGCAACCGGAATGTATATGATTGCAGGAGCGCTGGGAAGCTCGGGAGCAATTGAAAAGGGCATGACCAAAGGCAGAACATATCAGACGGTAAAGGGACTGACAGCAGCATTTGATGAAAAAAACGGCTCTCATATCTGTAAAGAATTGAAAGGAATTGAAACCGGAAAGGTTTTGCGGAGCTGCGATGGCTGTATTGAAGATGCAGTCCGTATTGCAGAGCGCTTGTTTTCATAGAAAAAACACAATTTCATGGTAAAAGTGCACAAAAATGGAATGCCAAAATTATATAAGTGTACAAAATGTTAAAAACCCCATTGCTATTTTTGAGTAATGGGGTTATATTATATATATCCACTGAAAACGTTACCGAGAACGTAACCAACTAGGTTTCAGACAAGTCGGTATACAGATTGGGAAAGAGGTTTTCAGGAAGGATAGCATATTATATTTTAGGAGGATGTACTATGAAAAGAAAATTAGTATCTCTTATGTTAGTTGTATCTATGACAGCAGCTATGGTTGCTGGATGTGGAAGCGACGACAAGAAAACAGCTGACAATAATGCAGCAGGAACAGAGAAGACAGATGACAGCAAAGAAGCAGCAAGTGGTTCTGTTTACTACTTGAACTTCAAACCAGAACAGGATCAGCAGTGGCAGGATCTTGCAAAAGCTTATACAGATGAGACTGGTGTTCCAGTTGAAGTTGTTACAGCAGCATCTGGTACATATGAAGAGACTTTAAAGTCTGAGATAGCTAAATCTGATGCACCTACACTTTTCCAGGTAAACGGACCAGTTGGTCTTGCAGCATGGAAAGATTACTGCGCAGACTTATCAGGAACAGATGTTTATTCACATGTTAAGAGTGATGACTTTGTACTGAAAGATGGAGACGAAGTAAAAGGTATCGCATATGTACTTGAGACTTATGGTCTTATTTACAACAAAACCGTATTAAACGCATATTGCGGAATGGACGGAGCTAAAGTTTCTTCTATCGATGAAATCAACAGCTTCGCAAAATTAAAAGAAGTAGCAGATGATATTCAGTCAAGACTTGCAGAAGTAAGTGAAGCAGCTGGTCCTGAATATGACCTTAAGGGTGCATTTACTTCAGCTGGTATGGATTCATCCTCTGACTGGAGATTCAAAACCCATTTAGCAAACCTTCCAATCTACTATGAATACAAAGCAGATGGAATCGAATCTACAGATGCTATCAAAGGAACTTACCTTGATAACTACAAACAGATCTGGGATTTATACACAACAGATTCTACTTGCGAAGGCTCTATGTTAGCAAGCAAGACTGGTGATGATGCAACAGCTGAATTTGGCTTAGGCGAAGCTGTATTCTATCAGAATGGTACATGGGCATACAATGATATTATCAATGCTGGTGTATTAACAGATGATGACCTTGGAATGATGCCTATCTACATCGGAGTTGATGGAGAAGAGAATCAGGGACTTTGTACAGGATCTGAGAACTACTGGTGTATTAATGCTAATGCTTCTGAAGAAAACATCAAAGCAACAGAAGATTTCTTGAACTGGGTTATTACAAGTGACACAGGACGTGACGTTGTTGCTAACCAGATGGGCTTCACAACACCATTTGATACATTTGATGATGGATATCAGGCAAGCAATGCATTCATGGATGCAGTTAACCAGTCCATTGCAGATGGTAAGAATTCTGTAGCTTGGTGCTTTACAACAATGCCTTCTGAGGCTTGGAAAGATGGCGTAGGTTCTGCATTAACAGCTTATGCTGCTGGAACAGGTTCCTGGGATGATGTTGTAACTGCATTCGTTGATGGCTGGGCTTCTGAGTACGCAGCAGCAAACGAGTAAGACTTATCACATATAATCAGAACAATATGTGAAAAAAAGGGCGGGCGGATATCGCCTGCCCTTTATAAAAGGGAAAGGAAAAATATTATGAACAAATCAATTAAAAAATATTTTCCTCTTTTTGCACTTCCAACGTTAGTTGCATTTACAATTGGTTTTATAATTCCTTTTGCTATGGGTATCTATCTTTCTTTTTGTAAATTCACAACTGTTACGGATGCAAAGTTTGTAGGACTATCTAATTATACCAAAATCTTTGGAGATGAGACATTTGTTCACTCGTTATGGTATACAGCACTCTTTACAATTGTTTCCGTGCTTGCCATTAACTTTTTTGCATTCGTAATTGCGATGCTTTTAACAAAGGGTATTAGAGGAACAAATGCGTTCCGTACCATTTTCTTCATGCCGAACCTGATTGGTGGTATTGTATTAGGATATATCTGGCAGTTGATTTTCAATGGTATTCTCGCAAATTACAGCAGAACATTGGCATATAATGAAAAATATGGTTTCTGGGGTATGATTATCCTGATGTGCTGGCAGCAGATAGGTTATATGATGATTATCTATATCGCGGGTATCCAGAATATTCCTGGAGATTTGATTGAAGCTGCAGAAATCGATGGGGCAACTTCCTGGCAGGTACTTAAAAATGTAACCTTACCGATGGTAATGCCATCCATTACCGTATGTACATTTTTAACACTGACCAACGGATTTAAATTATTCGACCAGAACTTAGCATTGACAGCAGGTGAACCTGCAAAGAAATCACAGCTTTTAGCATTGAACATCTATGATACTTTCTATGGTAGAAACGGATGGGAAGGCGTTGGTCAGGCAAAAGCAGTTGTATTCTTTATCCTGGTAGCAATAATTGCACTTGGACAGAACTATCTGACCAGACGTAAGGAGGTGCAGCAGTAATGAGTAATGTAAGAAAAGCAAAACATGGCTGGATTTTTACCATTATATTTACTATTTTAAGTGTACTGTGGGTACTTCCGATTGTAATCGTATTTATGAACTCCTTTAAATTAAAGGCATATATTAACCGCTTCCCGTTCCAGTTAGGACCGTTTAAAATGACTGACGGATGGGACAGATTTGTTGCCGGAGTGCAGAAGGCATTTGTTGGATTAACCAACTATGCAGAAGGTATCCGCAAGATTAACTTCTTTAATGCGTTTGGAACATCATTATTTATCACAATATGTTCTGTTGCGGTAATTATTCTCTGCACATCTATGTGTGCATGGTATATCATCCGCGTGAATGATAAGTTTTCAAAAGGTTTATATTGCCTTTGCCTGTTTTCCATGATTGTACCTTTCCAGATGGTAATGTTTACATTATCCAAGCTGTCAAATATGTTACATCTTGGAAATCCGGTTGGAATCATTTTAGTATATCTTGGATTTGGAGCAGGACTTGCGGTATTCATGTTTACCGGCTTCGTAAAGAGCATTCCGCTTGAAATCGAAGAAGCGGCAATGATTGATGGATGCAGCCCGATTCAGACATATTTCCAGGTTGTATTCCCGATTTTAAAGCCTACTGCAATTACAGTTGCAATTCTTCAGGTAATGTGGATCTGGAATGACTACCTTCTTCCATATCTGGTACTCGATATCAGAAAATGGAAAACGATTCCGATTGCAATTCAGTATTTGAAAGGTGGATATGGCTCTATTGACTGGGGCGCAATGATGGCTATGCTGGTACTGGCAATTCTTCCAATTATCATTTTCTATGGAATCTGTCAGAAATATATTATCGAAGGCGTTGTTGCAGGAGCTGTAAAAGGTTAAGCATTTATATAATAAGTATTTCGCTATAGATATAGTGTAAAGGCAGGACAAAACATGACAATAAAAGATATTGCAAAAGAATCCGGGTATTCAGTAAGTACTGTGTCAAGGGTTCTGAATAACAGGGATGATGTGAGTCCGGAAGCAGAAAAGAAGATTCGGCGGATTGTTGCAGAACACAATTTTGTTCCAAATGGAAATGCGAAGCATTTGAAACAGATTGCGTCTAAAACCATCTGCGTACTGATAAAAGGTACGTCGAATATGGTTTTTTCAGGGATAGCAGAAGAAATCCAGACGATTGTAAATAAGACCAGTTATACATTGAATATGATATATCTGGATGAAGAAGAAAATGAAGTAGAACAGGCAATTATTCAGTGTCGTGAAAGAAAACCTCTGGGGATTTTATTCCTCGGAGGTAATCCTGCATTTTTTAGGGAAAAGTTTCATGAAGTAAAAGTTCCATCGGTATTAGTGTCTACTGCAGGAAAAGATCTTGGCTTTCCGAACCTGTCCAGTGTAGCAACAGATGATGTGGAAGCGGCAAAATGTGCCATGAATTATCTGGTGAATCAGGGACATGTTCATATTGGAGTAATTGGAGGAAATTTAAGTTCTTCTTATGTCAGTGAACAGCGTTATATCGGGTGCGAGAAATGTTTTGGTGAAAAGGGAAGAATATTTGATTACGATAAATATTTTGTGAAAGCAAGATTTGACTTTGGAAGTGCGTATCGGGCTACGGAAAAACTTTTGGAGAAGGCAAAGGATATGACTGCTATATTTGCGATGAGTGATGTCATGGCAATTGGAGCGATTCGTGCGATACGTGACAGAGGTCTTCTGGTACCGGATGATATTTCCGTTGTGGGGTTTGACGGAATACCAATGGCGGATTACTATAATCCAAAGCTGACCACTGTAAGACAGCGGTACCAGACGATGGCACAACGCAGTCTTGAAATACTATTTCGTACAATTGACTTGAAAACCAAGGCAGTACATGAAATAATACCTTTTGAACTTGCACTGGGGGAAAGTGTTCGTGAGATAGGAAAATAATCTAGTTTGCAGGAGGAATTTAATTATGAGAACAAGTGGGATATTAATGCATATATCTTCACTTCCGTCACCATACGGAATTGGTACAATGGGAAAGGAAGCCAGAAAATTTGTAGACTTTTTGGATAAATCAGGACAGACTTACTGGCAGATATTACCGATATGCCCAACCAGTTATGGAGATTCTCCATATCAGTCATTTTCAAGCTTTGCGGGGAACCCATATTTTATTGACTTAGATTATCTTTGTAAGGATAAGTTACTGACAAAAAAGGAATGTTTAAGCTATGAATGGGGAGAAAATCCGGAATTTGTAGAGTATGGAACACTTTATGAAAACCGTTTTCCTTTATTGAAAAAAGCATATCAGCGCTTTAAAAAAGCATTACCGGATGATTTTGCGGACTTTTGTGAGAAAAACAGTGACTGGTTAGAGGACTATGCACTGTTTATGGCATTGAAGGATGCAAATGGCGGGGTTGCATGGTTTGAATGGAAGAAAGATTTAAAACTCCGTAAACCATCAGCAATTGAAAATGCGAAAGAAGAATTTGCAGATGCTGTTGAATTCTGGAAAATGTTGCAGTATCTGTTCTTCAAACAGTGGACAGAGCTGAAAGCATATGCCAATGAAAAAGGTATTCAGATTATCGGTGATGTACCTATTTATGTTGCTGGTGACAGTGCAGATGTATGGGCAAATCCGGGACAGTTCTATTTAGATGAGAACCTGGATCCGATTGATGTATCCGGATGTCCTCCAGATGCATTCTCTGCTGATGGACAGTTATGGGGAAACCCGTTATTCCGTTGGGATGCTATGAAGAAGGATGGTTATACCTGGTGGACAAAACGTATCAAAGCAATGTCTGAATTGTATGATGTTGTTCGTATTGACCACTTCAGAGGTTTTGATTCATATTACGCAATTCCTGCAAAGGATAAGACAGCAAGAAATGGAGAGTGGAGAGAAGGTCCTGGTATGGACCTGTTCAATGCTCTGGAAAAGAAACTTGGCAGATTAAATATTATTGTAGAAGATTTGGGTTATTTAACACCGTCCGTAAAACAGTTGTTAAAGGATACCGGTTTCCCTGGAATGAAGTTAATCCAGTTTGCTTTCGACAGCAGAGAAGAGAGTGATTACCTTCCACATACATATCAAAAGAATTGTGTTGTTTATACTGGAACTCATGATAATGATACCATTATGGGATGGTTCAAGACGGCTCCAAAGGAAAGCGTTAAATATGCCAAAGAATATTTAAGATTAAACAAAGAAGAAGGATATAACTGGGGCACCATGAAAGCTGTATGGGGCTGTGTTGGTGATATGGCTATTGTTCCGATGCAGGATATTCTTGGAATTGGCAGTGAAGGACGTATGAATACACCATCTACACTTGGCATGAACTGGAAATGGCGTGCAGTAGATGGACAGATTACTTCGGCACTTGCAAAGAAAGTCTGCAAAAATATGGAAATCTACTGTAGAAAGAGAAAAACAAAAGAAGAGCTGGAAGCTTTAGAAACAGCAGAATAAAATGTATCATTTTATAGTAAACAATACCTCGGGAGGCGGCAGGTCCAAACGGGTCTGGGAGGAACTGCAGAATTACCTTCTGGAGCATGAAATAAGGTATAAAGCACATTTTACAGAGTATGAGGGTCATGCGAAGAAGCTTGCAGACCGTGTATGTGATATTGATAGAGAAAAAGTGTATCTTATTGTGGTCGGTGGTGATGGTACGTTAAATGAAGTACTGAACGGGATGCATGATTTTGAAAAAATCCGGTTTGGATACATACCGACCGGCTCCGGGAATGATTTCGCAAGAGGTATGAAAATCAATGGAACACCTACAGAAAATTTAGAGCGGATACTTCAGGCGGAAGAGACAACGCCGATTGACTTAGGCTGTGTCAGCTGGGTGGAAGAAGGACAGAAGGAACAGAAGATTTTTGCAATTAGTTCCGGTCTTGGACTGGATGCGGATGTATGTAAACAGGCACTGCATTCCGGATTAAAGAAAGCATTAAATAGACTGGGACTTGGTTCATTAACCTACGTCTGTCTTACGATAAAATCCCTGTTTACCATGCCGACAGCAGAGGCGAAGATAGTATTTGATGATGAAGTGGAAGAGCCGATTTCCCGGATGATTTTTATTGCTGGAATGAATCAGTATTGTGAAGGCGGTGGAGTGCCGATGGCTCCGGAGGCCGTGGCTACGGACGGAGAATTTTCAGTCTGCTGTGGCTATGGAGTGGCAAGGTGGCGCACCTTTTTCCTACTGCCATTTCTGGTAAAGGGAAAACATACAGGATTTAAGTGCTTTGATATCCATAACTGCAGAAAATTCAGCGTGGATTTGGAAAAACCAATGGTATTGCATGCTGACGGAGAATATTGCGGGGATGTGACACACGCAGAGTTTAGATGTCTTTCAGGAAAACTGAATATTTTGTTATAATGGTGACTTCCTCCTGCATATACATATAACAGTATAGGCAGGAGGAATTTATATGGAAAATTTTAATACAGGCACTTATGATATGTATAAAGATATCAGTGCAAGGACAAATGGGGAAATTTACATAGGTGTGATTGGAGCTGTGCGGACCGGAAAGTCATCTTTTATCAAACGTTTCATGGAGCTGATGGTACTTCCGTTTATGGAGGATGAAAACAGCCGCCAGCGTGCGGTGGATGAAATGCCACAGGCGGCCCAGGGAAAAACCATTATGACAACAGAGCCGAAGTTTATTCCAAAAGATGCTGCAAAAATCCGGCTGGGCGAAGATACCGAAGTAAAAGTGAGGCTGATTGACTGTGTGGGTTATATGGTAGAGGGTGCCACCGGACATCTGGAAAATGGCGTGGAGCGAATGGTAAAGACGCCTTGGTTTGAAGAGGAAATTCCTTTTACAAAGGCGGCGGAGGTCGGGACCAGAAAGGTTATTAATGACCATGCAACCATTGGAATTGTAGTAACTGCAGATGGCAGTTTCACAGATATCCCGCGGGAGAATTATGTGAAAGGTGAGGAAGAAACCATAAAAGAGCTGCAGAGAATCGGAAAACCCTTTGTTATGGTACTGAATTCCGTAAAACCATACAGCGAGGAAACGGCACAACTGGCAAAAGAATTAGAAAAAAAATATGAAGTCAGTGTATTTCCACTGAATTGTGAGCAGCTTCGAAAAGAAGATGTCTATGCAGTGCTGAAGGGTATTCTCTATGAATTCCCGGTTGTGAAGATGAATTTCTTTCTTCCGAAATGGGTAGAAATGTTGGAAATGAGTCATCCAATCAAAGAAAATGTGGTTGCAAATGCTGGAAAAATGCTGTCGGAAGTAACACTGATAAAAGATTTGATGGATTACAAGATGGCTCCGGAGGGAGATTACATTTCCAATATGATGATGCAGGCGGTGAATCTGGAAAATGGCACAGCAGATATCCGGCTGGATATTGCAGATCAGTATTATTATGAAAATATCAGTGAACTGACCGGAACAGAAGTGACCGGGGAATACCAGCTTATTTCCATGATAAAGGAGCTTTCTGAGAAACGTAAGGAATATGAGAAAGTAGCGGATGCGGTACAATCGGTAGAAATGAAAGGATATGGAGTGGTGAGTCCGAAGCTTTCAGATATTAAAATGGATGATCCGGTGCTGATTAAACATGGTAATAAATTCGGCGTAAAAATTAAGGCAGTAGCACCGTCTGTTCATATGATCCGGGCAAATATTGAAACGGAGATTGCACCGATTGTAGGAAGTGAAGAGCAGGCAAACGACCTGATTCATTATATCAAAGAGGGACAGAGCACAGAAGATGGAGTCTGGGGAACCAGCATTTTTGGAAAATCCATTGGAGAACTGATGGAAGACGGTATCCGCAGCAAAATCAGCATGATGGATGATGAAAGCCAGATGAAGCTGCAGGATACCATGCAGAAAGTTGTAAATGATAATAATGGCGGATTAGTCTGTATTATTATTTAAGGATGCAAGCCGGTAATCCCGGGGCGATATTCCTTTCAGCTTGTGGAACGTCTTGGAAAAATGCAGCCCATTGTCAAAGCCTACGGAATTAGCTACAGCAGTAATGGATAGGCTGGAGTGTTCTAAGAGATAGCATGCCTGTTTTAAACGAAACTGGGTCAGATAATTTTTCGGCGACTGACCCAGTATGGTTTCAAAGGAGCGGTACAGATGGCTCCGGCTTACGCCTACATAATCAGCAATATCTTCTACGCGGATCGGGTAGGAATAGTTGGCGGAAATATAGGCAATTCCTTTCTGGACATAGTTGCTGGAACTGTTATACTGTTCATTATTGCTGGCATGTTTCATAAAAAGAGCCAGCGTCTGATAGAGTCGTCCGGTCATTTCTACAGAATCCATGAAATCATTTCCGCGGGCTTCATAGATACCGAGAAGGTGTTCCCGGATGGATTCGGAAAGCGGCGTCTGGTGAATCAGTGGAAAGTCTCTGGAAAAATCTGTGGCATTCAAAATAATGGCAGCGTCACTGCCATTAAAGCCTACCCAGGCATATTCCCACGGGTCTTTTTCGTCTGCATAATAGGTGATTTCGGTCTGAGGGTAGACAAGGAAGGTATCTCCGGTGGAAAGGGCATAAACTTTACCACCAACAGAATAATATCCTTTGCCGGATAGAATGTGATGAATCAGATAATGGTCCCGGATTCCCGGTCCCCACTGGTAAAGTGGTTCACATTTCTGGAAACCGACATTATAAACGGAAAGGGAAACCAGTTCTTTTTTATTTACTTTATAAGAATTCTTATATTTGGGGTCCATCGTATGCCTCCCTTCTGGAATTTGCAGATAGAATATAGATATATTATAGAGGCTGTCCTTTGCAGATGCAACAAAAATACATATTGTTTATACAATAGATACTGTTCAAATACAGGAATATAAGGTATACTCTTATTTGTAAGGAACACGAAAATACATATTTTAGTACAAAGGAGTGGAGAATATGTCTATTTTAGTTACAGGTGGAGCAGGTTATATCGGAAGTCATACCTGCGTGGAATTACAGCAGGCAGGCTATGACGTAGTAGTGCTGGATAATTTATCCAATGCCAGCGAAAAATCATTGGAGCGTGTAAAAGCGCTTACTGGAAAAGAAGTTACATTTTACCGTGGAGATATATTAGACCGTGATATCTTAAATGAAATCATGGAAAAAGAGAAGATTGACTGCTGCATTCATTTCGCAGGATTAAAAGCAGTTGGAGAATCTGTGGTAAAGCCATGGGAATATTATAATAACAACATTGCAGGAACATTGACATTAGTAGATGTGATGCGCCAGCACGGCTGCAAGAATATTATCTTTTCTTCCTCCGCGACCGTATATGGTGATCCGGCACAGATTCCAATCACAGAGGAATGCCCGAAAGGACAGTGTACCAATCCATATGGCTGGACGAAATCCATGTTAGAGCAGATTCTTATGGATATGCAGAAAGCTGATCCGGAATGGAATGTTATCTTATTAAGATATTTTAACCCAATCGGAGCACATCAGAGCGGAACTATGGGAGAAAATCCGAATGGAATTCCGAACAATCTGATGCCATATATTACCCAGGTGGCAGTTGGAAAGTTAAAAGAACTTGGCGTATTTGGAAATGATTATGACACACCGGACGGAACCGGAGTAAGAGACTACATTCATGTAGTAGACCTGGCAAAGGGACATGTAAAGGCATTAAAGAAGATTGAGGAAAATGCAGGCTTAAGTATTTACAATCTTGGTACCGGACATGGTTATAGTGTACTTGATATTGTAAAGAATTTTGAAGAAGCAACAGGCGTAAAGATTCCTTATTCCATTAAGCCACGTCGTGCTGGCGACATTGCGACCTGTTATTGCGACCCTTCAAAGGCAGAGCGGGAGCTTGGCTGGAAAGCAGAGTTTGGCATTCGTGAAATGTGTGCCGATTCCTGGAGATGGCAGAAGAATAATCCGAATGGATATGAGGACTAGAAAGAAGCTGAAGAAAAAAATTGCAAAAAAATTAAAAAAAGTGCTTGCAATTTAGAGGGCGTCGTGTTATAGTATCACTTGTCCGGTTCATTGGTCAAGCGGTTAAGACGCCGCCCTCTCACGGCGGAAACAGGGGTTCGATTCCCCTATGAACTGCTCACTATTAATAATTTAATAGCCCAACCCATAGAAGATGCTGAAAGCCAGATAATGGTTTTACAGCATTTTTTATTTTACAGGAAATTGTTTTCCTGTAAAGTAAAAAAGCTCCGCGAGGATGCACACTGCGGTGTATAAGGTAAATGCCGCAAGCGACCGCGACATTCTTTGTTCTTTTATGTAAGAAGCTTGCTAGGCGTGTTTGTATGATTTTTTTTGCGTAAAAATTCGATATATCTTAATTTACTAAAATTAGCGAAAATATTTCTTCCAAATCAGCATATATTATGTTATAATTTACTATGTTTCTGGTAATAAACAAGGAAAAAATAAGCAAATCTAACAAATGTATGATGGAGGGTGACATGAAGAGAAGAGGAAAAGCATTGGGGATGGCATTGCTGCTTATCATGATGACTGTTTTTTCAGTAGTCTCAGATGCGGCAATGGTAAAGGCTGACGAACTTTTGATTAAGCTGCATTATCACAGAGCAGACGACAATTACGATGGATGGGATGTCTGGATGTGGGGAGAAGGTGCGGATGGTGCAGCTTATGAACTGGCAGAGGAAGATGGTGACCATGTGGCAACCATGGAAGTAACACCGGGTACAACCTCTGTGGGATTTATTGTGCGTACAGCAGACTGGACCAAGGATGTTGATGAAGACCAGTTCATTGATATTTCCGAGATGGTATCCGGCACGGTGGATATTTATGTAGAGTCTGGTGTGGAAGGATATACCAAAGAATATGGTGATGATGCCGTAACCGGAACTAAATTATCCGGAGCCAAATATGATGGGGAAGGCGCAGTAACCGTTCAGATGACCGGAGCAATTGAAGGAAATCTGATGCAGGCATTTTCCATTAAGAGTGCCGATGGTGTGGCGGTTACTATCAAAGAAGTAACACAAGATGATGATTTCGTATATCAGGTAGTTGTGGAAGAACCATTAGATGCTTATAAGAGCTATCAGATTACATACGAAGGAACTGAATATAAAGTAGTGATGCCGAGCGTATATTCCACCAAAGAATTTGAAGAAGAGTATACTTATGACGGAGATGACCTTGGTGCAACCTGGACAAAAGACAGCACAGCGTTCCGTCTCTGGGCACCAACCGCACAGGCTGTTTCTGTAAATCTCTATGAATCAGGAACAGAAGGAACCGATGATTTAATCGAAGCCATTCCAATGACTGCAGATATAAACGGAACCTGGGTTGCATCAAAGGATGGAGATTTAAATGGTACCTATTATACTTATACCGTTACCATTAATGGTGAGGAAAAAGAGGCCAATGACCCATATGCAAGAACCACAGGTGTCAACGGAAAACGTGCCATGATAATTGATTTGGAATCCACCAATCCGGAAGGGTGGGACAGTGACAGTAACCCACATGCCGGAGAGGGTATTAATGATGCTGTTATTTATGAAATGCATATCCGTGACGTCTCTTCAGATTCCAGTTCCGGAATTGAAAACGTTGGAAAATATTTAGGACTGACAGAGACCGGAACCACAACTGAAAATGGTGTTCCGACCGGACTTGACCATATCAAGGATTTGGGAATCACACATTTACATTTACTTCCGTTTTATGATTATGGTTCCGTAGATGAAACAAAGCTGGATACACCGCAGTTTAACTGGGGATATGATCCGGTCAACTACAACGTACCGGAAGGCTCTTATTCCACGGATCCATATCATGGAGAAGTCCGGGTGAAAGAAGCTAAAGAAATGGTAAAGACATTACATGATAACGATATCAGTGTCGTTATGGACGTGGTTTACAATCATGTATACAATGCAGGAGAATTCTGTTTTAACGTAATTGTGCCGGAGTATTTCTCAAGAGTAAATGATAATGGGACTTATTCTAATGGTTCCGGCTGTGGAAATGACACAGCATCCGAGCGTTCCATGGTGAAGAAATATATTGTGGACTCTGTGAAATACTGGGCAGATGAATATCATATTGATGGCTTCCGTTTTGACCTGGTAGGACTTTTGGATACGGAAACCATGAACGAGGTAATCGAGGAAGTGCACAAAGACCACCCGGATGTTATCTTCTACGGAGAAGGGTGGTCGATGCAGACAAGCCTTACCAAAGAAGGATATTCCATGACAACACAGACCAATTCCACAGAAGTACCGGAAATGGCTTTTTTCAGTGATACTTTAAGAGATTTGTTAAAAGGAAATACATTTTCAACTACAGAAAAAGGTTTTGTATCCGGAGCAAATGGCAAAGAGAAGACCTTACAAAAATGCTTTATGGGATTATCACCGGAATGGTGTACTACACCTTCCCAGTCCATTAACTACGCATCCTGTCACGATAATCTTTCCCTGATGGATCGTATTATCCGTTCTACTCCGGAAGCTTCCGTGGAGGAGCGAATCCGCATGAACAATCTTGCAGCAGCCATTTATATGACGGCAGAGGGTGTTCCGTTTATGCAGGCAGGAGAAGAATTCTTAAGAAGCAAAGTGAAAGCAGATGGTGGTCTAGATGAAAACAGCTATGCCTCACCAGATTCAGTAAACAGCTTAAAATGGAGCAATCTGGAAGATGAACAGTATCAGAATGTTTACCAGTATTATAAAGGACTGATTGCATTCCGTAAGGCACATCCGGTGCTTCGCCTTGACAATGCAGAGGATGTAAAAGCACATGTGACTCCGGTAGAAGATTTAGATGATAATGTAGTAGCGTTTGCAATTACCGGTGATGTTGACGGAGAGACAGCAGATGGAATGTATGTGATCTTCAATGCCAATAATGAGAAAAAAGAAGTAACTCTTCCGGAAGGAAACTGGAATGTATGCATTAATGATACCTTAGCAGGAACAGATACGATTGAAACAATTTCTGGAACAGCAGAAGTAGCTCCGGTTTCTGCATTGATTTTAGTAAAAGGTGATGGAAACGGCAGCACAGCAGTAGCATCTGCAGGAACATTACCAGCATGGATGGCATATGTATTTACAATTCTGGTTGCCGTAGTGATTGGAGCATGTTCTGTCTGGTCACAGAAAAAGGCAGGAAAAGCCGGCAGAAAGTAGATAATTTGGAAATAAAATCTTGCAATTTAAGAAAATAGTGCTATAATAATACAGTACATGATGATTTAGGCTTTGAGAGTGGGCGTTGCGTCCACTCTCAATTCATGTTTAGAACAAAATTTAGACAGATGGAAAGGTGGTTACATGTCCAGAAAAGAAATTTATGAACAGAAGACAGAAAGCTTCATTCAGCCAATCGTTGATAAGTATCATTTTGAACTGGTAGATGTGGAATATGTCAAGGAAGGTTCCGACTGGTACTTACGGGCTTACATTGATAAGGAAGGCGGAATTACCGTCAATGACTGTGAAATGGTAGCACGGGAAATGAATGAGATTCTGGATCGGGAAGATTATGTGGAAGACTCTTATATTTTTGAAGTGAGTTCGCCGGGACTTGGCAGACCGTTGAAGAAAGAAAAGGACTATGCCCGTTCTATGGGAAAAGAAGTAGAGATACGTCTGTATCGTGCCATAGACCATGAAAAGGAATTTTGTGGAGTCTTAAGTGCATATGATGAGAATACCGTAACAATTGAAGACGAATCTTATGGACAGAAGGTATTTGATAAGAAGGATATTGCATTAATCCGTCTTGCCATCGATTTTTAATCATTAACATAGCATACAACTTAGAAAATAAGTATATAGGAGGATAAAGAAATGAATAACGAGTTGTTGGAAGCATTGACAATACTGGAACAGGAAAAAAATATCAGCAAAGAGACTTTACTTGAGGCAATTGAGAATTCTCTGCTGACTGCATGCAAAAACCATTTTGGAAAGGCAGATAATATTAAAGTAAATATTGACCCGGAAACATGCGAGTTCCATGTGCTTGCTGAGAAGACCGTAGTGGAAAAAGTAGAAGATGATGTAACAGAAATCAGCCTTGCAAATGCACGCATGATTGATTCTGAGTACAATCTTGGTGATGTGGTAAATGTAGAAGTTAAATCCAAAGAATTTGGACGTATTGCAACACAGAATGCAAAGAACGTAATTTTACAGAAGATTCGTGAGGAAGAAAGAAAAGCAATTTACAGCGAATATTACAGCATGGAAAAAGACGTTGTAACCGGAATTGTACAGAGATATGTTGGAAAAAATATTTCCATTAATCTTGGTAAAGCAGATGCCATTCTTACTGAAAATGAGCAGGTAAAGGGAGAGGTATTCAAACCGACCGAACGTATCAAGGTATATATCCTGGAAGTAAAATCTACACCAAAGGGACCAAAGATTATGGTTTCAAGAACCCATCCGGAATTAGTAAAACGTCTGTTTGAATCAGAAGTTACTGAAGTAAAAGATGGTATTGTAGAAATTAAGAGTATTGCCCGTGAAGCAGGAAGCAGAACCAAGATTGCTGTTTACTCCAATGACCCTGATGTGGATCCGGTAGGAGCTTGTGTAGGTATGAACGGAGCCAGGGTAAATGCTATCGTAAGTGAATTACGCGGTGAGAAAATTGATATCATTAACTGGAATGAGAATCCTGCTATGTTAATCGAGAACGCATTAAGCCCAGCAAAAGTTATTTCCGTAATCGCAGATGGCGAAGAGAAGAGCGCAAAGGTTGTTGTTCCGGATTATCAGTTGTCACTTGCTATCGGTAAAGAAGGACAGAATGCAAGACTTGCTGCAAGACTGACCGGATTCAAGATTGATATCAAGAGTGAGACACAGGCAAGAGAGTCCGGTGAATTTATGGATTATGAAAATGATTACGAGGACTATGATGAGGAGTATGAAGAAGGTTATGAAGAAGGTTATGAAGAAGAAAACACAGGAGATGGTGAGTTCATAGATGGCAACGAATAAGAAGATTCCTATGCGGAAATGTGTAGGATGCCAGGAAATGAAAAGCAAGAAAGAATTGATTCGGATTATTCATACGCCGGAAGATGAACTTGTAGTGGACTCCACTGGAAGGAAGAATGGAAGAGGCGCATATATCTGTCCGAATATGGATTGCTTTTTGGCAGCAAAAAAGACAAAGGGCTTGGAAAGATCTTTGAAAATGGCGATTCCGGAAGAAATATATGAGGAGTTGCAAAAGGAGATGCAGAATATTGAAACAAGATAAGGTGTTATCCATGCTTGGACTTTCTGCCAAGGCAGGAAATGTTGCAAGCGGAGAATTTTCAACAGAGAAAGCGGTAAAAGAAGGAAAGGCTCATCTGGTCATTGTCGCAGGAGATGCTTCAGATAATACGAAGAAACATTTCCGTGATATGTGCAGCTTTTATGAAGTGCCATTTTATGCTTATGCTGATAAGGAGAGTCTCGGACATCATATTGGAAAAGAATTTCGGGCATCATTGGCAGTTACCAACGAAGGTCTTGCCAAAGCCGTCATAAAGCAATTGAAACTGTTAACAACTGAATAACGGAGGTAGTTATATATGTCAAAACTCAGAGTATATGAACTCGCAAAAGAATTAAATATAAAGCCGCAGGATGTTTTGGATTCCTTACAAGGAACCCAGTATGAAGTAAAGACATCCAGCAATAGTATAGATGAAGATGCACAGAAGCTGGTGCGTTCTAAAGTAAACGGAGCAGCAAAACCAGCAGCAGAGAAAAAGCCGGCAGCAGAGACAAAGCCGGCAGGTGAAGCAAAAGCTGCAACAGAAGCAAAGCCAGCAGGTGAAACAAAAGCTGCAGGCGAGGCAAAATCAACAGAGGCACCGGCTCGACCGAAGAAAAAAGCAAGTATTTCTGCTGTATTTAACCCACAGAACAGCAAGACCAATCCGGGAAGCAGACGTCAGGCTTATCACACCAATGCCAAGACAGGAGAAGCAAGAAGACCGGCACCGGCTGCAAGACCAGCTCAGCCTGCAAAACCGGCAGCACCAAAGCCTGCTGAGGTAAAAGCTGCAGAAGTTAAGCCGGCAGAGGTAAAAGCAACAGAAGTTAAGGCTGCAGAAGTAAAACCAGCAGAAACGAAAACTGCAGAAGTAAAGACTACGGAAACAAAAACTGTTCAGGAGAAACCGGTAGTGAAAACAGAAGAGAAGAAGACGGAGACAAGAAACTTTAACAATAACCGTCAACAGGGAGACAGACCGTATAATAACAACCGCCCGCAGGGAGACAGACCGTATAATAACAACCGCCCACAGGGAGACAGACCGTATAATAACCGTCAGCAGGGAGACAGACCGTACAATAACAACCGCCCGCAGGGGGACAGACCATATAATAACCGTCAGCAGGGAGACAGACCATATAATAACAACCGCCCGCAGGGAGACAGACCGTACAACAATAACCGCCCACAGGGAGACAGACCATACAATAATAACCGTTCACAAGGCGACAGAAATGGAAGAGGCGGAAGAAATGGTGGAAGATTCGATCAGGAATTAAACCGTTTCAATAAAGAAGCTATCCAGGCAGGACCGGATGATTTAAGAAAAGAAAGCCGTGAAAACCGTGACCGTGACAATACCCGTAAGAAACAGGTGCAGGAGCACGATAAGTTAGGAAGCAAGAAACAGGAAAGATATGTAAATCTTGAGAAAAACGGCGGTAAGAAGAAACGTCCTGCACAGCCGAAACCAAAGGAAGAAGATACCATCCGCAGCGTATCCCTGCCGGAGCGTATGACGATTAAGGAACTGGCAGATAAGATGAAGGTTCAGGCTTCTGAAATCATCAAGAAGCTCTTTATGAAGGGACAGATGGTTACCGTAAACCAGGAAATCGACTATGACAGTGCAGAAGAAATTGCACTGGAATTTAACTGTATTGCAGAGCCGGAAGAAAAGGTAGACGTAATTGCAGAGCTCTTAAAAGAGGATGAAGAAAGAGAAGAAGATTTAGTTCCAAGACCACCTGTTGTCTGTGTAATGGGTCACGTTGACCATGGTAAAACATCCCTTCTGGATGCAATCCGTAATACACATGTAACAGACCGTGAGGCTGGTGGTATCACACAGCATATCGGAGCCTATGTGGTAAGTATCAATGGACAGAAGATTACCTTCTTAGATACACCGGGACATGAAGCATTTACCGCAATGCGTCTGCGTGGAGCAAAATCTACCGACATCGCAATTCTTGTAGTTGCAGCAGATGATGGTGTCATGCCGCAGACTGTAGAAGCAATTAACCATGCTAAAGCAGCCGGAATTGAAATCGTAGTAGCAATCAATAAGATTGATAAGCCAAATGCCAATATCGACCGAGTAAAACAGGAGTTATCCGAATACGAACTGATTCCGGAAGACTGGGGTGGAAGCACCATTTTTGTACCGGTATCTGCTCATACCCACGAAGGTATTGACCAGTTATTGGAAATGTTATTATTAACAGCAGAAGTCAGCGAGTTAAAGGCAAATCCAAAACGTAAAGCCCGTGGTGTTATCATTGAGGCACAGCTGGATAAAGGAAGAGGAGCTGTAGCAACTGTTTTAGTACAGAAGGGAACCCTTACAGTTGGTGAGCCGATTGCCTGTGGTAGTGCATATGGTAAAGTACGTGCCATGATTGACGATAAGGGAAGAAGAGTAAAAGAAGCCGGACCATCCATGCCGGTAGAGATTTTAGGACTTTCCAGTGTACCGGATGCAGGAGAAACATTCGTAGCATGTGACAGTGAAAAAGATGCAAGAAACTTTGCAGAGACATATATTTCCGAAGGAAAGGCAAAACTGTTAGAGGAGACCCGTTCCAGGATGTCTTTAGATGACCTGTTCTCACAGATTCAGTCCGGAGATGTAAAAGAGCTGGATATCATCGTTAAAGCAGACGTCCAGGGTTCTGTAGAAGCCGTAAAACAGAGCCTTGTAAAACTTTCCAACGACGAAGTTGTGGTTAAGATTATCCATGGTGGTGTTGGTGCAATCAACGAATCTGATGTTACTTTAGCATCTGCATCTAACGCAATCATCATTGGATTTAACGTAAGACCGGACCCTACAGCAAAGGTTACTGCTGAAAATGAAGGTGTAGATATCCGTCTTTATAAAGTTATCTATAACGCAATTGAAGACGTAGAAGCTGCTATGAAGGGAATGTTAGATCCTGTATACGAAGAAAAAGTAATCGGCCATGCAGAAGTCCGTCAGATTTTCAAAGCATCCGGTGTTGGTAACATTGCAGGTTCTTATGTATTGGATGGTAACTTCGAGCGTGGATGTAAAGTCCGTATTACCCGTGAGGGAACACAGATATTTGAAGGAAATCTTGCTTCCCTGAAACGTTTCAAGGACGATGTGAAGGAAGTAAAAGCCGGATATGAGTGTGGTCTTGTATTCGAAGGATTTAATGATATTGCAGAACTGGATCAGGTAGAGGCATATAAGATGGTAGAGGTTGCCAGATAATCTGATAGAAGGACAGGAAAATTATGCAAAAAAATAGTATGAAAAATATGCGGATAAATGGAGAAGTTCAAAGAGAACTCTCCAACATTATCCGGAGTGAAGTAAAAGACCCGCGTATTGCGCCGATGACCAGTGTGGTCGCCGTAGAAGTGGCACCGGATTTAAAAACCTGTAAGGCGTATATCAGTGTATTCGGAGACGAAGAAGCTCAGAATAATACAATCAAAGGTCTTAATAGTGCAGAAGGGTATATTCGTCATGCCCTAGCAAAAAGTATCAATTTAAGAAATACTCCGGAGATTCGGTTTATCCTGGATCAGTCCATTGAGTATGGTGTAAACATGTCAAAGAAAATTGATGAGGTGATTGGACAGGAAGAGTCCTAAGCCTCATCCGAAGAGAAAGAGAGCAGGTGTTGCCAATGAAATTAGAGGAACAGCTTTATGATGTGAAGCGTGTAGCAATAGCCGGTCATGTAAAACCTGACGGAGACTGTGTAGGTTCCACGTTAGCAGTATATAACTATATCAGAAAATATCATCCGGAAATGGAAGTGGAACTCCATCTGGAACCGATTCCAAACATTTTCAAATTCCTTGCAAATGCAGATAAAATTGACAGCTCTTATATAGAAAAAGAGCCATACGATTTATTTATTGCATTGGACTGCGGCGATGAGAAACGACTGGGAAATGCAGTGAAATATTTTCATGCAGCAAAACGCACCTTCTGTGTTGACCATCATATCAGCAATCAGAACTTTGCAGATGCAAACTACATTTTCCCGGAGGCAAGTTCAACCTGTGAGCTTGTATATGAGCTCATAGATAAAGAGAAGATTACAAAGGAAATTGCAGAATGTATTTATGTGGGAATTGTGCATGATACCGGTGTGTTCCAGTATTCCTGTACTTCCGCAAAGACCATGAACATTGCCGGCAGGCTGATGGAAATGGGAATTGATTTCAGCCGTATCGTGGATAAGACTTATTATGAGAAAACTTACGAGCAGAACCGGATTTTGGGTCAGGCATTGGTGGACAGCCAGCTCTTTTTAGATGGAAAATGCATTGCATCTATCGTAACCAAAGAAGAAATGGAAAAATACCAGGTTCTTCCGAAACATTTAGAAGGAATCGTACAGCAGCTTCGTGCTACCAAAGATGTGGAAGCTGCAATCTTTCTTTACGAAAATGAGGATGGAAGCTTTAAAGCAAGCATGCGTTCCAGTGGTAAGGTAGATGTGGCAGTTATTATGATGTCCTATGGTGGAGGCGGCCATATACGGGCAGCCGGAGCAACCATAGAAGGCAATGCTAAAGAGATTCTTGAGGGAATCGTAAAGGACGTTGAAAAACAGCTTTTGAAATAGACAGGATAACGTATGGACGGAATTATTAATGTGAGAAAAGAAAAAGGATTTACGTCCTTTGACGTAGTTGCAAAGCTGCGTGGAATTTTAAAAATGAAAAAGATTGGACATACAGGTACGCTTGATCCGGATGCGGAGGGCGTACTTCCTGTATGTATAGGAAAAGCAACCAGAGTCTGTGACCTTTTAACTGATAAGGACAAGGTATACGAGGCAGTCATGCTTTTGGGAAAAGAAACGGATACCCAGGATATGACAGGAACCATATTAAAGGAATCCGAGGTAAATCTTTCCATAGAAGAAGTAAAGCAGTGTATTGAAAGCTTTGTGGGAGAATATGCACAGATTCCGCCGATGTATTCTGCACTGAAGGTCAATGGAAAGAAATTATGTGACTTGGCAAGAAACGGTGTGGAAGTAGAACGCAAGGCAAGGAAGGTTCAGATATTAGATATTGCAATTTTATCAATCGACTTGCCGCGAGTGACCATGCGGGTGCACTGTTCCAAAGGAACTTATATCCGGACATTGTGCCATGACATCGGAGAAAAATTAGGTTGTGGAGCCTGTATGGAGTACCTGGTACGGACAAGAGTTTCAGATTTTCAAATAGAAGATGCAAAAACACTGCAGGAAATTGAGACAATAATGAAAAGTGGTAAGATAGAAGAGATTTTATATCCCATTGATACCGTATTTAAAAATCTGCCACAGATTCACAGCCGCAAAGATAGTACTGCACTTTTATATAATGGAAATAAGCTGCCGCTGCCCGTGATAGCAGAGGCAGAGACGATAGAGCATACGCTTGCTTCTTTTTATAAAGAAGATGACTGCAAAAAAGTCAGAGTGTATGACAATGCAAATCATTTTGTTGGAATATATGAATACCGTACAGCGGACAGGCTGTTTAAGCCGGTAAAACTTTTCTTTACACAGCAATGAGAAGGAAAAAGACATTTAAGCAGGTATAAAAAATGAAGTATATACATGGAACAACAGAATTTCATATTGAAGAAGAATGCGTGCTTTCCCTTGGCAAATTTGACGGTCTGCACAGAGGACATGAGACTTTATTAGAACATATGATGGAGCAGAAGAATAAAGGCTGTGCAACGGTACTGTTTACCTTTGCCATTCCGCCGAGACCGGGCAGGATAAATGAAGTCCAGAAGGTGCTTACGACGAATGAAGAGAAGGTTGCAATCTGTGAAGAGCAGGGCATTGATTATCTGATTGAATATCCTTTTACCAAAGAAGTCATGACCATGGAACCGGAAGCATTTATTGAAATGCTGGCTTCTTCCATGAAAATCCGTGGCATTGTGGTTGGAACAGATTTTCATTTCGGACATAACCGCCGCGGAGATTACCATCTGCTGGAAATATATGCGAAGAAGCTGCATTATGAACTTAAGGTAATAGATAAGGTTCAGTATGAGAATCGGGATATCAGCAGTACCTTTATCCGGGAAGAAGTAGAAAAGGGCAATATGGAAAAAGTAAAATACCTTCTTGGCTATGATTATTTTGTGGAAGGTGTTGTAATACATGGCAGAGAAATGGGCGCGAAGGTACTTGGAATCCCGACCATAAATATCATACCGCCGGAAAACAAACTGCTTCCGCCGTTTGGCGTCTATGTTTGTGATGTTGTAGTAGGGGATAAGACGTATCATGGAATCGCAGATGTGGGATGTAAGCCGACTATCGAAGGGGTTAATCCGGTGGCAGTGGAAACCAATATTTTTGATTTTAATGAGAATCTCTATGGAAAGAAAGTGCGTGTCTGTTTCCGGAGCAGAGAGCGCAGCGAGATGAAGTTTGAATCCTTAGAGGCTTTAAAGCAACAGCTCGAACAGGATATTGCCTATGGCAGATTTTATGTACAGCAGCATTAAATATATGAATTTCGTAAAATTTCGAACAATTGTTACATAATTGTTACATATTTATGTTGACATTATGAAATCACGTTGCTATAATCTTAAAATATGGAGAAGCATATTGATTCGAACAGATGCGGAAATGCAGGGTGCATTTTGCATCGTTACAATGTCAGGAGGCATATTTTTATGAAGAACAATAGAAAGTGGAAGACAACAGCATTTATTCTTACCTGTGGACTTACAGTGGCGCTTGAGGGTGGCGCAGCTGCACAGACATCAGCAGGTTCCGGCTTAAATGCAGGAATATTTGCTACAATGGATTCCTATTATAATACAGATATTGTTGTTTCAGCAACCAATACTGTTACAACGATGGAAGGACAGTCTGAGGATGCTGCAGCAACCGATACAACGGTACCTGCAGATACAGCAGCAACCGATACAGCGGTACCTGCAGATACAACAATCTGTGGATATACCAATCTTGGTATTGCACAGGTTGACAGCAGTTTAAATGTAAGGGAACAGCCGGATACCAATTCTGATATCGTAGGAAAGATGCAGAACGATGCCGGATGTGAAATATTAGAGGACGATGGCGAGTGGCTTAAAATTGAATCTGGTCAGGTAACCGGATATGTAAAAGCAGAATATATCATTACCGGAGAGGCAGCTGTAGCAAAAGCCCAGGAAGTAATGAAGACCATTGCAACCGTTACAACACAGACTTTAAATGTACGTGCTGAGATGAATACCGATTGTACCAAACTGGCATTGATGCCGGAAGGAGAAGAATTAGAGGTTTTAAATCAGTATGATGGCTGGGTGGAAGTAGACTTAGATGGTGATGTAGGATATGCAAGCACTGACTATGTAGAGATTTCACAGCAGCTGCCAAAGGCACAGACCATGACAGAATTAAAATATGGTCAGGGTGTTTCAGATACAAGAGTATCACTGGTGGCTTATGCAACACAGTTTGTCGGTAATCCATATGTATGGGGCGGAACCAGCCTTACCAGAGGAGCGGACTGTTCCGGATTCGTATTATCCGTATATGCAAATTATGGCGTATATCTGCCACACTCATCCAGAGCACAGGCAGGATGCGGAACCAGAATCAGTGCATCCGAAGCACAGCCGGGAGATTTGTTCTTCTATGGTAGCGGTAAGGGCATCAACCATGTGGCAATCTATATCGGAAATGGTCAGATTGTTCATGCAAGTTCACCTTCTACCGGAATCAAGATTTCCAATGCATATTATCGTTCACCAGTATGTGTTGTCCGTGTATTAGGAAACTAGATAAGGAAACTAACAGAATTTTGTTTACAAATAATAAGTAGTATGTTATATTTGTTAGGTATGATTTAGCCGATATTCGGTAGATGGACACTCCGACCTTTTGCTGATTATCAGGCGATAAGAAAATATAAGGAGGAAACGTAAATGTTATCAAAAGAAAGAAAAGAAGCAATCATCGCAGAATATGGTAAAACTGCTACAGACACAGGTTCACCAGAGGTACAGGTTGCACTTTTAACAGCCAGAATCAATGAGCTGAATGAGCACTTAAAAGTAAATCAGAAGGATCATCATTCCAGAAGAGGACTTTTAAAGATGGTTGGTCAGAGACGTCGTTTACTGGCTTACTTAAAGAAAGTTGATATTGAAAGATATCGTTCTTTAATCGAACGTTTAGGTTTGAGAAAGTAATTTCTTGTAAAAGGAAACCGTATAGAATAGAGCGGAGTTGTCCGCTCTATTTTTCGGTTGCCAGGCTTCCACAGGTTGCCGGATATCCGTAAGGAACTGCAAGTACAGAGTCTTATGGATGACAATGTAAGAACGGCAGAAGGACGATTCCGAGACCACTGATTAGTGCAATTACAGATTGTGTTAATCAGTAGTTTCGGTCGATACACCTCCGGATGGCTGCAAACAGCACCATTTCGGAACTTCTGCCATAATAAGCAGGAATATCCTGTATACAAAAAAGGAGAAATGATATGTACCAGAGTTATTCAATGGAACTTGCCGGAAGAACTCTTACGGTTGATATTAACCGTGTGGGTAAACAGGCAAATGGATGTGCATTCATGCACTACGGTGATACCACTGTATTATCTACTGCAACAGCATCTGAAAAGCCAAGAGACGGAATCGACTTTTTCCCTCTTAGCGTAGAGTTCGAAGAGAAATCTTATGCAGTAGGAAAAATCCCTGGCGGATTTAATAAGAGAGAAGGAAAAGCATCTGAGAATGCAATCCTTACTTCCCGTGTAATTGACAGACCTATGCGTCCGTTATTCCCAAAGGATTATCGTAATGATGTAACATTAAACAACCTCGTTATGAGCGTTGACCCGGAATGCCGTCCGGAAATCGTAGCAATGCTTGGTTCTGCAATTGCAACCTGCATTTCGGACATCCCATTTGACGGACCATGTGCTATGACACAGGTCGGAATGAAAGATGGTGAATTTGTAATCAATCCATCCCAGGAAGTTTGGGACAATGGTGATTTACAGTTGACGGTTGCTTCTACCAGAGAGAAAGTAATCATGATTGAAGCCGGAGCAAATGAGATTCCGGAAGATAAAATGATTGAAGCAATTTACATGGCACACGACATCAACCAGACCATTAATGATTTCATTATGAAACTGGTAAACGAAGTTGGTAAACCAAAACATGAATATACAAGCTGTGCAGTTCCAGAGGAAATGTTTGCAGCTATGCGTGAGATTGTTACACCGGATGAGATGGAAGTAGCAGTATTCTCTGACGACAAACAGACCAGAGAAGAAAATATCCGTAAAGTAACAGAGAAAATGGAAGAGGCATTTGCAGATAACGAAGAGTGGCTTCCATTAGTTGGTGAGGCTGTATATCAGTATCAGAAGAAGACCGTTCGTAAGATGATTTTAAAAGACCACAAACGTCCGGATGGAAGAGCAATCAACCAGATTCGTCCGCTGGCATCTGAGGTTGATATTATTCCTAGAGTACATGGTTCTGCTATGTTTACCCGTGGACAGACTCAGATCTGTGATGTTGTAACATTAGCTCCATTATCTGAAGTTCAGAAAATCGATGGATTAGATGAGAATATTACAACCAAGAGATATATGCACCATTACAATTTCCCATCCTACTCTGTTGGAGAAACAAAACCTTCCAGAGGACCGGGACGTCGTGAAATCGGACATGGAGCACTGGCTGAGAAAGCATTGGTTCCGGTTCTTCCTTCTGAAGAAGAATTCCCATATGCAATCCGTGCCGTATCCGAGACCTTTGAATCTAATGGTTCTACCTCTATGGCATCTACCTGTGCATCCTGTATGGCACTTATGGCTGCAGGTGTTCCGATTAAGAAAATGGTTGCAGGTATTTCCTGTGGTCTGGTAACTGGTGAGACAGATGATGATTACATCGTATTAACCGATATTCAGGGACTTGAGGACTTCTTCGGAGATATGGACTTCAAGGTAACCGGTACACATGACGGTATTACTGCAATCCAGATGGATATTAAGATTCACGGATTAACAAGACCTATCGTAGAAGAAGCAATCAGAAGAACCAGGGAAGCAAGACTTTATATCATGGACGAAGTTATGTCCAAAGCAATTGCTGAACCAAGAAAAGAAGTTGGACAGTATGCTCCAAAGATTCTTCAGGTTCAGATTGACCCGGCTAAGATTGGTGATGTAGTAGGTCAGAAGGGCAAGACAATCAACGAGATTATCGACCGCACCGGTGTTAAGATTGACATCAATGATGAAGGTGCAGTAAGCATCTGTGGTACCGATAAAGCAATGCTTGAGAAAGCTGCTGACATGATCCGTATCATTACAACTGATTTTGAAGAAGGTCAGATTTTCACTGGTAAAGTAGTAAGCATCAAAGAATTTGGTGCATTCATCGAATTTGCACCGGGCAAAGAGGGAATGGTTCACATTTCCAAGATTGCAAAAGAGAGAATCGAACATGTAGAAGATGTTCTGACTCTTGGTGATACAGTAACCTGTATCTGCATGGGCAAAGACAGAATGGGAAGAATCAGCTTCTCCATCAAGGATGTTCCTGCTCAGAACTAATTGCAGATTCGTGGCATGTGATTTTTCAATACTCACATAAATAAAATAAGGCGTATGCTTTTGCGGATGAAAATCCACAAGGGTATACGCCTTTTTACGTAAGCAGCGAAGAAAAAGTCTGGCAGAAAAAAAGAGCCGGGTTTGCTGAGTAAACTTCTTTTTCGGGTATCCGGAAAGCTCTGCCGGTGGTCAAAAATGCTGCACTGCATATATTATAAGAAAACATAAAATGGTGCAGTATGGAACGGGTCAGACAGATTACAAGGGTGAATGAAGCTCATAAACTAGGATATATTGGAAATAATGTCACTGTAGCCGTGATGGATACAGGAATTGGAACTCATATTGATTTTGGACAAAGAATCAGAGGATTTCGTGATTATGTAGGTGATAAGAAGATACTTTATGATGATAATGGTCATGGAACCCATGTTTCAGGAATTATTGCAGGTTCCGGTTTTGCTTCTCATGGACGTTACCGGGGGATGGCACCGGGAGCAGCGATATATGCGATAAAAGTATTAGACCGTATGGGAAAGGGAAATACCAGACTGGTGGTAGCTGCATTAAAATGGCTGATTGCAAATTATGAGAAAATGAATATCAGAATCTTAAATATTTCCGTAGGAATGCTTGCTTCGGCCAGAAGGGAAGAACAGGAGGAATTGTTAGCAGCAATTGAAGCAGTCTGGGATGCAGGAATCGTAGTGGTTGCTGCTGCAGGAAATAACGGGCCAAAGGATAAGAGTATTACGATACCGGGGCTATGCCGGAAGATTATAACGGTAGGCAGCAGTGATGATGAGGAAGGAGAAGTAAAAAATCTGGGCCTGATGCGTGGGTATAGTGGGAGAGGTCCGACGGAAGCCTGCATTATGAAACCGGAAGTAGTGGCTCCTGGAACAGCGATTGTCAGCTGTAAGCGGATGGGAAATGGTTATGAGATGAAAAGTGGGACCTCTATGGCAACACCGGTGGTGGCGGGGGCGGTCGCGGTGCTTTTAAGCCGTTATTCAAATCTAAAACCGGCAGAAGTAAAACTGCGGCTTTATGAGACGAGTGTAGATACCGGAAAATCCAAGCATGCACAGGGCTGGGGGAGGCTGGATGTCATGCAGCTGATTCGATAAAATAAAAGAACATGGAAGAGATAAAAAGCGGAGAGAAAGAGACAGAGGGAAAGGAATACGCCGGACATTTGATTTCTGGGAGAAAATGCGGTAAAATGAAGAATACGCATAAAATAAGGGGTAGAAAAGAAAGAGGAGGGAATAAGGTGAAGAAAATAGTTAAAGTTTTAATCAGCAGACTTTTTATCACAGTTTTACTTATTTTACTTCAGTTTGGATATTTATTTTATCTGCTGCTGGAAGTTGGTAAAATGTCTACTTACATCAACCTGATTCTCAATATACTTGCATTTATCGTAGCTTTATTCGTTGTAAATCGAAGAATGAATCCGGCATACCGGCTGGCATGGGTATTTATTATTCTGATGTTTCCGTTGCTCGGATTGTTGCTGTACGTGGTATTTGGAAGACCGGAACTCACCAGAAAGGCAAGAGAGAAAATGAACCGTGTAAATGAGGAAGTAGAACCGCTTCTTACAGAAGATAGAGCGTGCAGAGAACGGCTGGCAGAAGAAGATCCGGTTGCCGCTGGACAGTCTGCATATATCAGTGACTGGGCGCATTTTCCGGTTTATGAACATACAGCAACAAATTATTATCCGTCCGGAGAAGAAATGTTTCCGGTTATGTTAGAAGAAATCCGGAAAGCGAAAAAGTTTGTTTTTCTGGAATATTTTATTTTAGATGATGGAAAGATGTTCCGGGAGCTGATTCAGCTTTTGAAGGAAAAAGTGGAAGAGGGCGTAGAAGTACGTCTGATTTATGATGATGTTGGCTGCATTACGACACTGCCGAATCATTTCTATAAGGAATTGCAGAAAATCGGAATTAAATGTGCGGCGTTTAATCCGTTGCGGGCGAGACTGGCTGTCATTATGAATAACCGTGACCACAGAAAAATCCTCGTTATTGATGGAAATGTTGCATTTACTGGCGGAATTAATATTGCAGATGAATATATCAATGAAATTGAGCGGTTTGGATACTGGAAGGATACCGGAATCCGTATGAAAGGTGCAGCGGTATGGAGCTTTACCTGTATGTTTCTTGAAATGTGGAATTATATAATAAATTCCACGGAGGATTATGAGAAGTTCCGGCCGGATGCAGACTATGTGGCAAAGATTCCGTCCGTTGGATATGTGCAGCCGTATAGTGATACACCGTTAGATCACGAAAATACCGGCGAGAATGTATACATGAACATTATTAATTCAGCACAGAAGTATGTCTACATTTTCACCCCGTATCTGATTATTGACCATGAAATGCTGGTAAGCCTTCAGAATGCGGCAAAACGTGGTGTGGATGTGCGGATTGTAACACCTGGAATTCCGGATAAGAAATTTGTTTATCTTCTGACACAGGCAGATTATGGTGTTCTTATTGAAAGTGGTGTAAAGATTTATCAGTATACACCGGGATTTATTCATGCAAAGAGTTTTGTCTGTGATGATAAAATTGCTACCGTAGGCAGTATCAATCTGGATTACCGCAGTATGTATCTGCATTTTGAATGCGGAGTCTGGTGCTATAAGACCGAGGCAGTGCTGCAGTTAAAAGAAGATGCACTTGCGGTAATCGGACAGTCACAGCAGATTGATCTGGAATTCTGCAAACACAGATTTGTAGGAGTACGGATGATACAGACCTGTCTGCGTCTGCTGGCCCCGCTTTTGTAGAAAAGGTTTTACAGGGAGAAGAAATAAGTAAGCGTCTTACGAAAATAATCCTGATAGGTAGCTTTTGGAATCGTAGTATCATATAAGACCCGGATGGAGCCGATTTCTTTTTCATTTAATGTATAGTAAAGTGTGCCGGCTTCTTTTCCCTGTGTTACCGGAGCTTTTATTTCTTCTGGAAGAGAAAGCTTTTTTTCAATAAGATTTAAGTCATTTCCGGCAGTATCAAGATATGAAAAGGTTCCTTCATAGGAAAGACTGACCTTTTTATCGGTGCCACCCCGTACTGATAATTCCGGCAGAGCAGGCGGTGTGGTATCCTGATAGAGCCGGCATACGGAAAAACCATAGTCTAAAAGGGCGGACGCATCAGAAAAACGCACTTTATAATCCGGTGCAGCCATAATGACTGCGATGAGTTTAATGTTATCTTTTTCAGCAGTGGCTGAGACACAGTACTTGGCAAGACCGGTGGAACCGGTTTTTAATCCGGTGGCATAGGCGTATTGTTTGATGAGCTTATTGGTGTTGGTTAGACCAAATTCGGAAGACCCTTTTTTCGTGACATGGGTAATATTTTCCATCCAGATGGTGGAATAATTATGTATCTGCGGATATTTTGTAATTAATTCCCGGGACATTAGAGCAACATCATAGGCACTGGTCATATGATTGTCAACGTCAAGACCGCAGCAGTTAACAAAGTTGGTATCCTTCATACCAAGTCCGGCAGCCCGCTCATTCATCTGGGCAACGAAGGCATCTTCCGAACCGGCAATGAATTCTGCCATGGCAACGCAGGCGTCATTGGCACTGGCAACACTGATACACTTTATCATGGTATCAACGGTCTGGGTTTCACCCGGCTCTAAGAAGACCTGGGAACCGCCCATGCTTGCAGCATGTTCCGAAACTGTGACAACATCATCCAGGGAAATTTTTTGTGCGTCCAGAGCATCGAAAATCAGAATCAGCGTCATGATTTTCGTAATGCTGGCAGGATGCAGGATGGAATGAGCATCTTTTTCATAGATGATGGTTCCGGTAGATGCTTCCATTAAAAGAGCGCTGGGAGCGGACAATGTGACTGGGGCAGATGCATCGGAAGCAGCATCCGGATTGGAAGCATCTGGCATGGAAGCATCAGGGGATGGATTGTCGGATTCTGCAGGAGTTTCGTTTTCTGCAAGAACAGAAAATTGTGATGCTATTGGTAAAAAGGCCGGGCTGAGAAGAGACAGGCTTATGAAAATGGAAAGAATGGTATGCATAAGAATACCTCCGGTATGTTCTATTACATTTTAATAGAGAAGAGAAAGAAATATGCAGATAAAGCATGGTTTATTTTGTTGACGCAAAGAGGTGAAAGATGTTATTAAAAATCATTATTGTAATAGCATGTGTGATTTTAGTTTACATAATCTGGCAGTGGCAGGAATTAAAAAAATTTGCAAGAACGGATTATGAGATAAAAAGTGGTAAAGTGCAAAGAGAATATAAGGCAGCAGTACTGGCAGATTTGCATGGTTTTCAGTATGGAAAAGACAACATCCGGCTTTTAGATGCAATTAGAAGTGGACAGCCGGATCTGATTCTGATTCCAGGAGATATGGTGGTTAGCAGGAAAAGTGACACCTATGAGACAGCGTTAAAGATATTGGAAGAGCTGTGCAGGATTGCACCGGTTTATTATTCTTACGGAAATCATGAATCCCGTGCCCACATAAGAAAAAGTGAGTATCAGGAGAAATTTTTCGCTTTTGAAAATAAGGTAAAAGAGCTTGGCATCCATGTACTGCATAATGAAACAGAAGCTTTTGGAGAACTGGCGGTTACCGGGCTTGAAATTCCATTGTCCTGTTATAAAAAAGGAGTGGATGTGCCACTTCCACAGGATTATCTTGAGAAAACGCTTCCGGAGCAGACGGAAGATACATTTCAGGTGCTGTTAGCACACAATCCAAGATACGCGAAGGAATATGCAGACTGGGGAGCGGATTTGACTTTTTGCGGACATAATCATGGAGGACTGATACGGATTCCGGGCGTTGGAAGCCTGATTTCTCCACAGTTTCAGTGGTTCCCGAAATATGATGCAGGAGCCTTTGATTTTGAGGGAAAGAAAGTAATCGTAAGCCGGGGACTTGGAACCCATACCTTTCATATCAGAATCTTTAACCGGGCGGAACTTGTGTTTATGGTTATAAAACCACAAGATATTGCTTGATTTGTGGTATAAAGTTGTGAAAAACACTAAATCTTGTGAAAACACTTGCGTTTTTTCTTAGATACAGTTAAAATAGATGTGCTAGGAAAGAATGGAGAGATTTTGAAATGGAATTAACAGTAAAGCTGCAGGTGTTCGAAGGACCGTTAGATTTGCTCCTTCATCTGCTGGATAAGAATAAAGTAAATATCTATGATATCCCAATTGTGGAGATTACCAATCAGTATATGGAATATATCCGGGAAATGAAGAGGCAGGATTTAAATGTTATGAGTGAGTTCTTAGTTATGGCAGCTACACTGATTGATATTAAATCAAAGATGCTTCTTCCGGCAAAAGAGACAGAAGAAGAGGAAGCAGAAGACCCGAGAGCAGAACTGGTAGAACAGCTTTTGGAATATAAGATGTATAAATGCATTTCCTATGAATTAAAAGACCGTCAGATGGATGCGGAAAAGGTGATGTTTAAGGAGCCGACGATTCCGGACGAGGTAGCTGCCTATGAAGAGCCGGTGGATTTAGAGGAACTGATGGCAGATGTCACATTGAAGAAATTGAATGATATTTTCAAATCCATCATGCGTAAGCAGGAAGATAAGATTGACCCGGTTCGTTCCAAATTTGGCAAGATTGAGAAAGAAGAAGTATCACTGTCCGATAAAATGGTATATTTAGAGCAGTATGCAATGACACATCCGCATTTCAGCTTCCGCAGTCTTTTAGAAGCACAGTGTGGCAAGATGGAGATTATCGTGACCTTCCTTGCAGTGCTTGAGTTGATGAAGATGGGCAAGATAACCATTTATCAGGATAAAATATTTGATGATATCAGAATAGAGTCCAAGGTTGCAGCCTAGGCTCTTATTATATGAGGGTAGTAATGGAAGAAAAGAATTATGAAGCAATTATAGAAGCAATTTTATTTACCATGGGGGAATCGGTAGAATTGGATAAAATTGCTAATGCAATTGAATTAGACAAACAGGAAACCAAAAAGAAAATAGAAGCACTCCGGCAGAAATATGAGCAGGAAGAAAGAGGTATCCAGATTATCGAACTGGACGGCGCTTATCAGATGTGTACGAAGAATGAAATGTATGAATATCTGATTCGGATTGCAAAACAGCCAAAGAAGCGTGTTCTTACAGACGTACTGTTAGAGACCTTATCCATCATTGCTTATAAGCAGCCGATCACCAAGGCGGAGATTGAAAAAATCCGTGGCGTATCCTGCGACCATGCAGTAAGCAAACTGGTGGAATATAATCTGGTCAATGAAGTGGGAAGATTGGATGCTCCGGGCAGACCGATGCTATTTGGCACAACAGAGGAATTCTTACGGAGCTTTGGTGTGCATTCCATCGATGAACTCCCGGTGCTGAATGAAGACCAGGTGGAAGAATTCAAGCATCAGGCTGAACAGGAAGCAGAAATGAAGCTTGAAGTATAGCAACAGGGAATGTAGTAAGCGGAAGTATAATCATAGAAAGAAATGAATAGAATGCAGAGAAAATGTATTTCGGAGCGGTCATGAAAAAGAGACGGTGGAAGAAAATGATAGCATTATCTCTGCTTTTTATATTTTTTAGTTCCAATCATATTCCGGCAGAACCGCTGCCACAGGATAATCCGGATGAAACACAGGAAGAAAATGAAATAGAAATCGAAGAACCAAAGAATTTGTACGCGCTGTCTGCATGCTTAATGGATGCGGATTCAGGGCGTATTTTGTTTGGAAAAGAAGAGGATGTGCGCCGGGCAAATGCCAGTACGACAAAGATTATGACATTGATTGTAACCTTAGAGCATGCAGATTTAAATAACGTGGTTACATTTTCTGATTATGCAGCCTCCCAGCCGGATGTGCAGCTGAATGGAGCAAGTGGGGAACAGTTTTTATTAAAAGACCTTTGTTTCTCTCTGATGTTAGAATCCCACAATGATTCGGCAGTGGCAATTGCGGAACATGTGGCAGGAAGTGTGGAGGCATTTGCTGGCTTGATGAATGAGAAGGCGGCGGAGCTTGGCTGCATGGATACCTATTTCATTACGCCAAACGGACTGGATAAGGAAGATGAAAACGGATTCCATGGAACGACAGCAGCCGACCTTGCCCGGATTATGAGCTATTGCATCAATGAGTCTCCCATGAAAGAGACTTTTCTTGAAATTACGCAGACACCGTCTTATTCCTTTTCTAATATAGAAGGAACACGAAACTACAGCTGCAATAATCACAACCGTTTCCTTACGATGATGGACGGAGCAATCAGTGGTAAAACCGGTTTTACGGGCAATGCCGGATACTGTTATGTGGGAGCATTGCGGCGGGATGACCGTACCTATGTGGTGGCACTTTTGGGCTGCGGCTGGCCAAACAATAAGAACTATAAATGGGCAGATACAAAACAGCTGATGCAGTATGGAATCGATTCTTTTGAAAAGGTAAATCTTCTGGAGTTGGAAATCCCCAAGGAAGCAGAATGTCCCCTTGAGATAAGTGGGGCAAAGACAGAAGACTATAGCAGAATTAAGATGACAGAGGTTCAGAACAGGACAGAGGAAAAACAGATAGAAAATATACTGCTTCGTAAGGATGAATCCATTGAATTTAAATTGGAGAGAAAGCAGAGACTTGAGGCTCCGGTGGAAGCAGGAACTACTGTTGGAACCCTTAAGTATATACTGAACGGGCAGGTGGTGAGAGAGGAAAAACTTGTCTTAAAAGACAGTGTTACGGCATGGGATTACCGCTACAGCTGCCTCAGAATGGTTGACCTTTTTTCTTTATAAAGTCAGAAAATCAGCTATAAAATGCGATATGTAAAATCTGTGAAAAAATTAACAATTTGCTATTGAAAAGTTTTGGTCAATGTACTACAATTACCCTAGCGAAAAATTTTATTTTTCTAAAATAGATGGAGGACTAAGAGATGAGCAACAGAAGTAATAACTTAGCAGAACAGAGAATTTGCCGTTTGCTGGATGAAAACAGCTTTATGGAAATCGGTTCTCTGGTAACCGCAAGAAATACGGATTTTAATCTGGCAGATGAAGCTACGCCATCAGATGGTGTCATTACCGGACATGGTCTGATTGATGGTAATCTGGTATTTGTCTACAGTCAGGATTCTTCCGTATTAAATGGAACAATTGGCGAGATGCATGCAAAGAAAATTGCAGCTGTTTATGACAGGGCAATGAAGATGGGTGCACCGGTAATCGGACTTTTGGATTGTGCCGGAGTTCGTCTTCAGGAATCAGTAGATGCTTTGAATGCATTAGGAATGATTTATGAAAAACAGGTTATGGCATCCGGAGTAATTCCACAGATTTGTGCTGTATTTGGCAACTGTGGCGGCGGACTTACCGTAGTACCTGGATTATGTGATTTTGCATATATGGAAGCTGATAAAGCAAAAATGTTTGTAAATGCACCAAACGCAATCGAAGGAAATTACGTTGGAAAATGTGATACTTCTTCTGCAGATTTCCAGAGCACAGAGACCGGCGTCATTGATATGGCAGGTTCTGAAGAAGAAATCTTTGCACAGATTCGTGAACTGGTCTGCATGCTTCCGGCAGATAACACAGAGAATGGTTATATGGAAGACTGTGAAGATGATTTGAACCGTGCATGCGAAAATGTAGATACCATGAAAGGCGATCCTCGTTTCGTATTAAGCGAGATTTCTGATAATCATAATTTCTTAGAGACAAAGAAGGATTATGCAAAGAGCATGGTAACCGGATTTATCCAGTTGAACGGACTGACTGTCGGTGCTGTTGCTAACTGCACAGAAGAATATGATGAAGAAGGAAAGAAAGTCTCAGAGCATGATGCAGCACTTTGTGCAAAAGGCTGTGAAAAAGCTTCTGAATTCATCCAGTTCTGTGATGCATTTGATATTCCTGTATTATCTCTTACCAATGTGGCTGGATTTACAGCAACAAAATGCAGCGAAAGAAGACTTGCAAAAGCTCTGGCTAAACTTACATATGCATTTGCAAATGCTACCGTTCCTAAGGTTAGCCTGCTTACCGGTAATGCTTACGGAAGTGCAGCAGTAATGATGAACTCCAAAGCAATCGGTGCTGACCTTGTATACGCATGGCCGGATGTTAAGACCGGTATGATGGATGCACGTCTTGCAGCAGAGATTATGTATGCAGATGCTGATGCGGACAAGCTTGCAGAGAAAGCAAAAGAATATGAGGCATTACAGTCTAATGTTGTAACTGCAGCTAAGAGAGGATATGTAGACTTGATTATTGAGCCTGCTGATACCAGAAAATATCTTGTAGCAGCTTTTGAAATGCTGTTTACAAAACGTATGGATACTCCATATAAGAAACATGGAACAAAATAGAAAGGTGAATCTTATGAAGAAAAAATTGTGGATGCTTGTATGTGTTTTCGTGCTTGCATTTTCTATAACGGCCTGTGGTAAGACAGATCAGACTTCAATAACATTCAATGGAGGCACCTATGACCAGTGGAAGGATACAGTACAGCAGACAGTACAGCAGATAACTACTGTGTCAGAAGCTGATATTGATAAAGCTCTTTCTTCCGTTTCAGAGAAGAGCGATGCAGTAAACTACAACTTCTATAGCAGTTGGAAAGAAGCTGTTGCTGACGAAGGAGACTTCCAGGGATTTGGTGACTTTACCATGACAGAGTCAAATAAGACAATGGTAATGGAACAGATATTGAATTATACCAACCGTGATTTGAGTTTTACTGTTGTATTTGATACAACTACAGACACACCGGAACTTACCAGTATGACATTTGACAAGGTATATTCACTTGGCGAGAAAATGGGCAAAGCCGGAATGAATACACTTATGGGCATGGGTACCGTATTTGTAATCTTAATTTTAATCAGTATTATTATTTATGCATTCCGCATTATTCCTTATTTACAGAATAAGAAAAAGAATGCGGCTGATGCAACTGCTGCAAAAGAAGATAAAGTAGTAGAACAGATTGCTCAGAAAGAAGAGTTGGTTCAGGATGATTTGGAACTTGTTGCAGTTATCTCTGCTGCAATTGCGGCAGCAACAGGAAGTTCTACAGATGGATTTGTAGTACGTTCCATTAAGAGAAGATAGTTTGAAGAATAATTAGGAGGATATAAAGATGAAAAACTATACAATTACAGTAAATGGAAATGTTTATGATGTTACCGTAGAAGAGAACGGAGCATCTGCACCTGTAGCTGCACCAAGAAAGGCAGCAGCAGCTCCTGCAGCAAAAGCAGCAGCACCTAAGGCAGCAGCCGGAGCAGGAAGCATTAAGATTGAAGCCGGAGCAGCCGGAAAAGTATTCAAGATTGAGGCTCAGCCTGGAACAGCAGTAAAGAAAGGTGATGCAGTTCTGATTCTTGAAATTATGAAAATGGAGACTCCTGTTGTTGCACCGGAAGACGGAACAGTTGCAAGCATCGAAGTTGCAGTTGGTGACAGCGTAGAAGCAGGAGCATTACTTGCTACAATGAACAACTAGGAGGAAAATTATGTTAAGTTATGTTGGAGACACAATGAGTAACCTCCTGCATCAGACTGCATTCTTTAACCTGACCTGGGGTAACTACCTTATGATTGTAATTGCCTGCGTATTCTTATATCTGGCAATCAAGAAAGGTTATGAACCTCTTCTTCTGGTTCCGATTGCATTTGGTATGCTTCTGGTTAACATTTATCCGGACATTATTGCAAGTCCGGAAGAGACCAGCAATGGTGTCGGTGGTTTACTTTATTATTTCTATACTCTGGATGAGTGGTCAATCTTACCTTCTCTGATTTTCCTTGGAGTTGGTGCGATGACAGACTTTGGCCCTTTGATTGCAAACCCAATCAGCTTCCTTTTAGGAGCAGCAGCACAGTTCGGTATTTTCGGAGCTTACCTGCTTGCAATTCTGATGGGATTCAATGACAAGGGAGCAGCAGCCGTATCTATTATCGGTGGAGCAGATGGTCCGACCTCTATCTTCCTTGCCGGTAAATTAGGACAGGCTGCATTGATGGGACCGATTGCGGTGGCAGCATATTCTTATATGTCTCTGGTTCCGATTATTCAGCCGCCAATTATGAAACTGTTTACAACAAAGAAAGAACGTGCAATCAAGATGGAGAACCTTCGTCCGGTATCCAAACTGGAGAAGATTTTGTTCCCAATCGTAGTTACTACAATTGTATGTCTGATTCTTCCGACAACCGCTCCGTTGGTTGGTATGCTTATGCTTGGTAACCTCTTCCGTGAGTCTGGTGTAGTCAGACAGCTTACAGATACAGCATCCAATGCTTTGATGTATATCGTAGTTATTCTTCTGGGTACTTCCGTTGGTGCATCTACCAGTGCAGAAGCATTCTTAAATGTCAGCACACTTAAGATTGTTGCTCTTGGACTGATTGCATTTATGTTTGGTACTGCAGCCGGAGTCCTCTTCGGAAAACTGCTTTGCTGGATTACCAAAGGAAAGATTAATCCGTTGATTGGTTCTGCCGGAGTTTCCGCCGTGCCTATGGCTGCGCGTGTATCGCAGAAGGTTGGTGCAGAAGAAGACCCGACAAACTTTTTACTTATGCATGCAATGGGACCAAACGTTGCCGGTGTTATCGGTACAGCAGTAGCTGCCGGTGTATTTATGGCAATCTTTGGTATATAGGAGGATAGAAATGTCAGAAGAAATGAAAAAACCTTTAAAAATTACAGAAACTGTTCTTCGTGATGCACATCAGTCTCTGATTGCAACCAGAATGACAACAGAACAGATGCTTCCAATTATCCCAAAAATGGATGAAGTTGGATATTATGCAGTAGAGTGCTGGGGTGGAGCAACATTCGATGCCTGCCTTCGTTTCTTAAAAGAAGATCCATGGGAGAGACTTCGTAAGTTGAGAGATGGATTTAAGAAAACTAAACTTCAGATGCTGTTTCGTGGACAGAATATCTTAGGATATCGTCCATATGCAGATGATGTGGTTGAGTATTTCGTACAGAAATCTATTGCAAACGGAATTGATATTATCCGTATTTTTGACTGCTTAAATGATGTTCGTAACCTTCAGACAGCAGTAACAGCATGTAACAAAGAAAAAGGACATGCCCAGGTTGCATTATCCTATACATTAGGAGATGCTTATACCTTGGATTACTGGATGGAAATGGCAAAGAGAGTAGAAGACATGGGTGCTGATTCCTTATGTATTAAGGATATGGCAGGACTTTTAGTTCCTCAGAAAGCAACCGAACTGATTCAGGCTCTGAAATCTTCGACCAGCCTTCCAATCGAACTGCATACACATTATACTTCCGGTGTTGCTTCCATGACATACATGAAAGCAGTAGAAGCTGGATGTGACATTATCGATACCGCAATGTCACCATTTGCACTTGGTACCAGCCAGCCTGCAACCGAAGTTATGGTAGAAGCATTCAAGGGAACACAGTATGATACCGGTCTTGACCAGAACAAACTGGCTGAAATTGCTGATTACTTCCGCCCAATGCGTGAGGAAGCATTAGACAGCGGTCTGATGAATCCAAAGGTACTTGGTGTTAATATCAAGACTTTATTATATCAGGTACCGGGTGGAATGTTATCCAACCTGATTTCCCAGTTGAAAGAGCAGGGACAGGAAGATAAATACGAAGAAGTACTGGCTGAAGTACCTCGTGTTCGTAAAGACCTTGGTGAGCCACCACTTGTTACACCTTCTTCCCAGATTGTTGGTACACAGGCTGTATTTAACGTATTAATGGGAGAACGTTACAAAGTTGCTACCAAAGAGACTAAGGATATTCTTCTTGGAAAATATGGTCAGACTGTAAAACCTTTCAATCCGGAAGTTGTGGATAAGGTTCTCGGTGCTGACAAAGATAAGGCAATTACCTGCCGTCCGGCAGACTTACTTGAGCCTGAATTAGATAAGATTGAAGCTGAAATGAAACAGTACAAACAGCAGGATGAAGATGTATTATCCTATGCATTATTCCCGCAGGTTGCTACTGAGTTCTTCAAATATCGTCAGGCACAGCAGACGAAAGTTGATACAACAATTGCAGATACAAAGAACGGAGCATATCCGGTATAGGGTACCTTGCTATCTATAGCAGTAAAGAGGCGGCTACAGACAAATATGTCTGTAGCTGTTTTCCTTTTGATGGGTATAATGGAATATCAGAATTACATAAAAATTCTATGGACAAGAGGACAAAAGATTGCTATGATGAAGTCATGATTTGTCATGGGGTAGACAATTTTAATTGCAAAGCATTTGAAAATATTGTGGCAGTTCTTTCACGGTATTTGGAGAGGGAAAAGGTGAAGGACAATGAAACTGTATGAATTGGGGACAGGGGAGCCGGTGCAGGTGCTGGTGAAAGTGGAGAATGCTTCAGCAGAATATGATAGTACAGTTGCTTTTGGAAAAGAAGGCATTTTATTAATTGAGCCAATACGTTATGATGGAAAAATTATTGATTTTTCCGGAGATAAGGTGCATATCAGTGTAATTTATATGGAAGATGGAATCAAACCGCTGATATGGGAGGGGTGCAGAATGCAGACCGTCCAGGCAGGAAAAGAAAAATATCATGCAATTGTATGCAAGCGTGATGGAATAAAATGGAACCGCAGACAGGCGTACCGCCAGTATCTGGGACTGGATGGAATGTTGTCCATTGACAGTACAAGAGCAAATCGTTCTGTGGTTGTGAAGGATATCAGTGCTACCGGAGTGTCATTTGTGGGGATGCCGGATATGAATTATCTTACGATGGGACCGTTTCATTTGACGTTTGAAGATAAAGCAAGCAGGCTTAAAGTGCAGTTATCTGGTATGGCTGTTCGTCAGGAGCCGGTAGATGAAACGAAAGTGATTGTAGGATGTACGGTAAAGCAGGCAAATCTCGACTTGGGGACTTATGTCGCCTCCAAGCAGAAGCAGGAAATTGCCAGACGACATGGAAACTGACGAAAATCCTGCAAAAAAATGTTAAAACGACATAAAAAATGCAAAATATTTGTAGAATCGAGAAGAAGGAACTATGAATGGGAATACCAATGATTTGACCAGTCGAATCAACGAATGTTATGGAAGTTTAAGCAAAGGACAGAAAATATTAGCAACCTATATTACGGATAATTATGATAAGGCGGTATTTCTTACGGCAGCAAAAATGGGACAGGTAGTAGGTGTGAGCGAATCGACTGTAGTACGATTTGCTACACATTTAGGCTATAAGGGTTATCCGGAATTTCAAAAGGCTTTAGAGGAGATGGTTCGGAATAAGCTCAACTCCATTCAGCGTATGGAAGTGACTTATGGAAGAATCAGCCAGTCGCATATATTAGAAACGGTATTGCAGTCGGATCAGGAGAAAATTAAGGATACCTTGGAACATATTGATGAACATGCTTTTGAACTGGCAGTAGATACCATTATCAAAGCAAAACATATTTATATTGTTGGAATACGAAGCTGCGCTCCACTGGCAGCTTTTATGGCGTTTTACTTTAATCTGATGTTTGAAAATGTGACATTGCTTCAGACCAATAATTCCAGTGAATTATTTGAACAGATGGTGCGAATCAGTAAGGATGATGTCATTATCGGAATCAGCTTTCCAAGATATTCCATGCGTACCTTAAAGGCAATGGAATTTGCCAATAACCGGAATGCAAAAGTAATTACATTAACAGATAGTGTGCATTCCCCAATGAATTTATATTCTTCCTGTAATCTGATTGCAAGAAGTGATATGGCATCTATTGTGGATTCTCTGGTGGCGCCACTTAGTGTTATCAACGCACTGATTGTTGCTCTGTGTATGAAGAAGCAGGGCGAGGTTGCCAAGACATTGGAGACCCTGGAGGATATCTGGAATGAATACCAGGTATATGAAAATGATGAAATTAATTATATTGATGATAAAATCAAAATGAGATATGCCAAATTAGGAGATGCAGATGAGTAAGGTACTTGTAATCGGTGGTGGACCGGCGGGCTGTTTTGCAGCAATTGCTGCGGCAGAGCAGGGACATCAGGTCGTATTGTTAGAACGCAATGAGAAAATCGGGAAAAAATTATTCATTACCGGAAAAGGAAGATGTAACCTTACTAATGCATGTGATACGGAAGAACTATTTTCAAACATTCCAAGGAATTCCAAGTTCTTATACAGCGCAATCTATTCTTATGACAATTTCCGGGTCATGGATTTCTTTGAACAGAATGGAACACCGGTAAAGGTGGAACGGGGAAACCGCGTATTTCCGGTATCAGACCATTCATCGGATGTTATTGCAGCCTTAAAACGCTCCCTGGATGCACATAAAGTAAAGATTATGTATCATACAGCGGTAGAAAAGCTTATGGTATCGGAGAATTGTGTACATGGAGTAATTACTGCAGAGGGAAAGAAAATGCCGGCAGATGCAGTAGTTATTGCAACAGGCGGCTGTTCTTATGCATCTACCGGTTCTACCGGGGATGGTTATCGTTTCGCAGAAGCCTGCGGACATACCATAAAAACCTGCAGTCCATCACTTGTGCCTTTTAACGCAGAAGAGGAATATGTCAAAGAATTGCAGGGGCTATCGTTGAAAAATGTAAAGGCGAGCATTTATCAGGGCAAAAAGCTTTTGTATGAAGCTTTTGGAGAAATGTTATTTACCCATTTTGGCGTAAGTGGACCTCTGATGTTAAGCGCCAGCAGTGTGGTAAATGATGCGGTAAGAAAACAGCCGTTGCAATTATACATTGACTGGAAACCCGCACTTTCAGAAGAACAGTTAGATCACAGAATTTTAAGGGACTTTGAAGAGGCAAAGAACCGGCAGGTGATTCATGGAATTGAAAAATTATATCCGTCCAAATTCCTGCCGATTATTTTAAGACTTGCTAAGATTCCAGCAGAAAAGCGTGTCAATGAAGTAACCAAAGAGGAACGGCAGCGACTGGTGGACTTGACAAAGAAGTTCCCGGTTACACTGACTGGTTTACGGGGCTTTTCGGAAGCCATTATTACAAAGGGTGGTGTTTCCGTAAAAGAAGTAAATCCATCGACCATGGAATCAAAATTAACAAAGCATCTTTATTTTGCCGGAGAGGTATTGGATTTGGATGCATTTACCGGCGGCTTTAATCTGCAGATTGCCTGGTCTACCGGATATCTGGCAGGAAGCAGCATTGGAAATGAATAAAGAGAATAAAAAAACAGAAAAATCGGAGGATGAGAAATGAGCTTTAATATAGCAATCGACGGACCGGCAGGAGCCGGAAAAAGCACTATAGCAAAACAGCTTGCAAAGGAACTTTCTTTTATATATGTAGATACAGGAGCCATGTATCGGAGTATGGCATTGTATTTTATGAGAAATGACATTGCAAAGGAAGATGAGGCAGCAATTTCAGATGCCTGTAAAACCGTGGAAGTATCTATTGCCTATGAGAACGGAGAACAGCAGGTGCTTTTAAACGGTGAGAATGTCAGCAAAGAAATCCGGAAAGAAGAAGTTGGAAAAATGGCATCTGCCACCAGTGTTTATAAGGAAGTCCGCACAAAACTGGTTGAATTACAGCAAAAGCTTGCAGCAGATAAAGATGTTATCATGGATGGAAGAGATATCGGAACCTGTGTGCTGCCAAATGCCCAGGTAAAGATTTATCTTACTGCAAGTGTTGAAACAAGAGCCGAGAGAAGATATCAGGAATTGCTGGAAAAAGGTGCTGCCTGTGACTTGGAAGTGATTAAAAAAGATATTGCGGACCGTGATTATCAGGATATGCATCGGGAGATTTCACCATTAAAGCAGGCGGAAGATGCCATTCTTGTAGATTCTTCGGATATGGGAATTGAAGAAGTGGTAGAAACCATCAAAAATATTTATAGGGAAAAATGTTAATATGAAAAATGTCAGAGTTGCAAAAAGTGCAGGTTTCTGCTTTGGCGTAAAGCGTGCAGTAGATATGGTTTATGCACAGCTTGAAACAAACGATGAAACAAAGGATGGAATAAAAGACCCGATTTATACTTACGGACCGATTATTCATAATGAAGAAGTGGTAAAGGATTTAGAGGCAAAGGGCGTAACCGTAATCCATGATATTTCAGAAATAGAAGAATCAGAAAAAGGAACCATCGTCATCCGTTCCCATGGTGTAGGCGAAAAAATATATCAGACATTAGAAAATGCCGGTTACCATATCGTGGATGCCACCTGTCCTTTTGTAAAGAAGATACATCGTCATGTACGGGAATATGGAGATGCCGGTTATCATGTTGTAATTATCGGAAATGCCAGCCATCCGGAGGTAGAAGGAATCCGTGGATGGGGAAATGAAGAGGAAATTACGGTAATTGGAACGAGGGAAGCAGCAGAAAATTTCCGGGTTTCAGCAGGAAAAAAGGTTTGTATCGTATCACAAACGACATTTAACTACAATAAATTTCAAGAATTAGTTGAAATTATAAATAAAAAAGGTTATGATATAATTGTTTTAAATACAATCTGTAATGCAACGGAAGAGAGGCAGACCCAGTCGAGGGCTTTGGCAAAAGAAGTTGAAGCGATGATTGTGGTTGGTGGGAAGAGCAGTTCCAACACACAGAAGTTATTTGAAATATGTAAAAACGAATGTGCAAATACTTACTATATACAAACCATAGATGATTTGGATCCGGCAGTACTTCGGACCATTGATAACGTAGGTATTACCGCAGGGGCATCTACCCCAAATAAAATTATTGAGGAGGTTCAAAATAATGTCAGAAATGAGTTTTGAACAAATGTTGGAAGAATCTTTTAAAACAATAAGAAATGGAGAGGTAGTCGAAGGCGTCGTTATCGGTGTTAAGCCAGATGAGATCATCCTTAATATTGGATATAAGTCAGACGGAATTATTACACGTAATGAATATACGAACGAAGCAAATGTAGACCTGACCACCGTTGTATCCGTAGGTGACACTATGGAAGCCAAAGTTTTAAAGGTAAATGATGGAGAGGGACAGGTACTTCTTACTTACAAACGTCTTGCTGCTGAAAAAGGAAGCAAGCGTTTGGAGGAAGCATTCAACAATCAGGAAGTGCTTACCGCAAAGGTTACACAGGTATTATCCGGTGGATTAAGTGTTGTAGTTGACGAAGCAAGAGTATTTATTCCTGCAAGCCTTGTATCAGATACTTACGAGAAAGATTTATCTAAGTATGAAGGACAGGAAATTTCATTTGTAATCACTGAGTTCAACCCAAGAAAGAGAAGAATTATCGGTGACAGAAAACAGCTTTTAGTAGCAGAGAAAGCTGAAAAACAGAAAGAACTCATGGAGAGAATCCATGTTGGTGATGTTGTAGAAGGTACAGTAAAGAACGTAACAGACTTTGGCGCATTCATCGACCTTGGTGGAGCAGACGGACTGTTACATATTTCTGAAATGTCCTGGGGACGTGTTGAAAGTCCTAAGAAAGTATTCAAAGTTGGCGATACTGTAAAAGTATTCATCAAAGATATCAATGAGAGTAAGATTGCACTGAGCATGAAATTTGAGGATGAGAATCCTTGGAATAATGCTGCAGAGAAATATGCAGTAGGTAATGTGGTAACAGGTGTTGTTGCAAGAATGACAGACTTTGGTGCGTTCGTAGAATTAGCTCCTGGAGTAGATGCATTACTTCATGTATCCCAGATTTCTAAAGAGCATGTTGAGAAACCTTCTGATGTATTAAAAGTAGGTCAGAAAGTAGAAGCTAAAGTAGTTGACTTTAATGAAGAAGACAAGAAAATCAGCTTAAGCATGAAAGCACTTCTGCCAGAAGAGGAAGCTGATACAGAAGAAGTTCCTACAGAAGAATAATAAGGTTGGAGGTAGCATATATGTTTGAAGGCTATGAAAAGTTTAAAAAAGATATATATGCAATGACCACGATTGACTTAAATGCTTACAAAGAGAAACAGATGCGTCGTAGGATTGACAGCCTTTTGGTAAAGAATAAGGCTCAGTCCTATGATGAGTATGTACATCTGCTTCATACAGATAAAGAGAAGTTTGACCAGTTTATTAATTTCCTGACTATTAATGTTTCAGAATTTTACCGGAACCCGGAACAGTGGAAGTTTTTGGACGAAGAGGTTTTCCCGGCACTTATAAAACAGTTTGGCAGCAATTTGAAAATCTGGAGTGCAGCGTGTTCTACCGGAGATGAGCCATACTCTCTTGTAATGGCTTTATCAAAGCATGTACCGCTGAACCAGATACATATAATTGCTACTGATATTGATAAACAGGTACTTGAGAAAGCAAGAGTTGGACTTTATAACGAAAAGAGCATTGAATCTGTACCGGATGATTTGAAGCGTAAGTATTTTACACAGGTAGGAAAATCCTATAAGATTTCCGATGAAATCAAAAAACATGTAGAATTTCGGGAACATAATCTTTTGCGGGATCCATATCCATCAGGTTGTCATTTGATTGTCTGCAGAAATGTAGTAATTTATTTTACAGAAGAAGCAAAAGACGAGATTTATCGCAAGTTCTATGATTCTTTGGCAAAAGATGGAATGTTATTTATCGGAAGTACAGAGCAGATTATGAATTATCGTGAGTTGAATTTAAAAAGGCATCAGTCATTTTTCTTTCAGAAATAATAATGACATAGTAAAGACCTCATTCTCAAAATTGGGAAAGAGGTCTTTTTTTATAGGAAATTGCTTTCCTGTAAAGTAAAAAACGCTCCGCGAGGATGCACACTGCGGCGTATAAGGTAGGTATCACGTAATTTTCTTGTTTTTTATAGCTTCTAACAAGTGGTTTACATAACTTTTGATAAGCTCCGGCGATGAAAGAAATTTTTCCGTAAGTTCAAAGTAAGATATTTTTTCCTTATAGTCGTGTTTAAAAGAAGGAGAAATAAGCTCTTCGTACTGTGGAAGAAAGATTCCTTCATGCCGGGTATAGCAGGTGGCAGCGGTAGCCTGTCTGCGGTGTTCTTTATCGACATATGATGCTACACTTTTGTGCATTGCAGTATCTTCAGCCGGAAGATAATAATAATCCTTATAATTTGGAAAGAAATATTTCAGGGCATCCTCTTCTAAACGGACGGAGAGGGTGCATTTTTTGCCCTTTGCATAGAAATAAACAGAACCCATGCGGCAGGAAATATGCTTTGGAAATGGAAATTCCGGCTCAATAGAAAGAATCAGTTCTTTCTTTTCCTGCTGCTTATAATCTGTATATTCAGAAACAGAAGCACTGCAGGATAAATACTGTCCGTAAAACAGATGGACATAGGATAAGACGGGAAGTAATGCAGGCATATCCAGAACATCTTCGTAGTTGTGGAGCAGAAGAATCTCCAATTTATCCGGACGTGGTTCCTTGGTATACGAATGATAGATCTCAATCAATTCACCGCCGGAATATAAGTCATTCCTGCCAATGCCAAGAAAAGCTTCGATGGTCTTCTGCTTGTAATTTGGCAGCTGGAGAATATGCTTTATCTGGGAAATGGATTTGAAAATATCCACATAAGTAAAATCAGCAAAGTGCTCGTTACATTCATAAGTATTGCATTTTGCTTTCAGATAAGGAATATCAAAGCCGATTCCATTGAAAGTGATAATTGTATCAAAACCGTCTAATAGCAAAAGAAACTGTTCAAGTACTTCTTTTTCTTCTTCCGGTGTTTCGGCAAAAAACTGTTTGATATAAAGCATCTGTTCTATGTGATAGGCACATCCAATCAGATAAAGACTGGTATGAGCCGGGGAAAATCCGGTAGTTTCGATATCGAAAAAGACAGAGGAAGAAGTGAATATTTCCTCATCTAAATTCGAAGCCGGACTATATGGAATTTCATGTACAATTGTTTTCATATCTGTCCTCCTGTTATTTTTTTATTATACACGATGTATGGGCAAAAAGTAATTATTCCTTGTTAAAAATCGACAAAAATATTGAGAAAAAATCTTTTTAGTGTGTCAAAAAATTCTAATTTGTGTTATAATACATTTTATGTTAAATGCATTGCATATGCAGTGTAATACTATCATAGAAAGAGGGGCACATAAGATGGGTTTAATGACATTTAAAGGTGGCGTCCATCCTTTCGAAGGAAAGGATTTATCAAAAGATAAGCCAATACGTGAATTATTACCCAAAGGTGAACTGGTATATCCGTTATCGCAGCATATTGGAGCACCGGCAACACCAATCGTAGCGGTAGGAGATACCGTTTTGAAGGGGCAGAAGATAGCAGAAGCAGGCGGCTTTGTATCTGCACCAATCCATGCGTCCGTATCCGGAACTGTTAAGAAAATTGAGCCAAGAAGAGTTCCAACAGGTGATATGGTGAACTCCATTGTAATTGAAAGCGATGGTGAATTTAAGGAGGTAGAGTATCAGGCAGTAGAAGACGTCAGTGCTCTTTCCAAAGAAGAAATTATTAACCGTATAAAAGAAGCGGGAGTTGTTGGTATGGGTGGAGCAGGATTCCCAACCCACGTAAAATTATCTCCGAAGGAACCGGAAAAAATCGACTATATTATTGCCAACTGTGCAGAGTGTGAACCATATCTGACATCTGATTACCGCATCATGTTAGACCACACGGAAGAACTGGTAGAAGGCATGCGTATCATTCTCAGTATGTTTGAACATGCCAAGGGTGTATTTGCAGTCGAGAATAATAAACCGGATTGTATCGCAAAATTATTAGAATTAACGAAAGATGAGCCTCGTATGGAGGTCGCACCTCTTATGACAAAATACCCGCAGGGTGGTGAACGTCAGCTTATTTATGCAGTAACCAAACGTGCAATTAATTCCAAAATGCTTCCGGCAGATGCAGGATGTATCGTAGATAATGTTGCAACCATGGTTGCTGTATACCATGCAGTAAAGGAAGGAAAACCTGTTACAAGCAGAATCTTTACAGTTACCGGTGATGCAGTAGAAGAGCCGGGTAACTTTGAGTTCTTAATCGGAACCAGTTTCCAGGAACTTTTAGATGCTGCCGGTGGATTTAAAGAGCAGCCGGAGAAAATTATTTCCGGTGGACCAATGATGGGCTTTTCCATGTTCGGATTAGATGTGCCGACAACCAAGACTACCTCGGCACTCCTTTGTATGACCAAAGATGAAGTGGCAGAAGCAGATGCAGATGCAACAGCATGCATCAATTGTGGTCGTTGCGTAGAAGCATGTCCGGAACAGATTGTTCCATCCAGATTATCTAAATTCTCAGAGCATGGAGATATGGCAGAATTTGAAAAATGGCATGGTCTTGAGTGTGTGGAATGTGGAAGCTGCAGTTTTATCTGCCCGGCAAAACGTCCGTTAGCACAGCTTATTAAGACAATGAAAAAACAGGTTCTTGCTGAAAAGAAAAAAAATAAATAACAAAGAAAGAGGTGGACTATTGTGAGTGAGTTATATCATGTATCATCATCACCACATGTACGAGCCAAAGATACAACAAGCAGAATCATGCTTTATGTAATTATAGCTCTGCTTCCAACAAGTATATTTGGTATTGTTAATTTTGGATATAAAGCAGCAGTATTGATTTTGGTATCTGTTGCAAGCTGTATTGCATCAGAGTGGATTTTCAATCTGATTGTACATAAGAAGAATACCGTCAGTGATTTAAGTGCGGTAGTTACCGGACTGTTACTTGCATTAAACCTGCCGGCATCCCTTCCATGGTGGGAAGCTGTAATCGGCAGTGTATTTGCAATCGTTATTGTTAAAATGATGTTTGGCGGACTGGGACAGAACTTTATGAACCCGGCACTGGGTGCAAGATGCTTTTTACTGATAGCATTTGCCGCAGACATGACAAACTTTACCGTAGATGGATATTCAGGAGCAACTCCACTGGCTCTGATCAGAGAACAGGGCGTTGGAGCTGTTAATACCATGAATATGTTAATTGGTAAGACAGCCGGAACCATCGGAGAGACATCAGCTATTGCTATCTTAATTGGAGCAATGTTCTTAATCCTGATGGGTGTCATTACACTTCGGATTCCGGGAACCTATATCATTACATTTGTAGTATTTATCAGCTTGTTCGGCGGACATGGCTTTGACATCGACTATATCGTTGCTGAGCTTTGTGGTGGTGGATTAATGCTTGGTGCATTCTTTATGGCAACCGACTATGTAACATCACCGATCACACCGAAGGGACAGATTTTATATGGAATTCTTTTAGGTATTCTTACCGGATTATTCCGTATCTTTGGAGCAAATGCAGAAGGTGTATCCTTTGCAATTATTTTAAGCAACCTTCTGGTTCCTATGATTGAAAGGATTACAATTCCAAAGGCCTTTGGACAGGTAAAGGAGGCAAAGCAGCATGAATAAGAAGATTGTACATGACGCGTTGATTTTAACCGTATTTACCGTAGTAATCGGATTTATTCTTGGACTGGTATATGAGATTACCAAGGATCCGATTGCAAAGGCAGAAGAGGCAACTGCACAGGCTGCATACAAAGCAGTGTTTGAAGATGCAGATTCTTTTTCCACCTATGATTTTGATGCAGAAGCCGCAGCCAGCCTGTTAGAGCAGAATGGTTACAGTGATGAAATCAATGGTGTGCAGGAAGCATTAGATAAAGATGGCAATGTATTAGGCTATGTGATTACTGTAACAGCTAAAGACGGAAGCCAGGGTAATATCACATTTTCTGTTGGCATAAAGAATGATGGAACCGTAAACGGCTATTCCGTTACCAGTATGTCAGAGACACCTGGACTTGGAGACAAGGCAAAGACAGAAGACTTCTCCAAACAGTATAAGAATAAGAATGTAGACAGCTTTACCGTTGTGAAACAGACACCATCTGCTGATAACGAGATTGAAGCAATTTCCGGTGCAACCATTACATCAAAAGCAATGACCAATGGTGTAAATGCCTGCATTACATACTTCCAGAATGAATTGGAAGGAGGCGCTGAATAATGAATAAGTATTTAGAACGCGTATATAACGGATTGATTAAAGAAAATCCTACCTTTGTACTGATGCTTGGTATGTGTCCGACACTGGCAGTAACCACATCAGCAATGAATGCACTGGGAATGGGATTATCTACAACAGTGGTATTGATTTTCTCTAACCTGTTGATTTCCTTATTCCGTAAAGCAATTCCAAATGGTGTCAGAATGCCGGCATACATTGTTATCGTAGCATCTTTGGTAACCATTGTAGAATTTATTATGAAGGCTTATACACCGGCACTGGCTAAACAGCTTGGTGTATATATCCCTCTTATTGTTGTTAACTGTATTATCCTTGGACGAGCAGAAAGCTATGCATCTAAAAATCCACCTGTATTGTCTATCTTAGACGGTGTTGGTATGGGACTTGGATTTACCTTCGGATTAACCTGTATCGGTATTGTCCGTGAGATTTTAGGTGCAGGACAGTTGTTTGGATTCCAGATTCTTTCACTGAAATGGTATACACCAATCAATATCTTTGTTATGGCACCGGGTGCATTCTTGGTACTGGCATTCTTAGTTGCTTTAATGAGTATTGTTCGTCAGAAGATGGAAGCAAAAGGCAAACCACTGGCAGAGCCTGCCGGCTGTATCAGTGGAGACTGTGCCGGATGCAGCATGTCTGCAACCTGCAGCGAAAAAGAGAAGAAAGCTGCAGATGCAGAGGAAAAAAGTGAATAGGAGGAATATGACAGATGCAGACATTATTATTGATTGCAATTGGTTCAGCCATTGTAAATAACGTAGTATTAAGCCAGTTCCTTGGTATCTGTCCTTTCTTGGGTGTATCAAAGAAAACAGAGACCGCTGCTGGAATGGGTGGAGCCGTTATCTTTGTCATAACGATATCCTCCTTTGTTACCTCATTGATTTATAAGTTTATACTGATTCCGACGGGAACACAGTATTTACAGACTATTGTATTTATTCTTGTAATCGCAGCGCTGGTACAGTTTGTAGAAATGTTCTTAAAGAAATCCATGCCTGCTCTTTATAAGAGCCTTGGAGTGTATCTTCCTTTGATTACAACCAACTGTGCAGTATTAGGTGTAGCACTTACCAACGTAACCAAAGAGTATGGTATCTTAGAGGGCGTTGTAAACGGTTTTGCAACCGCATTTGGATTCTTTATTGCTATTACAATTATGGCAGGAATTCGTGAGAAAATTGAATATAATGATATCCCTAAGCCATTTAAAGGAACAGCAATTGTATTAATTACAGCATGTCTGATGTCCATTGCATTTATGGGCTTCTCAGGAATGATTTAGGAGGAAAGAAAAGATGAGTGTACAGGCAATTATTATTGCAGCCGTTATTGTAGGCGGCGTAGGACTTTTTATTGGATTTTTCCTCGGCGTTTCCGGAGAAAAGTTCAAAGTAGAAGTAGATGAAAGGGAAGAAGCAATTGTTGGTGTTCTTCCTGGAAATAACTGTGGTGGTTGTGGTTATGCCGGATGTTCCGGTCTTGCAGCTGCTATTGTAAAAGGTGATGCCCCGGTCAATGGATGTCCTGTTGGTGGTGCGCCGGTTGCAGCAAAAGTCGGTGAAATCATGGGTGTTGCTGCAGAAGAAGGCACAAAGCAGGTTGCCTTTGTAAAATGTGCAGGAACCTGTGAAAAAGCCGGTCATGATTATGAATATACCGGAGTAGAAGATTGTGCTGCTATGGCATTTATTCCGGGCGGCGGAGCAAAGAGCTGTAGCTATGGCTGCCTTGGCTTTGGAAACTGTGTAAAGGCATGTCCGTTTGATGCAATCCATGTTGTAGACGGTATTGCAAAGGTGGATAAGGAAGTTTGTAAAGCATGTGGAAAATGTATTGCAGCCTGTCCAAAGCATTTGATAGAGCTGGTTCCATATGAAGCAAAGCATCTGGTACAGTGCAGTTCCAAGGATAAAGGCAAAGACGTTATGAAAGCCTGCTCCGTAGGTTGTATTGGCTGTCATCTCTGTGAGAAGAACTGTCCAAATGATGCAGTTCATGTCGTAGATAATGTGGCTTATATCGACCAGGAGAAATGTACCGGATGTGGCATTTGTGCCGAGAAATGTCCGAAGAAGATTATTTTATAATCGTTTCTGTGATAGAAAGAACGGGATTGTCATTGATTTGGCAGTCCCGTTTTGCGTAGTTGATGTTATATGAGGATTGGATATGAGAAAATTTAGAGAAAAGTATATTGGAAATAAAGATTTTTATAAAGTGGTTCTGCTGGTAGCTATTCCAATTATGATACAGAATGCCATCACTAACTTTGTGAGTCTTTTGGACAATATCATGGTAGGACTGGTTGGAACGGAGCAGATGTCCGGTGTCGCAATCATCAATCAGTTGATGCTGGTTTACAATATCTGTATTTTTGGAGCAGTATCCGGTGCAGGCATTTTTGGGGCACAGTTTTATGGAAAAGGGGACCATAAAGGAGTGCGGGATGCCTTCCGTTTTAAAATTGTAGCCTGTGGTTTCTTAGCAGTCATATGGATGCTGATATTGGGCTTTGCAAATGAACCGTTAATTCGGCTGTTTTTGCATGAAGGAGGAAGCACGGGAGATATTGAAGCTACATTATTGTATGCAAAACAGTATTTACAGACGGTAATGCCATCCATGGTTCCTTTTGCATTGATTCAGGCATATGCCCAGACATTACGTGAAACAGGAGAAACGGTTCTTCCGATGAAAGCCGGAATTGCTTCTGTAGCAGTAAATCTGATGTTTGACTATGTATTAATATTTGGTGCATTTGGACTGCCTGCATTAGGAGTAAGAGGTGCAGCGGCAGCAACCGTATTGGCAAGAGTTGTGGAATGCATTATTGTTGTCTTGTGGACCCATGCGAGAGCAGATAAGAATCATTTTATTGTAGGAGCTTACCGTGATTTTAAAATACCGGGAACACTGGTACGACAGATTATCATAAAAGGAACGCCATTGCTTTTAAATGAGACTTTATGGGCTGGAGGAATGGCAGTCCTGATGCAGTGTTATTCCACAAGAGGTCTTGCTGTTGTAGCTGGATTTAATATATCAAATACAGTAGCCAATCTTTTTAATGTTGTATTTATTGCGTTGGGAAGTGCGATATCCATCATTGTAGGACAGCAGCTTGGTGCTGGTAAATTGGAAGAGGCGGTGGATACGGACCGCAAGATGATTGTATTTTCTGTATTTTGTTGTTTTGTTATAGGAGCCTGCATGTTTGCGATTGCTCCGTTCTTTCCAAGAATATACAATACGACAGAAGAAGTGCGTGGACTAGCAAAACAGTTTATCCGGATTGCATCAGCCTGCATGCCGTTATATGGATTTATGCATGCAACCTATTTCACACTGCGTTCCGGTGGCAGGACAGTCATTACCTTTCTTTTTGACAGTGTCTATATCTGGGTGGTAGATATTCCACTGGCATTTGTGTTAACCAGATTTACAGGAGTTCCGATTGTATCTATTTATTTATCCTGTCAGTTGATAGAGATTATAAAATGCATCATCGGATATGTTATGGTAAAGAAGAAAATCTGGGTCAACAATATGGTTATGGAGCAGCAATAGGATTATGTTTACATTTCATGAAATGGAATATTGCTGCCGATGCCGGAAGTGGTATGAAGTTCGTAATCGTCGGTGATAAAAATGGCTTCCGTGTCATCCAAGGATTCTATCAGCTTCATGCCGTCCTCTAATCCTAAAGCAAAACAGGTGGTGGAAAGTCCGTCACCATCTACGGATTTCGGACAGATAATGGTGACACCCAGCAGGTTATTGTCATAAGGATAACCGGTTTTCGGATTTAAAATGTGGTGATAGAAGTTATTACCCACATAGAAATAACGTTCATAAACACCGGAACTTACTACCGTTTCATCAGAGACTTCAACACTGGCAATGGCAGTGCCGTCATCGGAAAATGGTTTCTGGATACCGATATTATAGTTGCTTCCATCTGGTTTATCACCCAGCGTAAGGACATTGCCTCCAAGGTTAATCATGCCGGAGGTAATGTCTTTTTCATTTAAATAATCTTTCATTTTATCAGCAATATAACCTTTGGCAATGCCTCCCAAGTCAATCATGGCATCCGGATTGGAAAGACTAACTTCGTTTCCATCAATAACAATCGCATGATAGTCGATGGTGGAAAGTGTGGCTTCAATATCAGATTCAGATGGAACCGTACCGCTGTTATTTGGAAAGTCCCAGAGGGAAGACAATTTACCAATGGTGATATCGAACTGTCCCAGGCTTAAATCACCATAATAAATACCTTTTTGTAATAATTCAATCGTATCATCATCCACAGTAACCGGTGTGCCACCAGCATTGTTTATTTTACTGATATCGCTGTCTGCGATGGTATTGCTGAAAAGGTTCTCATAATGGGAAGCAAGCTTGAAGCAGTCATCAATATAAGAAGCATTTTCTTCCCCATATAGTGTAATGGTAATGACTGTATTAAAATAAAAATCAGATTTGGAAACGGGTTCTTTGCTGCGTCCGCATCCCACGAAGGAGAAGGAGCAGAAGAAGAGAAAGAAAGCAAGTAAACTGCAGGTTAATTTATAAGAAAATATCGTCTTTTTTGTTTTCATCATGTATACTCCGGTTCTTTTAAAATCATATAGCACAAGCATAGCACAAGGAAGATAAAATTTACAGATGATTTTTTTCGAAAGGTATGATAAAGTATAAAATGTATGCATATGAATAAAAAATTATAACCGGCATTCAGATAGTGAATATGCCGTAGATGATTAAGAGGCGGAAAAATGGATACACAGTTGCGTGAAACATTAAAGAATAAGAAGCGTGTAATTGTAAAAATCGGTTCTTCATCTCTTTTACATGAAGAGACCGGAAAATTAAATCTTTTAAAACTGGAACGTTTGGTAAGAGAATTATGTGATATTAAGAATCAGGGCATGGATGTATGTCTGGTCAGCTCCGGGGCTATTGCAGTAGGAAGACAGTCCATGGGATTAAAAGAAAGACCGGAGAAAATAGCTGTAAAACAGGCATGTGCGGCAGTGGGACAGGCGAGACTTATGATGACTTATCAAAAGCTTTTTTCAGAGTACCACCAGAATGTGGGACAGGTTCTTATGACAAAAAAAACTATGGTTGATAACGTGTCGAGAAAAAATGCCCAGAATACTTTTGAAGAATTGTTTGAAATGGGAATTATACCAATTGTAAATGAAAATGATACCGTATCTACTTATGAGATGCAGTTTGGTGATAACGATTCCCTGTCGGCTATTGTAGCCTCATTGGTAGGAGCAGATTTGTTGATTCTTTTATCTGATATTGACGGGTTGTATACGGATGATCCGAGAAAGAATCCAAAAGCAGAATTGATACCGGTAGTAGAAAAAATTGATAATCGGATTGAAAACATGGCAGGAGATACAGTAGGTAGTGATGTTGGTACCGGTGGAATGACCACCAAATTAACGGCAGCAAGGATTGCAACCTTATCCGGAGCAGATATGATTATTGCCAATGCAAAGGATGTGGGAGTTCTGCATCAGATTTTCGAAGGAAAACAGGTGGGAACCTTTTTCAAAGCCAATAAAAATGATGATTTCTATATTGCAGATTATGTAGAAGAAAGCATGGAGTAAAAAGATGATTGAAAATATAATAGCAAGAATCAATGAATTATATCATAAATCCCAGAAAGAAGGACTGACACCGGAAGAAAAGGAAGAACAGGCAGCACTTCGCAAGGAATACATAGCAAGTGTAAAGCGGAATCTGAAGGGACAGTTAGATAATATTGATATGGTAAATGCAGATGGAACGGTAACCAATCTGGGAGAAAAATATGGAAACAAAGGCAAGCATCAGAACTAAGTATAAGATACTGCGAAATGCAATGCCGGAGAATATTGTAAGAGAAGAATCCCAAAGGATTTGTCAGAATATCAGTACCTGGGAAATCTTTCAGAAAGCACAAAATTGTTTCTTTTATTATCCCCTTGGGAAAGAGGCTTCTTTATTGCCTTTTTTTAAAGAAAGTATTCAAAAAAGAGCAGCTTTTCCCCGGGTGCGTGGAGAAGAAATGGACTTTTGTGAAGTCAATAGTACAGATGATTTTCAGGAAGGGTATTTTCATGTGATGGAGCCAAAGGATGAGATACCGGCGATGGATTTAGCAGAACTTGAGCAGGAGAAAACAATTGTATTCACACCGGGACTGGTCTTTGATATTAACGGTGGAAGAAGCGGATATGGTAAGGGCTTTTATGATCGTTTTTTTCAGAAATATAAGAAAGTAATCCGGGTTGGGATTGCACTTTCCTGTCAGTTGGCTGGGCAGGTGCCCATGGAGACCCATGATATTCCGATGGATTATCTTGTAACACCGGAGAAGATTTATAAAGTGACGGATAACAGAGACGAAAATAAGTAGAAGGAGGAAAATATGGAATTACAGGAATTAGGTAAGAGAGCAAAAGCAGCAGAAATTATCATGCGTAATTTGGGCATGAAAGAAAAAGAAAATATTTTGCTTGAAGTTGCAGAACATTTAGTGGAAGATAGCGATGCTATTTTAGCAGCAAACCAGAAGGATATGGATGCAGGAAGAGAAGCCGGAATGCATCAGGGACTTTTAGACCGTCTGATGTTAAATAAAGAGCGTATTGCACAGATGGCAGAAGGAATCCGCCAGGTAGCAGAATTAGAAGATCCGGTAGGAGAAGTCCTTTCCATGAAACAGCGCCCGAATGGACTTATGATTGGAAAGAAGCGTGTACCATTAGGTGTCATTGGAATTATTTATGAATCACGTCCAAATGTAACAGCAGATGCCTTTGCTTTGTGCTTTAAAACTGGAAATACCGTGATTTTAAAAGGTGGAAGTGATGCCATTCATTCCAATATGGCAATCGTAAAGAGCATCAATGAAACTTTAAGTAATAACCAGCTGCCGGAAGGAGTGCTTTCTTTAATCGAAGATACCAGCCGGGAAACTGCTACTGCATTTATGAAAATGAATGAGTATGTGGATGTACTGATTCCAAGAGGTGGCTCAGGACTGATTCGTGCTGTGGTAGCCAATGCTACAATTCCGGTGATTGAGACCGGTACCGGTAACTGCCACATTTATGTGGATGAAACCGCAGACCTTGATATGGCGGTGAATATCATTAATAATGCCAAAACGCAGCGCATCGGTGTATGCAATGCCTGTGAATCTTTAGTGCTGCATGAGAGCATCGTAGATGAACTGATGCCACGCCTTTCTGCAAAATTATCCGAAAGCCATGTAGAAATCCGTGGGGATGAGCGGGTTCAGAAAGCTACAAAAGATGCAGTGGCTGCAACAGAAAAAGACTGGGGCACCGAATATTTGGATTATATTATTTCTGCAAAGACAGTTTCAGATATTGATGAAGCCATTACACATATCAATAAATATAATACCGGACATTCGGAAGCAATCATTACCAATAATTATGAGCATGCACAGAAGTTCTTAAATGAGATTGATGCTGCGGCTGTTTATGTAAATGCATCCACACGTTTTACCGACGGATTTGAGTTTGGCTTTGGGGCAGAGATCGGAATCAGTACCCAGAAGCTGCATGCCAGAGGACCGATGGGCTTAGAAGCACTGACGACCACCAAATATATCATTTATGGGGATGGCCAGATCAGAGAATAATAAGAAAAATATTAAGAAAACAGGAAAAAAAATGAGAGAAATAGAAAAGATAAATCACACCGGTGAAGTTCCGGTAATGGAACCGCAGAGACAATTTTATTTTATGGACCTTGCAAAGCAGTATGTGACGCAGATTTCCAGGAAGAAAGGCAGACCGCTTACCTTTCATGTGACAACTTTTGGCTGCCAGATGAATGCCAGAGATTCCGAAAAGTTATGTGGAATTTTAGAGACCGTAGGTTTTGAAGAGACCGATTCCGAGGAAGCAGATTTTGTCATTTATAATACCTGTACCGTACGTGAAAATGCCAACAATAAGGTTTACGGACGTCTGGGATATTTAAGCGGCTTTAAGAAAAAGAATAAAGATATGATGATTGCATTATGCGGCTGTATGATGCAGGAACCGGAGGTTGTGGAAAAATTAAAACAGAGCTATCGTTTTGTAGACCTGGTTTTCGGAACCCATAATATCTTTAAATTTGCAGAACTTCTGGTACGCTGCTTTGAAGAGCAGAAAATGGTGATTGACATCTGGGATGATACGAAAGAAATTGTAGAAGAACTTCCGGTAGAACGGAAATACAGCTTTAAGTCCGGTGTTAATATTATGTTTGGCTGCAATAATTTCTGCAGTTACTGTATTGTGCCATATGTAAGAGGAAGAGAACGCAGCAGAAAACCGCAGGATATCATAAGAGAAATTGAAAAATTGGTAGCAGATGGTGTAGTAGAGGTTATGCTCTTAGGACAGAATGTCAATTCCTATGGAAAGAACTTAGATACACCAGTGACCTTTGCACAGCTCTTACAGGAAGTAGAAAAGATTGAAGGTCTGGAAAGAATCCGGTTCATGACATCCCATCCAAAGGATTTATCCGATGAACTGATTGAAGTAATGAAGAATTCTAAAAAAATCTGCAGACATCTTCATCTGCCGCTTCAGTCCGGCAGCAGCAGAGTGTTAAAAGAAATGAACCGTCACTATGACAAGGAGCATTATCTTGCACTGGTTGAAAAAATCAAAAAAGCAATGCCGGATCTGGCAATTACAACAGATATTATTGTAGGATTTCCGGGAGAAACTGAAGAAGATTTCTTAGAGACCATGGATGTGGTAAGACAGGTAGAGTATGACAGCGCGTTTACTTTTATTTATTCAAAACGTACCGGAACGCCTGCTGCCAAAATGGAAAATCAGATTCCGGAAGATGTGATAAAAGACCGTTTTGACCGGCTGTTAAAACTGGTACAGGATATTTCCGCAAAGAAAGCCGGAGCATTAACCGGAAGCGTGCAGGATGTATTAGTCGAAGAATTAGATGAACAGCAGGAAGGCCTTGTAACCGGAAGATTATCCAATAACTCAGTGGTACATCTGCCGGGTGACGTATCCATGATTGGAACTATCGTACCGGTACATTTAAAAGAATGCAAAGGCTTTTATTATATGGGAGAGGTTGCAGAGTAAATGAACCGTCGTTTTGGAAAAAATGATATCCTGTTGCTGGGAATGCTTGCAGTAGTTATTTTAGTTTTCTATGTAGGAATGACCTCTGCATTACAAAGCGGTGACAGTATTATCATTACGGTAAATGGCAGCGAATATGGCAGATATTCCCTGACAGAAAATAAAGAGATTCCAATTAAAATAGATGGAAAAGTTACCAATATTGTAACGATTGAAAATGGGACTGCCTATATGCTTGAGGCGGACTGCCCGGATCAGTTGTGTATGCATCAGAAAGCAATTTCCAAAGATAAAGAATCCATTATCTGTCTGCCAAACCGGGTTGTAGTAACCGTAGAAAGTGAGCAGAAAAATACATTGGATGATGTGGCAGGGTAGGTGAAAGCATGAAGAAAAGTGTAGCATATCTTGGCGTGTTTTTGGCACTGGCCATGATATTAAGTTATGTAGAAGCAATATTGCCCTTTGCCATTGGAATACCGGGAGTAAAGCTTGGACTTGCCAACCTTGTTACGGTGCTGATGCTGTATCTGATTGGCTGGAGAGAGGCTCTTTGTGTATCGGTGCTTCGTATTGTGCTTACCGGAATTTTATTTGGAAATTTGGTCAGTATCTGTTATGGACTTGCCGGTGGATTATTAAGCTTTGTACTTATGTTTATTCTGATTCGGATGAACTGTTTTCATGTAGTTACGGTCAGTATCTGTGGCGGAATCATACATAATATGGGACAGCTTATCGTAGCAGGATTTCTGGTAAGCTCATACTATGTCATTTACTATATGCCGGTTTTATTGATTGCAGGCTTTGTGACGGGTGCCCTGATTGGAATTGTGGCAAAGGAAGTAGGAGGAAGATTATGTATTCATATATCAAAGGCGAATTATCCGAAATAGTGGCAGAGAATCATATTGTCGTTGAAAATGGCGGAATCGGCTATAATATTTATATTCCGGGACAGGTATTATCTCTGCTACCGGGAGTTGGCGAAGAAGTAAAAATCTATACTTATCTTTGTGTCAGAGAGGATGCATTTATTTTATATGGCTTTCTTACCAGAGATGATTTGAATGTATTTAAATTGCTGATTGGTGTATCCGGAATCGGACCAAAGGGTGCACTGGCAATTCTTTCTGTCATGTCAACGGATGATTTGCGTTTTGCAGTATTGTCTGATGATGCAAAAGCAATTGCAAAAGCTCCGGGTGTTGGAAATAAGACGGCACAGCGGTTGATTATAGAATTAAAAGACAAGCTTAGTTTGGAGGATGCCTTTGAACAGAAATTAAGTCATACACAGGAAGCTGTTTCTGGTAACGGCTTAAAAGGAATCCGCAATGAAGCAGTAGAGGCACTGGTTTCACTGGGTTATTCTTCCACAGAGGCTTTAAAGGTTCTTCGTGATATTGAAATTACGGAAGATAGTTCGGTAGAAGATATTTTAAAACTGGCATTGAAGCAGATGGCATTCTTATAAGAGGAGCAGAAAATGGAAAAACGTGTAATTTCAACGCAGATGCAGGATGAAGATATCAAAATCGAAAAAACACTGCGTCCGATGACCTTGGATGAATATATTGGTCAGGAAAAAGCAAAAGCAAATCTTAAAGTGTATATAGAGGCTGCAAAACAGCGTGGAGAGTCCTTGGATCATGTATTGTTTTATGGCCCTCCGGGACTTGGTAAGACTACTCTTGCCGGCATTATTGCCAATGAAATGGGTGTACATATGAAAGTTACTTCCGGTCCGGCAATTGGAAAGCCGGGAGAAATGGCAGCTATTTTGAGTAATCTTGCAGAAGGTGACATTTTATTTGTAGATGAGATTCATCGTCTGAACCGGCAGGTAGAGGAAGTATTATATCCTGCCATGGAGGATTATGTCATTGACATTATGGTGGGAAAAGGCGCAACTGCCCGTTCAATCCGCCTTGATTTACCGCATTTTACGCTGGTTGGTGCCACTACCAGAGCCGGACTTTTATCGGCACCCTTAAGAGACCGTTTTGGAGTGGTACATCATCTGGAATTTTATAATGTGGAGGAACTTAAGACAATTATTGTCCATTCCGCAAAAAAGTTAGAGGTAAAGATTGATGAGGAAGGTGCAATCGAATTGGCACGCCGTTCCAGAGGAACGCCGCGTCTTGCCAACCGCCTTTTAAAGAGGGTGCGTGATTTTGCACAGGTGCAGTACAATGGTGAAATTACCAAAGAAGTAGCATCCTTTGCACTGGATTTACTGGAAGTAGACAAGATGGGCTTAGACCAGAATGACAGGAACATTTTGCTTACGATTATTGAAAAATTCCAGGGTGGCCCGGTAGGGCTGGATACCCTTGCGGCAGCGATTGGGGAAGATGCCGGAACCATAGAGGATGTTTATGAACCATATCTTGTAAAGAATGGATTTATCAACCGGACACCAAAGGGAAGGGTCGCAACAGAATTTGCATATCATCACTTTGGAATAGAGGACTAAGAAAATAGTTGTTTTTCGACAGATTTATAGCTATAATATGCTATATGTAGTAGTCAGAGAATATTTTTAGGCAGATACGCAGAGAGGAAATGAAAATGGCAGCAAAAAATAATACAGAAGTGATTATTGATGGAAAAGTATATACTTTAAGCGGATATGAGAGTCAGGAGTATTTACAGAAGGTAGCAACTTATATCAATGATAAGATTGCAGAATTTAAAATGCTGGATGAATATAAGAGAATTCCAAGTGATATGCGTTCCACATTGCTGGCATTGAACATTGCAGATGATTACTTCAAAGCGAAAAATCAGGTTGAAAAATTAGAGCAGGATTTAGAGGTAAAAGACCGTGAAATCTATGATTTAAAGCATGAACTGATTTCCAACCAGATCCGCATGGAAAGTGATGCCAAATCTTTAAAGGATCTGGAAAAAGAAAATAAAGAGCTGCTTTTAAATAAGACCAGATTAGAAGCAACCTTAGAAGATGCTTTACTTGGTAAAGTAGATAAACTTGAAAAACCGGAAAAAACTGAAAAACCAGAGGAAAAGAAAGCAGTCCATACGGAAGAAAAGAAAGAGGAAAAGACTTCCGGAAAGAAAGCGTAATAGAGAATAAAAACTATGAAAGGGGGCAGACATTTATCTGTCCCTTTTGTTGCCATAGGAGATGAGGAAAGATGAAAGAGTTAGAACTTTTAGCACCGGCAGGTTCCTTGAAAACATTAAAGGCAGTCATTCATGCCGGAGCAGATGCCGTATATCTTGGCGGAAGTATGTTCGGTGCAAGAGCATATGCCAATAATTTTAACGAAGAAGAATTATTAGAAGCAATCCGTTTCGGACATATTCATGGACGCAAAATTATTCTTGCGGTGAATACTCTGTTAAAAGAATATGAATTAGGACAGCTCTATGATTATCTGCACCCTTATTATGAAGCGGGATTAGATGCTGTCATCGTGCAGGATATGGGCGTTATGGAGTTTATTAAAACTCATTTTCCAAATCTTCCGATACATACCAGTACCCAGATGACCATTACCAATGTAGAGGGAGCCAGGCTTTTAAAGGAACAGGGCGTTGAGCGTGTGGTGACAGCGAGAGAAATGTCCTTGGAAGAAATTCAAAGAATCCATGATGAAGTAGGCGTGGAACTGGAAAGCTTTATTCATGGCGCATTGTGTTACTGTTATTCCGGACAGTGCCTTTTCAGTAGTATCATCGGCGGAAGAAGCGGAAACCGTGGCAGATGTGCACAGCCATGCCGCCTTTCCTATGAAGTATTGCAGGGAGAAAAAAGTCTTACCGGACATCATGCAACACCGATTTTGAGCCTTAAGGATATGTGTACACTGCCATTTTTGTATGAACTGGCAGACCATGGGGTATATTCCTTTAAGATAGAAGGACGGATGAAGACACCGGAGTATGCTGCCGGTGTAGTAAGTATTTACCGGAAATATATGGATTCCTATCTGGATGGAAGCCGCATTCCGGTGGAGAAGAAGGATATCAGGGCACTTTTAGAACTTGGAAACCGAGGTGGCTTTACCAACGGATATTACTATCATCATAATGACAGTGATATGCTAAGCGGAGAGAGTGCTTCCCATAATAAGAGCGAAGGTGTTCTTCAGGATAACATCCGTAGAGAATATGTAGACACCGAATTAAAAGAAAAGATTAAAGGAAAGTTAATATTAAATAAAGAATGCCCTGCTAAGATAGAAGTGCAATATGGAAAAATAAAAGTTTCTTATCAGGGAGATATGGTTCTTGTAGCGCAGAATCGTCCGTTGACGAAAGAAGTTGTAACAGAAAAGATTACAAAGACCGGAAATACACCATTTGTTTTTGAAAATCTTGAAGTTACAATGGATGATGATATTTTTATGCCGGTAAACCAGTTGAACCAGCTGCGAAGAGGTGCGTTGGAAGCATTAGAAGAAGTGTTGTTGAAACCTTATGAAAGAACGCTTCCAGAATTGGTGGAAACTTCTTCTGCTGAAACAGATAGGCAGACAACAGGAAATGCCATAAAAGAAAAGCAGATTTCCGGACAGTCATTATCACAGACTTCTGGACAACAATCCGCCGGTTCATCCACAGAAGTCCGGGTACTGATTGAAGACGCAGAACAGCTTCCGGCAGTATTAAAAGCCGATTTCGTGGATACGGTTTATCTTGATTGTATGTTGTATACAAGAGAAAATCTGCTCCGCAAGTTAAGTGAGGATATAGACAGGGTACATGCATCCGGTAAGAAAGCATTTTATGTATTCCCGTTCATTTTCCGGCAGCAGACCAGTCTTTTTTATGAAAAAATCATGCCGGAGCTAAAAAAGCTTCCATTAGATGGTATTATGGTGCGGAGTCTTGATGAGATTGCGTTTATAAAGGAATGGGGCAATGAAAACTGGCAGATGGTATCCGACAGTAATTTATATACCTATTCCAATGAAGCGGCAGAATATTTTTATCGTCTTGGAATGATACAGGATACAATTCCGGTGGAATTGAACCGGAAGGAGATTTTAAGAAGAGAAAACAGCCGGTCTGAAATGATTATCTATGGCAGACTTCCGCTTATGATAACGGCACAGTGTATTCATAAGAACACGTTAGGCTGTATGCATCAGCACAAGGTGCTGAACTTAAAAGACCGTTATTCTGTACATTTTCCGGTGAAAAATTTCTGCTCGGAATGTTATAACGTAATTTATAATTCGCTTCCGGTCTGTCTCTTTAAGGAAGACGTAACCGTGAAAAAGATTGCACCGGCTGCCGTAAGGCTTTCCTTTACGACAGAAACTGAAGAAGAGACAGAACAGATTTTAACAATTTATGGCGATATTTATAAAAATGGTGGCATTTTGGGGCAGATGCCAATGGAATGCACCAATGGACATTTTAAACGAGGCGTAGAATAAAGCAGAGGTATTTATGGTTCATTTGATTGTGGAATTATCAAAATATGCACTTATTATTCTGTTTTCTGTGTATACATATGAATGTTTTTCGGTATTCCGGAATATATCAGAACGAAAACAGGAAAAGAAATTTAAACGGCAGGCAAGGATTTTGTATGCGATTCATTTTACGGCATATGTAGTCATATTTGCGGTGACAGAGGATGCATATACTTTTATTTTTTATCTGGCGCAGATAATTCTTCTTGTTGTGGTACGGAATGTGTACAAATTATGTTATCCGAAGGCTTCAAGACTTTTGGTTAATAATATGTGTATGCTTATGATTATCGGGTTTATTATTCTGACCCGCCTGAATTTTGGACATGCTATCAAGCAGTTTGCGATTGCAGCGGTATCCTGTGTGATTTCCCTTGTGATTCCGGTGATGATACGGAGGATGGGATTTTTCCGGAATCTTACCTGGATTTATGCGGCAATCGGTATTGTGGGACTTGGTATTGTATGTATCGCAGGAAGCACCAGCTATGGAGCAAAGATTTCCTTTACCATAGCGGGAATTACGGTACAGCCGTCTGAATTTATTAAGATTCTTTTTGTGTTTTTTGTGGCTGCCATGTATCATAAATCAACGGAATTCCGTCAGGTGGTAATTACCACTTTGATTGCAGCACTGCATGTATTGATTCTGGTATTATCCCGGGATTTAGGTGGCGCATTGATTTTCTTTGTGGCTTATATGGCAATGCTTTATGTGGCAACGAGAAAACCACTCTATTTTGCCGGTGGACTGCTGGCGGGAAGTGTAGCGGCAGTAATTGCCTATAAATTATTTAATCATGTCAGAGTCCGTGTGGTGGCATGGAAAACACCACTAAAAGTAATTGACAAAGAGGGCTATCAGATCTGCCAGTCGCTTTTTGCAATCGGGACCGGAGGTTTTTTCGGTTTGGGGTTATATCAGGGCATGCCAAATAAAATTCCGGTAGTGGAGCAGGATTTTATTTTTGCAGCAATTTCAGAAGAACTGGGTGGAATGTTTGCTCTGTGTCTGATTCTGGTCTGTGTAAGCTGTTTCCTGATGTTTTTAAATATTGCCATGCAGTTAAAGGATTCCTTTTATAAGCTGGTGGCACTTGGACTTGGAACGATTTACGGATTTCAGGTATTCTTAACCATTGGCGGAGTAACAAAATTTATTCCATCCACCGGAGTAACCCTTCCGTTAGTCAGCTATGGAGGAAGCTCCATGTTAAGTACATTGATTATATTTGGCATTATTCAGGGATTATATATTTTGCGGGAAGACGAAGGAGTGTCACATAATGAAAAAGGAGAATATAAATCAGCAAAAAAGAAAGCAAAATCGGGATTCGAAACAGAAGTCAGGGACCTCAGTTAGTAAGAATAAAGAATTTGCAGTGATTACTTATCTTTTCCTTGCTATCTTTATCTGCCTGATGGGATATATGGTATATTTTCAGACGGTAAAAAGCGAAGATTTTATCAATAGTCCATATAATAGCAGACAGGATACTTTTGCAGACCGTGTGGTCAGAGGAAAGATTATGTCAGCAGATGGCAAAGTTTTGGCCGAGACCGTAGTGGATGCTGCCGGTAATGAAACCCGGAAATATCCTTATGGTAATATGTATGCGCATGTGGTCGGTTTTTCCACCAATGGAAAGTCAGGTATTGAATCCAATATGAACTTTAATCTTTTACGTTCCCATTCTTTTGTATTAGAGCGTATGTTTAACGAGATTAAAGATGAAAAAAGCATGGGAGACAATGTGGTTACCACGTTGGATTCCACTTTGCAGGAAACTGCATATCAGGCATTGGGTAATTATGATGGTGCAGTTGTTGTGATGGAGCCTTCCACCGGAAAAGTGCTTGCCATGGTGTCCAAACCGGATTTTGACCCGAATACTATTGCGGCAGACTGGGATTCCATTATTTCAGAAGATAATAATAACTCTGTTCTTTTAAACCGGGCGACCCAGGGATTATATCCGCCGGGCTCTACTTTTAAAATAATTACAACTTTAGAATATATCCGGGAAAATCCGGATTATGAGAATTACAGTTATAGCTGTAACGGAAGTATTACAGAGAATGATTTTACAATACACTGTTATAATAATGCCGTGCATGGAACGCAGGATTTGAAGCAGTCCTTTGCAAATTCCTGTAATTCATCTTATGCCAATATCGGATTATCTTTGGACACAGATTCTCTTTCGGACCTTTGTTCAGATCTGATGTTTGATAAGACACTGCCGGGAAACTTTGAAACAAGTAAAAGTCAGTTTAAATTAACAGATGAATCCCCGGAAAGTATGAAAATGCAGACGGCAATCGGACAGGGAGAGACGCTGGTAACACCACTCCATATGTTATTGATTACCAGTGCAATTGCCAATGATGGTATTCTGATGAAACCTTATGTGGTAGACCATACGGAAAATGAAAATGGTATAGAAGTAAAGAAATATGAGCCGGCTGCAAGCAAGCAGCTTCTTTCGGAAAAAGAAGCAAAGACCATGCAGGAATTTATGGCAGGTGTAGTTGCAGATGGTACTGCATCCAAGTTAAATGGGCAGAGTTATACTGCATACGGCAAGACCGGCTCCGCAGAGTTTAATAACAATAAGGGAGAAAGCCATTCCTGGTTTGTTGGATATGCACACCGGGAGGATAAGGAAGATATTGCAGTTGTTGTAATTGCAGAAGGCGCAGGTGCAGGCAGTACCGTTGCAGTTCCAGCAGCAAAACAGGTTTTTGATGTATATTACAGATAAATGAAAACAGATAGGATGACATGTTGCGTCAGGAATCATCCGGGACTTCTGAAATGGATTGTTGCATCCTTATGAAAAAAGGGGTATACTGTTTGTTAAACAAAAGGTAGTGACCACATCAGGAGGTATTGCAATGATTGAAGCAACAAGTTGTGGTGGTGTGGTAATATTTCGGGGTAAGGTGCTTGTCCTTTATAAGAATTATAAGAATAAGTACGAAGGCTGGGTGCTTCCAAAGGGAACAGTAGAACCCGGGGAAGAATTCAAAGATACCGCAGCAAGAGAGGTATTGGAGGAAACGGGCGTAGATGCATCCATAATCAAATATGTCGGGAAGAGCCAGTATAGCTTTACTGTGCCAGAAGATACGGTGGAGAAACAGGTACATTGGTATCTGATGATGGCAGACAGTTATTACAGTAAGCCACAACGTGAAGAGTTCTTTGTAGATTCCGGATATTATAAATATCATGAAGCCTATCATCTTTTAAAATTTGCCAATGAGAAGCAGATTTTGGAAAAAGCTTATAATGAATATCTGGATTTGAAAAAGTGTAATCTGTGGGGAACCCACAAATATTATTAGAGCAGCCATCTGACTGCTTTTTTAAATCAGATATGAGGTGTAGCATGCATTGGTATTCTAATTTATATCTGGGAGAAAGGCTGAAAAATCAGGAAGCAAAGGTAAAAAGCAGAGTGGAGCGGAATGTGCCACAGCCGTCGCTTTATCTTCTGACCCTTCCGTCAAATGAAGAGAATCTTCTGGATATTATACCGGCAACAGATTTATTACAAAAGGCATATCCGAAGAAAGAACTTTTTATTATCGGTCTGGAAAAAGGATATGACGCAGCATTAGAGATGTCAGCAGCAATTGTGAATGATATTTATCATAAAACAGGAACATTTGAAGTGCGTAAATTTGTACTGAAACAGCAGACTCGTAAAAATACTGAAATGGAGACATGAGGATGACAGTGCTGTTATCTATTTTGAAAATCCTGGGCATAATATTATTATGCATATTAGGTTTACTGGTTTTACTTATTATGCTTTTGCTGTTTGCTCCGGTATCTTACCGGATTCGTGGAGAGACAAGGCAGGGACAGACTACGTTAAAAGTGCATGGAGCATGGTGTCTTATGGTTTTGCGTTTTTCCTTTCTGATGGAGCAGGGAAAGCAGCTTGCAGTTTTAAAGATTTTTGGCATAAAAGCATGGAAGTATCCATCGGATGAAAAATCCAAAAAGAAATTAGAGAAAAAGAAAGTAAAGAAAAAGCCGAAAAAGAAATCCGGGGAAAAATCCCATAAGGAACCGGAAAAAGACTTAGTGCAGAAACATCAGAAGCCGGAAGAACAAACAGCTTCGGCGATTGAAAAAAAGATAGATGTAACGGGGCTGGAAGAACAGAATCCACCGGCTGCAGTGCAAGAAGAACAGACGGAAAAACAGTATGAACAGAAACGCCATAAGAAGACATATAAGAAAAAGTTTGTTTCCGTATTTGGTAAAATCAGGAAGACAATACGCTCGATAGTAGAAAAGATAAAAGCAATTCCGCAGAAATTTAAAAATATCGGCAGTAAAATAAAAAAAGTGAATCAGTGGATACAGGATGAGCAGAATAGAAGTGCCGTCCGTTTTGTCCTGGGTGCTGTAATAGGGCTGTTAAAAAAATACGGACCAAAGCATATGAAGGCAGATGTTGCTTATGGTATGGAAGATCCGGCAGCCACAGGGCAGGTTTTAGCAGTGCTCAGCGTATTACCATTTTTGTATTATGATAAGGTATCTATTATGTCGGATTTTGAGGCAGAACGTTTTTATATCGAAGGCAGCTGGGATATAAGGGGACGGATACAGGTGATTCATTTATTAAAGGCTGCAATTCAAATCTGGAGAAATCCGGATGTGAAACACTTTATAAAGCAATTTTAACAGAATCAATATGAAGTAGAATCAGGAGGAATTATTATGTCAGACAGTAATAACACATTTCGCAATACGGTAGAATCTTTATTCAAAGGAATGGACAGCTTCATTACAACCAAGACGGTTGTAGGAGATGCCATTCATATCGGAGATACCATCATTCTTCCATTAGTGGATGTATCCTTTGGTGTAGGCGCAGGTGCATTTTCACAGGAGAAGAAGAACAACGGAGCAGGAGGAATGGGTGGAAAGATTACACCGAGTGCGGTTCTTGTCATTCAGAATGGCACCACCAAGCTTGTAAATATTAAGAATCAGGATGGAGTGACCAAGATTCTTGATATGGTACCAGATTTCGTAAATAAGTTTGCATCCAGGGGAAAGAAGGATGAGGCAGCAACTGCAAAGTTAGATGAAGAATCCAAGAAAGCAGCAGAGTCTGAGATGAATGAAATTTTATCTGATGCAGTAAATAAGGATGAAGAATAAGAACAGTATAGAATAGTAACAGAAGAACGTACAGCGTGCTAAGTGAAAAAGAAGGGCATATACTATAATGGTATATGTCTTTTTGATTGGAGAAAAAACATGAAACGCTTGATGGGGTATTCTTTTTTCATGGTGGGATTTGGTATGTTTTTTATGTTTATTATTCCAAGTGACGTGATTGGGATTATTATTATATTGATATTGCTGTTGATGGGGTATAATCTTTTCTGCTGTAAGTAATAGGAAAGCAATTTTCTGTAAAAGAACAAAGAATGTGCCTTGGCACATTCTCGCGCCTGCGGCGGTCGCTTGCGACA